>ENA-ORVC01000133-ORVC01000133.1-human-gut-metagenome-genome-assembly--contig:-NODE-133-length-75375-cov-3.338542_pt1 | contig 75375 bp, 89 predicted proteins | sample MGYA00242092_ERZ509234 | MGnify/ENA primary metagenome ERZ509234 (study PRJEB26280, sample SAMEA2338800) | human gut metagenome | biome: human gut; feature: human-associated habitat; material: faeces... | reverse complement strand
TCCGATCGCCGAAGAGCTGGGTCACGAGACGAGCATAGCTGGTCTCGGCGCAGCCTGCACAGGAGCCGGAGAACTCCAGGTAAGGACGCTTGAACTGACTACCCTTAACGGTATCGTCGCCCATATCCTTCTTCTCTTCTACCTGGCCGACCATGTAGTTGAACACAGCCTGCTGGTCTTCCTGGCTCTCCATGGGAACCATTTCCAGGGAGTGGGTGGGGCAAACGCCCACGCACACACCGCAGCCCATGCAGTCCAGGGGGCTGACGGACAGTGCATACTGGTACACGCCCTTGCCCTTACCGGCCTTCACAGGACGGATCTTGGCGTTGGCAGGTGCTGCTTTTGCCTCTTCCTCCGTCAGTGCAAATGCACGGATGGTGGCATGTGGGCAGACATAGGAGCACTGGTTGCACTGGATACAGGTGTCGGGATTCCAGGAAGGAACGGAGACGGAAACGCCCCGTTTCTCATAAGCGGCAGCACCCAGTTCGAAGGTACCGTCCGCATGATCCACGAATGCGGAGACAGGCAGGCTGTCGCCGTCCATCTTGCCCACAGGCTCCATGATGTTGTTGACCATCTTCACCAGTTTCTCGCTGCCTTCCTTGGCTGCGGGAGCGGTGGTATCCTCTGCGGTAGCCCAGTCAGCGGGCACCGTGATCTTCTTGAATGCAGTTGCGCCCAGGTCGATGGCCTTGTGGTTCAGGTCCACCACATCCTGGCCTTTTTTCAGGTAGGAATGGGTAGCGGCATCCTTCATATAGCCGATGGCCTGCTCCTGAGGCATCACATTGGCCAGTGCAAAGAATGCAGACTGGAGAATGGTATTGGTGCGCTTGCCCATGCCGATCTCAATGGCCAGATCAATGGCGTTGATGGTGTAGACATTGATGTTGTTCTGGGCAATATAGCGCTTGGCAGCGGCAGACAGGTGGTGTGCCAGTTCTTCCTCGTTCCACTGGCAGTTGATGAGGAAGGTGCCGCCGGGTTTCACATCACGGACAATGGGGAAGTCCTTGGTGATATATGCCGGGGTGTGGCAGGCAACAAAGTCTGCTTTGTTGATATAGTAGGGGCTCTTGATGGGGTTATCGCCGAACCGCAGGTGAGAAATGGTCACGCCGCCGGTCTTTTTGGAGTCATACTGGAAATACGCCTGCACATACTTATCGGTATGGTCGCCGATGATTTTGATGGAGTTCTTGTTGGCGCCCACGGTACCATCGCCGCCCAGACCCCAGAACTTGCACTCAATGGTGCCGGGAGCTGCGGTATTGGGTGCGGGCACTTCCGGCAGGGACAGGTGAGTCACATCGTCCTCGATGCCCAGGGTGAACTGCAGTTTGGGCTGCTCTTTCTTCAGCTCCTCATACACTGCAAACACAGAGGACGGAGGGGTGTCCTTGCTGCCCAGACCGTAACGGCCGCCGCAGACCTGCAGGCCATTCATCTTGCCGGCCTGTGCCAGTGCAGTAACCACATCCAGATACAGAGGCTCGCCCTGTGCGCCGGGCTCCTTGGTACGATCCAAAACTGCAATCTTCTTAGCAGTAGCAGGGATGGCGGAGATCAGCTTGTCTGCCCGGAAAGGACGGTACAGACGCACTTTCACCAGGCCGACCTTCTCGCCCTGCGTGGTCAGGTAGTCGATAACTTCCTCGGCCACATCGCAGATGGAACCCATGGCCACGATCACCCGGTCTGCATCTGCAGCGCCGTAGTAGTTGAACAGCTGATAGTCCGTGCCCAGTTTCTCATTGATCTTGCCCATGTACTCTTCCACGATTTCGGGAACAGCATCGTAATAGGTATTGGATGCCTCACGGTTCTGGAAGAAAATGTCACCATTTTCATGAGAACCGCGCATCACGGGATGTGCGGGGTTCAGTGCGCGGTTGCGGAATGCCTCCACAGCCTCCATATCGCACATCTCTTTCAGGTCCTCGTAATCCCAGACCTCGATCTTCTGCAGCTCGTGAGAGGTGCGGAAACCATCGAAGAAGTTCATGAAGGGAACGCGGCCTTTGATGGCAGCCAGGTGCGCCACCGGGCTCAGGTCCATTACTTCCTGCACATTGCTCTCAGCCAGCATTGCAAAGCCGGTCTGACGGCAGGCATAAATATCACTCTGATCGCCGAAAATGCTCAGTGCATGGGAGGCCAGTGCCCGGGCAGTGACATGGAACACAGCAGGCAGCAGCTCACCGGCGATCTTGTACATATTGGGGATCATCAGCAGCAGCCCCTGAGAGGCCGTGTAGGTGGTGGTCAGGGCGCCGGCGTTCAGTGCGCCGTGGACAGCGCCGGCTGCGCCGGACTCTGCCTGCATCTCCTGCACCTTCACAGTGCTGCCGAAAATGTTTTTGCGTCCCTGTGCGGCCCACTGGTCCACAGAGTCCGCCATGGGGCTGGAAGGGGTGATGGGATAGATTGCAGCAACCTCGGTGAACGCATAAGAAACATGCGCTGCGGCGGTGTTGCCGTCCATCGTTTTGAGTTCTCTTTTAACCTTTTGCATACACTCATCTCCTAAGAATTCATCTAAATATAAGATATCTTGGACACTCTCGCCTGTCACTATACCACATCCCCCAGATTTTGTAAATTTTTCACAGCCGCAAAGTTGCCACAAAATTTAACAGTCATTTTCACCCATTCTTATGCAATAAGGTGAAAAAGCGCGAAAACTCGAAAATAATTTTTATAAATCACGAAAAACGCAGAAAATGTTCGAACATCCCCCTGCCCTTCCGTCGTTTTTTTCATATTCTCCTCATAGCAGGAAAGTTTCTTTTCCCATTGAAGGCTCCAAAGCCGGATTTTCCTCTCCTTTTTCACAATGAGAGGGTTTGTTAGATTCTTTTCTCTTGTACTTTTCCTGATTTTGTATTATAATGTCTGCCGATTAGTATTTCACAGATAGCTTTCACGAAAGGAGCTACGACTTATGGTGAGTATCGATAACCCCAACGGCAGCATCCGTATTTCCAACGACGTGTTTTCCAATCTCGCCGGTGACGCGGCAACCAACTGCTTTGGCGTCAAAGGTATGGCCGGCAAAAATAAAGAAGGGATCTTCCAGCTTTTGAAACGGGAGTCCATGTCCAAAGGCGTCGTTGTCAAATTCGGCAGCGAAAACGAGATGATCATTCAATTGCACATTGCGGTGGACCAGGGGGTCAATATCACTACCATCTGCCGTGAGATCATGAAAGAAGTCAGCTACAAAGTCACCAGCGCTACGGGCATCCCCGTCAGCCGGGTGGACATTTTTGTTGACACCATGATCCTGGGCTGAGATTTCCCTGATCGGAGGATTCAAGAGTATGACAGAATATGTAGACGCCCAAGCGTTCAAATCCATGGTGATCTGTGCCCATGCGGCCCTGAGTGCCAGCAAACAGCACCTGAATGAATTGAATGTGTTCCCCGTTCCTGACGGCGACACGGGCACCAACATGACCATGACCATGACCAATGCGGTCACGGAACTGAACAAGAAAAACCCCCAGACCCTGAGCGCCGCTGCCGACTGCGTGGCCTCCGGCCTGCTGCGGGGCGCCAGAGGCAACTCCGGCGTGATTTTGTCCCTGCTGTTCCGGGGCATTGCCAAAAAACTGAAAGGCGCAGAAAAGGCAGACGCTGTACTGTTTGCCGCCGCCATGCAGGAAGGCGTGGACGCCGCCTATAAAGCCGTGATGAAACCGGCAGAAGGCACCATCCTCACCGTTTCCCGTCTGGCCACTGCCGCTGCAGTGGAGTTTGCCGCCAACGGCGCAGATGTAGAGCTGATGCTCACCAGCGCTCTGGAGGCCGGCAAAGAGGCTCTGGCCGATACCACCAACCTGAATCCGGTGCTGAAAAAAGCCGGCGTGGTGGACTCCGGCGGACAGGGATACATGATCATCTGGCAGGCTATGCTGGAATCCCTGCAGGGCCGGTTCGTGATGCCGGAAAATGTGGAAGAAGTGGAGCGTAAGGACAAAGCCGACTTTGCCGCCATTGATGACGAAGAGATTACTTTCACCTTCGACACCGTGTTTATCGTGCGGAAAACCATCGACAAGCCGCTGGAGGGTCTGCGGGCCTATCTGAGCAGCATCGGCGACTGCCTGGTAATCGGTGAAGATGACGAGGCATTCAAGGTTCATGTCCACACGGACATTCCCGGCAGTGCGCTGACCGAGGCGCAGAAATACGGCACTCTGGAAGTGGCCAAAATCGAGAACATGCGGATTCAGCATGAAGATGTGGCCGCCGGTCGGAAAGCCATCTCCGCAGATGATCTGGACGACGAAGAGGCCATGTTCCATAACAATGCCCCCGCCGCTCCGGAAAAAGAGATCGGCGTGGTGGCTGTTTGCGCTGGCGACGGCCTGACCAGTCTGTTCAAGGAACTGGGCGCCGATGCCGTTGTCACCGGCGGACAGACCATGAACCCCTCCACCCAGGACATTCTGGCTGCCGTGGAGCGGACTCCGGCACACAATGTGTTCGTGTTCCCCAACAACAAAAACATCATCATGGCAGCCCAGCAGTGTGCTCCCCTGACGGAGAAAAATGTGGTGGTCATCCCCACCGGCGCCGTGCCCCAGGGAATCTCTGCCATGATCAATTACGATCCCTCCGCCGATCCCAAAGACCTGGAGGAGACCTTTAACGAGTCCATCGGCAGCGTGCATACCGCACAGGTCACCTACGCAGCCCGTGACTCCGAGTTCGACGGACACCACATCCTGGCCGGTCAGTATCTGGCCCTGTTGGACGGCGCTCTGGTCGGCAGCTATGATTCTTTCTCTTCCCTGCTGACAGCGCTGAACGAAAAGATCCAGGAACTGGACCCTAGTCTGATCTCCGTCTATTACGGCGAGGACATTCAGGAGGCAGACGCAGAGAACACCGCGCAAACCATTGAAGCAGCCTTCCCTGATGCGGAAGTGATCACCGTCAATGGCGGCCAGCCGGTATACTACTACATGATCAGTATCGAATAACCGATCCTAAACCGGAGCGCAGCAGTGCTCCGGTTTTATGATGCAAAAAAGACGGCCCAAAGGCCGTCTTTTTCATTTCTTCAGTTTGTTTTAGGTGTTTCTTCCGGTGTGATGACCGGGATTTTTTCCGTCCGCATACTGGATACTACCATCCACACAGCGTACATCAGCATTCCCGCACTGGCCACGAACATCATCTGCATCCCTGTCTGCCGGGTATCCGCCAGAGTCACCAGAGACAGCAGCGCTCCCATGGCGCAGAACAAAAGGGTTCGGTAAGGCCGGACTCTTCCGAAAGCGTACCCCGCCAGGTAGTAGAATCCCAGCGCATTGGCGCTGATTGCCACAATCTCCACCCCATAGCTCCAGGCACTGGGAAGGGTGGCATGGATCTTATAGCTGACCACCAGCCAGAAACACTGCATCAGCACCAAAAGGGTGCTGCACAGGCAAAGCATGGCCCGTTCCCGGGTACGGAAGGGCGCAGACATCACATAGGGAAAACTGACGCCCGCCAAAATTGCCAAAAATCCCAACAACCGCAGAATCGTCTGATCAGCCTGGAATTTGGCTACCACAAACAGCACACCGCCGCCAATCGCCATCAGGACACCGAACCCCACATACAGATACCGGAGAACGGTCATATTCCCCTGGAAGACCGTTTCAACAGTGGTCGCCGGGAAAAACTCCTTTTTCCGCAGTCCCAACACCAATCCCAACAGACCGGCCACTGCCGCCAGACATACCAGCACCATCACTTTGCTCCACAAACTGCCGGGAATATACAGCCCGGTTTCCGTTTCAAAGGATGCCATATTCTGAATCCAACGGAAAAAGGCTCCAAAGGCCGAAGCCACACAGATATAGCAACACAGTACCATTGCGTTTTTACGCATAATATCGTTCCTGCCTCAATAAAGATTAGTACCCTCCATTTGCAAGGGCATTCTAATATTCTACCCGTCTGTCACCCAATCGTCAAGTGTTTTCGAAAGGAAGGCCTATGAAACCTGTTGTTCTGCTGTCCGCCCTGGCGCTGCTCGCAGCGCTTGTGCTGCCCATTCTGTGGACCGCGCCCCGTTCTACCGCCCCGACAGAAGAAACGGCAGACACCGCAGATGCCCAGCTGACATTCACCGTTCTGACAGAAACCGGCGTGCAGCAGCAGACCATGGCCGACTACTTGCCCGGCGTACTCGCCGGAGAAATGCCGGCGCTGTTCGAACCGGAGGCACTGAAGGCCCAGGCCGTGGCTGCCCGGACATATATCCGTTACCGTATGGCTCATCGTCCTGCGACACATCCCGAGGCGGACATCTGTGAAGATCCCGCCTGCTGCAAAGCCTATTGTTCCCGCCAGACCATGGAAGAAAACTGGGGCAAACAGTTCCCGGCCTATTACGAAAAAATGTGCGCCGCCGTCCGGGACACAGACGGTCAATATCTTCAATACGACGGTGCCCCCATCCAGGCCGTGTTCCATTCTTCCTCCGCCGGATGCACCCAGGACAGCGGCGAAATCTGGAACGACTGTCCCTATCTGCCCTCTGTTTCCTCTCCGGAAACGGCAGCGGATGTGCCGGACTATGTCACAGAAACGGAAGTCAGTCCCCCTGACTTTCGCCCCGCCATTCAAACCGCTTATCCCAGTCTCCTCTTCCCTGCCGCCCCTGCCCAGTGGTTGGGAAACACCGTTTCCAACAGCAGCGACCGGGCAGACCACACCACAGTGTGCGGCACGGAGATTCCCGGCACCCAAATGCGCAGCCTCTTTTCTCTGCGCTCCGCCGCTTATAAACTGGAGTACACCGCCCGGGGCACCTTTCTATTCACCGTCACAGGGTACGGCCATGGCGTGGGTATGAGCCAGTACGGCGCCAATGTTTTCGCTAAAAATGGATACCGTTACGACGAAATCCTGGCCCACTATTACCCTTCCGCACAGTTGGTTTCCGGATGATGGACTTCCAGGGCGATCTCTTCGTTCTGCACAGACAATTCCAGTCGGTCGCCCCGTCCCAATGTGCCGTTCAAAAGCAGAGTTGCCGCCGGGTCCTCTACCAGGCCGCGGATCACCCGGCGCAGCGGCCTTGCTCCATACGCCCGGTCGTATCCCCGCTCCGCCAGCAGTTCCACCGCCTGCGGAGAGCACTCCATTCCTATGCCCAGTTCCTCCAACCGCTGCCCGATCTGCCCCAACAGTTTTTCCGCCACGCAGATCACCTGGTCCTTTTCCAACTGACGGAAAACCACTGTTTCGTCAATGCGGTTCAAAAATTCCGGACGGAATGTGCGCCGCAATTCTGCCAACACCGCTTTTTCAATGCGGGCATTTTCCTGCTCAGCGCTTTCCGATGTCTCCAAAAATCCCAATGGCGCCCGGTCTGTGATAGACTTTGCGCCAATATTGGAGGTCATGACGATGACGCAGTTGCGGAAATCTGCCGTGCGTCCCTTGGCATCGGTAAGCCTTCCGTCTTCCAACACCTGCAGCAGCAGGCTCCAGACATCCTCATCCGCCTTCTCGATCTCATCCAACAGCACCACAGAATAGGGCCGCCGCCGGACTTTTTCCGTCAGCTGTCCCCCTTCGTCATATCCTACATAGCCGGGCGGCGATCCGATCAGTTTGGACACCGCCTGCTTTTCCATGTATTCCGACATATCCAATCGGATCATGGCTGTTTCGTCCCCGAACAGCACCTGGGCAAGGGCGCGGCACAGCTCCGTTTTTCCCACACCAGTAGGCCCCAAAAACAGGAAAGACCCCACCGGCCGCCCCGGTTCTTTCAGCCCCACCCGGCTCCGACGCACCGCCCGGGCCACTGCGGATACCGCCGCATCCTGCCCCACGATCCGTTTCTTCAAAGCCTCTTCCATTGCCATCAGCCGGCGGCTCTCGTCGTCTGTCAAAGTGGCCAGGGGAATCCCCGTCCAGTCCGACACCACTGCCGCCACATCTTCCCGCGTCACCACACGGCGAAAAGCCTGCAGCTGGGATTCCCGTTCCCGCAGTTGCTGTTCCAACGCCTGTTTGGTCTTTTCCTCCCGATCCCGCACCCGGGCCGCCAGTTCAAAATTCTGTCCCCGGATGGCCAAATCCTTTTCTTCCGTCAGTACCCGCAATTTTTCCCGCAGCTGCCCCAGTTCCTCCGGTTCGGCCAGTCCCTCCAAACGCACCCGGCTGGCAGCTTCGTCCATCAGATCCACGGCCTTGTCCGGTAAAAACCGCCCGTTAATATACCGCACGGAAAGTTCCACCGATGCCTCCAGCGCCTGGTCAGAAATCTTCAGGTGATGATGCGTCTCATATTTTTCCCGCACACCTTTCAGAATTTCCAATGCCTGGGCCGGGGTGGGTTCTGCCACCTGTACCGGTTGGAACCGCCGCTCTAACGCCGCGTCTTTTTCGATATACTTCCGATACTCCTCCAAGGTAGTGGCGCCAACAATCTGCAATTCGCCCCGACCCAGGGCAGGTTTGATGATGTTGGCCGCATCAATGGCTCCCTCCGCACTGCCTGCTCCCACGATAGAGTGCAGCTCGTCCACAAACAGGATCACATCTCCCGCCCGGCTGACTTCCCGCAAAACCGCTTTCACCCGATCCTCAAAATCGCCCCGGTATTTGGTCCCTGCCACCATGGCCGTCAGATCCAGAGAGACAAGGCGCTTATTCCGCAATTCTTCCGGCACATTCCCGGAGGCAATCTGTCTGGCCAACCCCTCTGCCACCGCCGTTTTTCCTACTCCCGGCTCTCCGATCAGTGCCGGGTTATTTTTCGTCCGGCGGGACAGAATCTGCAGCACCCGTCGGATTTCCCCCTCTCTGCCGATCACCGGGTCGATGCGCCCGGCCCGGGCAGCCTCCGTCAGATCCTTTCCATATTGATCCAGGGTCCGGGTTTCTGCTTTCCGGGGCGCCGTTCGAGCGCCGGAACCATTTCGCGGCTTGTATTCCCGGCTGTCAAACACACACAAAATATCCGTATAAAGTTTGTTCAGATCACCGCCCAGAAATGTAATCGTCCGGGCGCCGGAGGAATCCGGCTCCCGCAAAATTCCCATCAGCAGGTGTTCCGTGCCCACATAACTGTGCCCCAATCGGCGGGCATCTTCCGCCGCCAGTCCAATCACCCGTCTGGCACGGGGCGAAAGTCCCTGAGCCGGTACATCCGGGTCCCCTTTTCCAGCCCCCCGTTCCACCAGCGCCGTGATCTTTTCCGGACCAAACCCATGATCCCGCAGAATCTTGGCTCCCAGTCCCTCCCGTTCGGCGGCAATGCCGATCAGCAGATGTTCCGTGCCCACATAGCTGTGCCCCAGTTCCGCTGCCGCCAGCCGCGCCCGCTCGATGGCCGACTGGGCTCTATCCGTAAATTGGTCAGAATTTTTCATTGCATATCCCTCCAACCACGGATTATGGCACAATTCCACCGATAAAATGCACGAACTCTGGCAAATCGGGCCGTAAAATTCCACAGACGCATCGTCTGGGGATCTGCGCGAATTGACAGAACGCGATCCCGGGGATATACTGGGCTTACCGCAAAAGGAGGAACCCCCATATGGAATTCAACGAACTCTTCCCAGTTTGGGATCAGCTGACCGCACCCCAACAGAAACTGCTTTCCGACAGTGTGACCCCGCGCACCGTGAAAAAAGGCACCGTACTCCACAACGGCGATGCGGACTGTGCTGGTCTGTTTCTGGTTCGTTCCGGGCAGCTGCGTGCCTATATTCTCTCCGAGGAGGGCCGAGAGGTCACGGTCTATCGGCTGTTTGAACGGGATATGTGCCTGTTTTCCGCCTCCTGCATCCTGAACAGCATCCAATTCGAAATTACCATTTCCGCAGAAAAGGACACCGACCTGTGGGGCATCCCCTCGGAAATTTATCAGCAGCTGCGGGAGACCTCCGTGGCTGTAGCCAATTTCACCAGCGAACTGATGGCCACCCGATTTTCAGAGGTGATGTGGCTGATTGAGCAGATTATGTGGAAAAGTCTGGATAAGCGCGTAGCCGCTTTTCTCCTGGAGGAATCGGCCATTGAAGGCACGGCTCTGCTGAAAATCACCCACGAGACCATTGCCAATCATCTGGGCACGCACCGGGAAGTAATCACGCGGATGCTCCGGTATTTCCAAAGCGAAGGCCTGGTCAAATTGAGCCGCGGCGCCATTGAAGTCACCGACCCGGTCGGACTTTCCAATCTACAGGATTCCTAACGCAATCATAAAAACAGCACGCAGCGCCAAGTGGCAGTGCGTGCTGTTTTTTCGTTCATTCATCAATGGCGCAGTCCGTCAGTTCTCTTTGGCAGTCCAACTGTTCCAGGATGGTTTCCAGATTTTCGTCGGAATACTCGATTTCCGAGGAATACAGACGGGCCAGTTCCACCACATCCTCCAGTGTTTTCGCACCGGTCACATCACTCAGCGCCTGTAAAAAGCGGGTGCTGAGTACTGCAAACGCCGTACGGGCCTCCAATCGGTCGTCCTCCATCGCCCCGGGCAAATGCCGGTACAGGAAGTATTCCGCCGCCCGGGCAAACCAGATCTCCGGGAGAGAACCAGCCCCTGGGTTCACATTCCCTGCCCCCTGGGACAGCCGTTCCAGGAATTCTCCCCAGGCCGGGTCCAGGCGCTCCAACGGCAAAAAACGCGCCGCCCATACGCCCATCTCTTTTCCGGGATCTGCCGCCCCGCTCCGCGCCAGCAACGCATCCAACCGCTGCTGCAGCGGCAGCGCATCATTTCCCACCAGAGACAGCGCCTCATCCCGAAAAGCGCGCAGTTCCAGTTCCCAGAGATCTTCTTCCTCCGGTTCCTCCTCTTCCCCCACGGGAATCATCGTCATGGGGTAAGGCTGGGATAAAATCAGCCGACCTGCCGCCTCACAGCACAGTCCCAATCCGATCTCCGTCCGATCCGCCCAATCATTTCGGAACCGGGGATGGTCTGCACAGATTTGGCACAGCGCCCCTTCTCCCCATTCCGTAATCAGGTCGCACAAATTCCGCTCATTGAGAAACGGGCATCGTTCCTCTGCCGTCAGGCAGAAATGGGGCGCAGGTTCTTCCACGATGGAATCCCGCAGCCGCTGCCCCAAGAGGCCTTCTGCCTGCCGATAACGCTCCAGGCTCTGCTCGTCAATATCAATCTCCCACCCCACACAGCAATTATGCCGGCAGGCGTCGGCAATGCAGGAAAACTGCGGATAATAGGACGGCGCCAGAATTTTCATGTACTCCACCTCAGAAATGTTTTGTCCATTATACGGCAGCCGCCCCCATTTGACAATGGCTCATTCTTTCACGCCCACTCCAAACGTCCCGTTTCGGCAGGCTGCGCCTCCCCCCATCGAGGTTCCCCGATCACCCTGGAAAGCCGGGAAATACTGAGCAGAAAGTTAAACACTTCGTCCACATACAGCATCAGCAAAAATGCCGACACACCAAACCGGGGCAGCAGCGTATATGCCAGCACCACACTAACCGCCGATTCCAGAATGTTCACGCCCATGCTCCAGACCTGCTCCCCCAATCCTTTCAGACAGCCGTCCACAACGATATCCGCAAACATCACCGGCATCAGCGGCACCAGGATGCGAATATACCGAGCCACATCGTCCATCTGATACAATCTTTGGGAAATTTCTTCCGCCAACAAAAACAGGACCACCGCCGCCCCGCCGCCATACAGCACCGTCATACGCAAAAGCGCAGTACAGGTACGGCGGATCTCCTTGTTTTTTCCTTTCACCTGCAGTTCCGTCAAATCCGGCACCAACAGTTCTGCCACCACCTGCAAAATACACGCCGGAAAACAGATCACCGTCAGCGCCATACCGTGAACCGCCCCGTACACCGACAGCGCCTGCGCCGCCGTCAGCCAGGACAGGCGCAGCTGCACCGGAACCAGCATATGCTGCAGTGTTGACAGTCCGCTGCGGGCATAGGCGGAAATCGCCAGGGGGAAGGAGATCCCGATCAGCCGGGGCATCAATTTCTGCGGCGCCGGGCCAGAGCGAGGATGGGTCCGCAGTTCCTGCAAAAATACGCCCAACAGCATCAGCCAGGAAAGAGCATCCGACACCGCCCCGGCCAATGTGACGCAGGCACAGCTGCGTTCCACATCCCCTTTCGGTGACAGCAGGAGAAACAGCACCGTCAGTCCCACACAGATCAGCTGCTCTGCCAGATGAATCAGCGCCGGTTTCGTCACCCGCCCGCAGGCCGTGAAATATCCGGACAGCACCGACGACTGGGCAATCAGCGGCAGCTCAAATGCCATAATTTTCAGTGACAGCACCGTGCGGGCATCGCCGATCCAGAGAAACCCGATCCGCTCTGCATGGCGAAACAGGCCCCACATCGCCGCGCAGCCGAACACCATTGCGTATCCGGCACAGCGCCCTACGGCTGCCACCGCGCCCCGGCTGCTGCCCCGCCCCAACTCCTCAGAAACCAGGCGGGTGGTTCCGAACCGCACACCGCTGATGGCAAAGGTCATGGCAAAGCCGCCCACCGACATCACCAGCTGAAACAGTCCGATGCCCGCCGAGCCGATCCGCCCCGCCAGCCAGGCCTGAAACGCCAGACCTACACAGCGCATGGCCAGATCCGCCCCGGTGAGCACCGCCGTATTATAAACAAAAGTTCTTCTGCTTTTCATATCGTCCCTCCCTGCTCCTTCATGTATATGAGCCGGAGGGCGTAAAACTGCCCCGGGGACTTGAAAAAACTTCCAAAATCAAGTATGCTATATAATCATCATCTCTTGAAAAGAGGACTATGCTATTATGACTGAACTGGACCTGAACACCCTTGCAAAGCAGCTGCTGTCCGGCCCTCAGGGGGAGCGGAACCATTTCCTGCCCCCGGATCTGCGGACCGTGAAACAGATCATCCACGACCTGCGCACACTGATGCTGCCGGAATACTTCATGAGCGGTGAGGAGGACACCGAGGCCTATACCGCCCTGCTGTTCACCACCTACCACAATCTAAAGACACAGATCCGGGCCGCTTACCAGTTTTCCGGGCAGTCTGGAGATCTGGCCGGCGAGATGTGCGACCGGCTGTTCCTGAAGCTGCCGGAACGGCAGCGCCTGCTCCGTCTGGACCTGATTGCTGGATTTGACGGGGACCCCGCCGCCAAAAGCTACGGTGAAGTGGCCCTGACTTACCCCGGTTTCTTCGCCATCTCCACCTTCCGGGTGGCCCACGAGCTGTATGCCATGGGCGTGCCCTACCTGCCCCGCATGATGACGGAATACGCCCACAACAAGACCGGCATCGACATCAATCCCGGTGCCACCATCGGCGAGAGTTTCTTCATCGACCACGGCACCGGCATCGTCATCGGCGAAACCACGGAGATCGGCAACAATGTGAAAGTGTACCAGGGCGTCACGCTGGGCGCACTGTCCACTCGCGGCGGCCAGCGTCTATCCGGCAAAAAGCGGCACCCCACTGTGGAAGACAATGTCACCATTTACGCCGGCGCCACCATTCTGGGCGGCGAAACAGTGCTGGGCAAAAATTCCACCATCGGCGGCTGCACTTTCATCACCGAATCCGTACCTGCCGACACCATTTATCGCGTCAAATAAGTCCCTAAATTTAATGATAAACACCTCTGCAGCCCCGTGGCTGCAGGGGTGTTTCCATATGGAAACCTCCGTTTTCCCGGAACGGCAAAAATTCACTTTTCTTGAAACCGACGCCATTTTTTGATATACTATTCACACAAGAACCCAGGGGGTGTTTCCGATGAACTATGTAAGGGATCTCTTCGCAGATACAGTATTTTGTATCATTCCATGAGCCTGGTAAAGGAGGTTTGTCATATGAAAAATACCCCCATGAAAAAATATATGTTACAAGGGCTGGCTATGATTATACTGATTGCAGGCTTGTTTGTTGAAATGAATCTCGCTTTCCCCGGTATATTCATTTCCACTGTATGGAATCTTTTTCCAGCAGCTGCCGTATTTAACCTCCTCGTTAGGTATCTGCTAGTAGGTGGTCTGACAATAATTGGGGTTCGATTTATCCCGATTTTGATAACGGCTTTCCTGCCCTTTCTTGCAGTTATCGTCTACAAATTTTTGTCCGCCCCACCGGCCCTTGATAAACAGCTTTTTCTGTTTGCGGCTGTGTACGGATTGGTCATGCCGCTGCTCACGCTCCTGTTCGCGCTGCTGTTCTCCTTCCTGCGGAATCGGATTCGCAGCAAATCCGATTGACCTTTGAAACCACAAACGCCCCGTCTCCGGCGATGCCGAAGACGGGGCGTTGTTCATGCTGTTTCCAACAGTCTTTTTACAGATCCATGCCGCACTGGGTAGCGGTTTGAATCAGCTGACGGTCGTTCATCACGGCGTCATAGAACCGGAATCCTCCGGTGAAGTTATAAGCGTCATACCCTCTGCCGGCCAGGATGCGGCAGGCAATGTAGCTGCGCAGACCGCTCTGACAGATCACATATACCGGTTTCCCGGCAGGAATCTCCTCCAGTCTGTCCCGCAGTTCATCCACCGGGATGTTGCGGAATCCTGGGATATGCCCCCGGCTGTATTCTCCCGGTGTCCGGGCGTCTACCAAAGTCACGCCCTCGTCTGCCAGCAGCGCCGGTACATCGTCCAGATGAAATTGTTTCAGCGTGCCGTTGGAGAGGTTCTCACACATGAACCCGGCCATATTCACCGGGTCTTTTGCAGAGCTGTAAGGCGGTGCATAGGCCAGATCCAGGTCTTTCAGCTGGATAGCCGTCATGCCTGCCCGAATGGCTGTTGCCAGCACATCGATGCGCTTATCCACGCCCTCATATCCCACAATCTGCGCCCCCAAAAGGCGATAGCTGTCCTTTTCAAAGACCACCTTCATGGTCATCACCTTGCCGCCCGGGTAATAGCCCGCGTGGCTCATGGGAGACAGGATCACCGAATCCACATCCAGACCCGCTTTTTTCGCATTGGTCTCGTTGACGCCGGTGGCGGCCGCCGTCATATCAAACAGCTTGAGCACGCTGCTGCCCTGACTGCCTTGATACCGGCTGTCTCGTCCGCAGATATTGTCCGCCGCAATGCGCCCCTGCTTATTGGCAGGTCCCGCCAGGTAGATCAGCGCATCCATGCCGGTGACGAAATTCTTCACCTGCACCGCGTCGCCCACTGCGTAAATATCCGGCACGGAAGTCTCCATCCGGTCATTTACCACAATGCTGTTCTTCATGCCCAGCGTCAGTCCTGCCGCCTCTGCCAGAGGCGTATCCGGCGCCACGCCGATGGCCAGCACCACCATATCCGCATGGAGAGGGGCGCAGTCTTTCAGCAGCACATCCACGCCGCCGTCTTTTTCCGCAAAGCCTTCCACCGTGTGGCCCAACGCCAGTTTGACGCCATGGGCACGCATTTGGCTGTGGATAAAGGCGGCCATATCCGGATCAAAGGGGTTCATCAGCTGCTTGGGCCGCTGTACGATGGTCACTTCCATTCCCAGTTCCCGGAGGTTCTCCGCCAATTCCAGGCTGATGAACCCGCCGCCGGCCAGAACTGCCGATTTGGGATGATGCGCCCGGATATATTCCTTGATGCGGAGCGTATCTTCCACAGTGCGCAGGGTGAACAGTTTCTCCAAATCTCCGCCGGGCAGCCGGGGCTGCGCCGGTTTCGCACCGGGGGAAAGGAGCAGTTTATCGTAGGTTTCCTCAAAGACCCGGCCGCTTTCCAAGTCTTTCACAGTGACGCATTTCCGCTCGGGATGAATGGCCAGCACTTCATGCCGTACCCGGGCATCCACCCGGAATCGGGTTCCGAAACTCTGGGGCGTTTGTAAGGTCAGCTCCCGCTGATCCGTAATGGTATCGCCGATATAGTACGGCAAGCCGCAGTTGGCATAGGAGATATATCCGGACCGCTCAAACATCACGATCTCCGCTTGCTCATCCAGTCTGCGGATTCGCGCCGCAGCGGTGGCTCCACCAGCCACGCCGCCTACGATCACAACTTTCATGTTACCGTTCCACCCTTCCTGTATAAGCGGCAATGCCGCCCAGATCTTTTACATTCGTATAGCCCATCCGTTTCAGCTGTCCGGCAGCCTGGCGGCTCCTCGCTCCGCTGTAACAGTAGACAAACACCGGCGCCGCCGGGTCTTCCGCCAGACGCCCCATACCATGCATTTCCTGCACCGGCACATTTCGGCTGCCGGGGATGTGCCCTTCCCGGTATTCTTCACAGGTCCGCACATCCAGCAGCACAGCGCCGGGGGTGGCGGCATATTCCCGCACGCCCTGATCGATATTCACCGATCTGAACAGATCCATAAAGCCCATTCCCATACCTCCTTACAGCATTTCCAGAATCATTTCCTTGGGTCTTGCGCCCACCGCCTGATTGACGATCTCGCCATTTTTCATAACCACCAGTGTGGGAATGCTCATCACGCCAAATTTGGCCGCCAGCTCCGGCTGCTCATCCACATTGACCTTCCCCACTTTGATATCCAGCCGCTCCTCGGCGATCTTCTCCACCACGGGGCCTACCATCCGGCAGGGGCCGCACCAGGGTGCCCAGAAATCCAGCAGCACCGGACGATCGGAACGGATCACTTCTTCATCGTAATTGTTCTTGGTAATATTGAGTACAGACATGTTGTTATCCTCCTGTATGTTGTTCTTGTTTGGTATGGTTTGATTATACCAGATTTTTCTCTGTTTTCCGTGACAAAATCACATTGTTCCACTGACGGTCTCGCCGGGCCAGTTGATAATCCCGCCGAACTCCACCACATTGGTATACCCCAGCTGCACCAGTTTCTCCGAGGCCTGTTTGCTCCGGTTGCCGCTCCGGCAATACACCAGGATCAGTTGTTCTTTATCCGGCAGCTCCGGAATTTCCTCTGTGCCGATCTCCTCGTTGGGCACGCAGACCGCGCCGGGGATATGAGCCTGTTCATATTCCGCCTGCGTCCGCACATCCAGTAAGATCCAGTCGCCGGTTTCTTCCATCAGGCTCTGTGCCTGCTGCGCCGTCACCTGCTGATACCCCAATTCTGCCGGGGCGCCGCAGGCTGACAGCAGCAGCGTCAGCGCCAATAAAAACGGGACTATTTTCCCCATTCTTCATCGTCTCCTTTGTTCCAGGTTTCTTTATGGAGAGGATACGCCTTTTTTCCTCTCCTTTCCGTGATGAGATCACTTTCCATCTCCCATAGCTTTTTTCCTCCGGATATGATATAGTATACCCGATTCCAACTGAGAAAGGAACCGTCTATGTTTGATGAACTATGGCCCGGCGGGCCAAAATTTCTCCAGTCCCCGGAGGCATTCCGCCTGGGAACAGATTCTGTGCTGCTGGCCCATTTTACCAATACGGCCCGTGCCAAACGGATTCTGGATCTGGGCTGCGGCGCCGGGGTGCTGACCGTTCTGCTGGCTGAGAAGGCCCCCCATGCGCTGTGCGCCGGGATCGAGATTCAACCGGAAAGCGCCGTCGTCTGCCGGGAGAACATGTCCGCAAACGGCCACGACGCCCAGAATATTCTCACCGGAGATCTGCGGGAACACCGCGGTCTGTTCCCCGCAGGTTCTTTTGACCTGGTGGTCTCCAATCCCCCATACTTTGCCTCCGGCAGCGGATATACCGCCCCCAATGCCGCCCGGGCCACCGCCCGGGAAGAGGGCAGCTGCACCATGGAGGATCTGTGCCGTGCGGCAGGATATCTGCTGCGCTGGGGTGGGCTGTTTTCCGTGGTCCATCGGCCGGAGCGATTGAGCGAACTGCTGTGTACTGCCACCCGTTTTGGCATGGAACCGAAACGGCTGCGCCTGGTGCAATATCAGGCCGGCAGCGCCCCCAACCTTGTCTTGATGGAGGCCCGACGGGGCGGCAAACCGGGACTGCAGATCGAACCGCCTTTGATTTTGTGTCATCAGGACGGCACTGATACGGAAGAAATCCAGAAAATCTACCACAGAGGAGGAGCAACTTGAGCGGAACATTATATCTCGTGGGCACCCCTATCGGCAATCTGGGAGACTTTTCTCCCCGGGCCGTGGAAATTTTGCGGCAAGCCGACTTCATTGCCGCTGAGGACACCCGGGTGACCCTGAAACTGCTGAACCATTTCGATATCCACCGCCCTCTGGTCAGCTACTATGAACACAACAAATTCGCCAGCGGGGACAAAATCCTCGCCAGAATTCTGAACGGAGAGACTTGCGCCCTAGTCACCGATGCCGGAATGCCCGCCATCAGCGACCCCGGTGAGGACATCGTACGGATGTGCGCCGAGCATCAGGTGGATGTATTCGTCGTCCCCGGTCCCAGCGCCGTGGTGTCTGCACTGGCAGTCTCCGGACTGCCCACCGGGCGGTTTACCTTTGAGGGATTTCTTTCCACCAATCGGAAAAGCCGGATGGATCATTTGGAAAGTCTGCGGGACGAACGCAGAACGATGATTTTCTACGAAGCCCCCCACAAATTGCAGCGCACTTTGGATGACCTGTACGCCGCCCTGGGGGATCGCCCCATCGCCGTAGTGCGGGAGATCACCAAGCTCCATGAACAGACCCTGCGCACCACCCTTTCCGGAGCCATTGCCCATTTCCAGACCACCCCGCCCAAGGGCGAATTCGTCCTGGTGATCGCCGGAGCGCCGGAACCCAGTGCCCCGGAAGTCACGCCGGAGCAGGCATTGGAAACCGTAGCCCGCTACCGCAGGGAAGGACGCGCCTTGAAAGAATCCTGCAAACTGGCCGCCGCAGACACCGGTTTTTCCAAAAATGCCCTGTACGATCTGGCCTTGGAAGCCGGACTTTGAGAAAATACTTTCCCCATCGCATCCACGAAAAACTGCCCCACCTTTTTACAAAGGTGGGGCAGTCGTATTTCATCTCGATTAGGATGATTTATTTCTTGCTTTTCGTCTTTTCAACGGACTTCTTGCCAATGCCATGGGTAGTTTTGAGCACCATGGAGGTCAGGGCAAACAGAGCAATGGCGTTGGGAATGACCATAAGGTTGTTGAACATATCCGTCAGCTCCCAAACGAAGTCACTGCCGGTGACCGTGCCCAGGAACACAAAGACCATTGCGATCACAGAATAGACCGGGATTGCCTTTTTTCCGAACAGATACACCACATTGATCTTGCCGAACAGGTTCCAGCTGAGGATGGTGGAGAATGCAAAGAAGAACAGGCATACTGCCACAAAGATAGCGCCGGCCTCGCTGCCGAAAGCCACGCCGAATGCGGTCTGAGCCAGGTTGGCTTTCCCCAGAGTTTCCGTCACAGCGCCCACATAGCCGTTGGCCAGAGGGCCGTCAGCAGTGTATAGGGTGGAGATGATGACCAGTGCATTCAGGGTCAGCACCACGAACGTGTCAATGAACACACCGACCATGGCCACAACGCCCTGATCGTGAGGATCGGTGACGTTTGCCTGTGCATGTGCATGAGGGGTAGAACCCATACCGGCCTCATTGGAGAACAGGCCCCGCTTGGCGCCCTGGCTGATAGCCTCTTTCAGTGCATAGCCGATGCTGCCGCCGATGATAGCCTGAGGCTGGAAGGCATACTCGAAGATCATGCCAATGGTGGCAGGCAGGTATTTGAATCGGATCACCAGAACACTCAGGCTGCCCAGCAGGAAAATCACTGCCATGATGGGCACCAGTTTTTCCGTAACGGTCGCCAGACGCTGCACATTGCCCAGGAAGATCACACCACACACAGCCACCAGAACCAAACCGACCACCCAGGAGGGGATATTGAAGGCGGTCTGCATGGTAGAACCAATGGAGTTGGACTGCACCATGCAGCCCATAAAGCCCAGAGCCAGGATGATGGCCACTGCGAAGAACCCAGCCAGGAATTTGCCGAATTTGCCTTTGAATGCCGTGGTGATGTAATACACAGGGCCGCCGCGGTAAGAGCCGTCAGAATCTTTTTCACGGGTCTGGATAGCCAGAGTGGCCTCTGCATAGATGGTGGCCATGCCGAAGAATGCAATGATCCACATCCAGAAAATCGCACCAGGGCCACCGGTCAAAATTGCACCAGCGGAACCCACGATATTACCGGTACCTACCTGTGCAGCAATGGCCGTGGCCAATGCCTGGAAGGAACTCATGCCGTGTTCCTGCTTGCCGCCGCGCAAAGTGAAGTTACCGAACACTTTCCGCATCCCTTCGCCAAAGCAACGAACCTGGACGAAACGGGTTTTGATCGTGTACCACAGACCTACGCCAATCAGCAGGATCACCAGAATGTAGCTGGACAGATAGGTGTTGATGTTCGCAACAATCGGGTACAGGGTCTCCTCTAAGGAATGGATAAACTCTGACATACTCTTTCTCCCTCTCAAATAGAAATAAAAAAACGGAACGACCGACAGATTCGACCGCTCCGGAGAAAGGCACACAAACATCCATTCGTGCGCGCTAAGACGACGCCCACCAGGGCATCCCTTTCCTCTGTCCTTTTGCCTGAGAGATTGACGGGCATTTTCACGCCCGCTTTGCACCTTCGGCACTCGGCTGATCGAGTTTCTCCAGAGTCACATCCGCGTCCAGTCCTCATCCCCATCGGGAAACCTGAGAGTGTTACTCCTTCGGCGGGCATTTCTGCCCTTTTCCTGGACACTTCATCTGTCTGATTCAGTTGCTTGTTTACAATACCATGTTCGGCAACATTTGTCAACACCTGAAACACAAACTTTTTATTTTTTCTCTTTTGACAAACAATCGGCCTGCCCCGACAGGGACAGGCCGATCATTTTTGTTCTTTTCGTGTTTGCCGCTCAGGCCCGCTCCACGGACACTGCGCTGCGCAGCTCGCCTTCCTCATCGTAGGAACTGATCGTGACCCGATCGCCCACATTCAGGATTGCACAAAGCTGTGCATCGCTGACTTTGACCGTGTAGTAGAAATTGTCACCTTCCAAACGCAGGAAGTAGACCGTGTTGCCATCCATAACTGCCGAACGGATCTCCGCCACAGCGCCTGTCACGGTATCCGCATCGCCAGTCACGCCGCCGGAGGTGTGGATCTGATTTTGCTCCATCAAGCGGATATAATTCTTTTCACACTCCGCCAGACTGCTGCCCACTGCCACAATCTGGTACTGCTCCACATTGACCATGGCATACATTTTCACCAGACTGGAGGCATCTTTCAGGGCCATAAAATAGGTCGGCTGACCGGAAACATTCAGCAGCAGCGGGAAAGTTGCCTTATACTGATACTGCTGCACTGCACCCTGTGCAGAGCTGACAGCCGACAGCTCCTTGGCGCCTGCAATGGGGTAATATTTTGCATCTTTGGTCCGCTGGTTGACCAGGATAAAGCCCACATTGGATTCATCCCCGGTGACAGAGGTGATGCCGGTATACAGCCACACATCGTCGTTCCGGGCAATGTAGTTATATCCCTCAGTGGTCACGGTCACTTCCCGCTGACCAAACATGGAGTTCAAAAATCCGTTGTGCAGCTGACCGTAATAGTTGTACTGCTCAATCAGCAGGCTTGCCGGGTACACCCGGTCCACCCAGGTCGGCACATCTTCCACATCATAGTAGGTGTGTTCGCCGGTAACTGCATTGACCAGCACTGCGCCCTTCACATCCTCGCCGCCGAACAGACCGATGGTCTTGGTCACTTCTGTGGCGATCCAGTACGGTTCTCCCTCATCGTTGATTTCGAAGTTCACTTCCGAGAACATCTTCGTGGGATAGCAGAACCGCAGATACCGACTGATATCCCGGAAGAAATACTCCGAGGGAGAATAGCGAATGCCTTCCTCCATCTGCTGCACCGTAACTTCCTGGCTGACCATATCGATAATGATATAGGCAGGAATACCCTCGGACACGTTATTCAGCCACTTGAAAAAGTCGCCGTAATTCAGATAGGTGACGCGCACCGGCTGATCCTGGTAGTTGATCTGGGAAGTGATATTGGCCACCTCGAACTGGCTGACCAGTTCAGACAGCTGACCCAGTTTCCGGTCAGCCAGCACCTGTGCGGCATCACTGTCCAGCATGGGAATCTGGCGATAATTGATCTCCGCAATGTCCGTAGTAAAATCACTGGTTTCCACATTCAGCAGCTGGCTATAGGATTTGGCGCGGAAAATAGGCATCCCGATCACCGTTCCCACCACCACGACCACCAACATGGCTCCCAGAATGAACATGGGGATCTTCATGCTGAAAATGGCAGGTTTCTGAGGTCTGGCTTTGCCCACCACATTTCCGTTCTCGTCCACATCCAGATAATCGGTCGGAGTCTTTTCAGAAGTATCGTCCCGACGGATGGTGTGGGAGAACAGGCCGTACAGGCTGCACCAAACAATGATCAGAACCGCAACAAACAGGTATGCGTCCAAATTGTGGATGTTCAACGCCGGCAGAGTAAAGTAAAAATACAAAAATCCGCCCAAAAGCGTCAGGAGCGTGGCAATGACCGCGCCCCGCAGGGGTTTGCGTTCCAGTTTCATGTTTTTCTCCTTTGATGATAATGGGTTTATTGTATCATAATTGATGGCGGATTTTGAAACAAACTGTGAATTCTAAAAAAATTTCTGGAATTTGCCCATTTTCTATTGCCGTTTTCTCTCATTATCATTACAATAACAAGATATGCTATAAAGAAAAGAGGTATTTCATGGCATCTTCCGCGCACTGTTACACCATTCAGCCCATTGCCTATATCCACACAGACCTGCCCACCAAATTTGGAATTCCCCGGCAGAGCGGTCTGGTGCCCGCCCTGCAGGCCCGTATCGTCATGGAACCCACTTACCGGAATCCCGTTGCGTTTCGCGGACTGGAGGGATTTTCTCACCTCTGGCTGATCTGGGGCTTTTCCGAAAACCGCAGAGACAACTGGGCTGCCACGGTCAAGCCGCCGCGGTTGGGCGGAAACAAACGCATGGGCGTGTTTGCCACCCGCTCCCCCTTCCGCCCCAACGCTTTGGGATTGTCCTCTGTGCGGCTGGAAAAACTGGAACTGGACGAAAAACTGGGCCCGGTGCTCACCGTATCCGGTGCTGACCTGATGGACGGCACCCCCATCTATGACATCAAGCCCTATGTCCCCCATTCCGACAGTCACCCCGATGCCCTCGGCGGTTTTGCCGACCAGTTTGCGGATTATGCCCTGGAAGTTGTTTTCCCCGATCAGTGGCTGCACATGATTCCCCCGGAAAAGCGGGAGGCCCTGTTCGGCATTTTGGCCCAGGACCCCCGCCCCTCCTATCAGGATGACCCCGAGCGGGTGTATGGATTCAATTATTTGGACATGGATGTGCGGTTCCGGGTCCGGGACGGCGTGATCACAGTCTGTGAAATCGAAAAACTGAGGTGAAAATATGTTCAAAACGATTCTGAAAATCGGCGGCGTGTGTCTGGGACTTCTGTTATTGGCCGTCATAGGACTGGTCCTGTGGCTGACCATCCGGGAATACCGGCCGGATACGGCAGAGACCGTGCCCGTAGAGAACGGGTATCTCACCCAACCCGCCGCCCTTGCGCCGGGCGACAGCCTGAAACTCGTCACCATGAACACCGGCTACGGCGGACTGGATGCCGGGGCCGACTTTTTCATGGATGGCGGAAAAGGCGTTCACCCGGAAAAAGAGCAGGTTCTGGAAAATCTCTCCCAACTCCGGGAACAGCTGGCCTCTTACGACGCCGATGTCTGTTTCCTCCAGGAAGTGGACCAGGATTCCAAGCGCAGCGCCGGATATGACCAGACGCTGTCCTACCTAAGCTACCTGGGGAAGCAGGACAGCTACGCCAGCGCCTTTGCCCTGAACTATTCCTGTGACTTCGTTCCCTACCCCTGGCCGCCCATCGGCAAAGTCCACAGCGGTGTGCAGACCCTGAGCCGATTCCCCATGGAAACTGCCCAGCGGATTGCTCTGCCCTGTCCGTTCTCCTGGCCGGTGTCTACGGCAAATCTCAAGCGCTGCCTGTTGGTCAGCCATATTCCCCTGGAAGGCACCGACAAACAGTTGGTTCTGGTCAATCTGCACCTGGAGGCCTATGACGACGGCGACGGGAAAGCCGCCCAGACCCAAATGCTGATGAATCTGCTCACCACGGAGTACGAAAAGGGCAACTATGTCATCGCCGGCGGCGACTTCAATCAGACTTTCCCCGGCGCGCTGGAGGCTTTCCCGGTCAAGGACCCCACCCTCTGGACCCCTGGAACTCTGGAGGAAGAAATTCTGCCGGAACACTGGAGATTCGCCTGTGACCTGTCCGTCCCCACCTGCCGACTGCTGAATCAGCCGTATGACGCTGCCGACTCCGACACGCAGCTCTATGTGATTGACGGATTTATTCTCTCCCCCAATGTGAAACTGGAGCGAGTAGAGACCATGGACGAAGGCTTTGCCCACACAGATCACAACCCTGTGGTACTGGAAGTCACACTGGACCCCTGAAAGGACGGAAACATGGCACTGTATATCACTCTGTTTTTGATCGGCGTCGGTTTGGCCATGGATGCCTTTGCAGTGTCCATCTGTAAGGGCCTGGCCATGCCAAAAGTCCAACCCCGTCAAGCCCTGGTCATCGGTCTGTTTTTCGGCGGGTTTCAGGCACTGATGCCCGCCATCGGTTGGCTGATCGGCCGGCAGTTCGAGCAGTACATCACCCAGATCGATCACTGGATTGCTTTTATCCTCCTCTCGTTCATCGGCGGAAAAATGATCCTGGAGGCACGCAGCCCGGAAGAGGAGGAATCTGCCTCCCCCACGGCGCAGCCTTTGGATCTGAAAGAACTGCTGATTCTGTCGGTAGCCACCAGCATCGATGCGCTGGCCGTGGGCATCACTTTCGCTTTTCTGGACTATCCCATGGGGCAGGCGGTGCTGATTATCGGCGTGACCACGCTGATTCTGTGTGTGATTGGCGTGTATATCGGGAACTTCTTCGGTTCCCGTTACCGGAAAAAAGCCGAGATCGCAGGTGGTGTGATTTTGATTCTCATGGGATTGAAAATTTTACTGGAACACCTGGGTCTGCTGACTTTCTAAAAGGAGCGAATCGATGACTTATCAACTTGCAATATTCGATCTGGACGGCACCATTCTGGATACCATTGAAGATTTGGCTGCCGGTGTCAATCACGGACTGATTCAATCCGGTTTTCCCTGCCGGACAGTGGAAGAAATCCGCCGCTTTGTGGGCAACGGCATCCGCCGGACCATCGAGCAGGCCGTCCCACCCCATACCTGTACCGCCGAAATCGAACGAATCTATGCGGACTTTGCCGCATACTATCCTGCCCACTGCGCAGAACGCACCCGCCCCTATCCGGAGCTCCCGGCGCTGATGGAACGGCTCCGCCGTGCCGGAATCGCCGCTGCCGTGGTCACCAACAAATCTCAAAACAGCGCGCAAATCCTGTGCGACACCTTCTATCCCGGAGTGTTCACCCCGGTGATTGGCGAACAGCCGGGACACCCCCGGAAACCGGACCCCTCCGGTGTGCATTCCGTACTGGATACACTGTCCATCCCCAAACAGCAGGCGGTGTACATCGGGGACTCCGATGTGGACATCGCCACAGCACACAATGCCGGACTGCCCTGCATCGGCGTGAGCTGGGGATTCCGGGGCCGGGCCTTTCTGGAGGCCCACGGCGCTGACTTTATCGCAGATACTGCTGACGAACTGGCCGCATTGCTGCGCCCTTAAAAAACAACTCCCCCGATTTGGAACCGAAATTCCAAACCGGGGGAGTTTTCCGTTTTCCACGGGTCTTTTCTTCATCCCAGCACATGGCCAAACACCGGGAACACCAGCACAAACATCGCCACAGCGCACACTGCCTGCACCAACGGCGGGAGCACCCAGATGCCGGAAACACCTCTCCGGGACAAACCTTCCCGCCGGAACCATTCCAGCAGACTGTTCCCGCCGCTCAGCACCGCAAGTTCCATCACCAATGCCACACGCCAGCGGGGCGTATACAGTTCCTGCCAGAAGATCATGGCCAGTCCGCCCAAAATAACTGTAAATACGAACAGATTCATCCACAGGAGATATCGTTTCTGTTCTGCGGCAGCGGCATACTCCTCCAGGGAAATCTCCACAGGCTCATCCTCTCCCTCGGTGACGCGCACATTGTCCCAGCGTGTCTCGCCGAACCCAAGAACTTCGTAGCGTGGCCGGTCATAATGCACCCCGCAGCGCAGGCTCTGTCCCGTTTTTTCAAAGCGTGCCACGCACAGTCCCAACACGGATATCGGATAAAATTCCCGGAACCGCAATCCTCTGGCCCCCTGTTTTTGGAACCACTGAGAAAGCTTTTCCAGTTCATAAAATGGATACGGCACCAGTCGCAGCATTTCAGTCCCCCCTATCCTGTTTCCTTGTGAAAAGTATAACATTTTTTGCAAGCCTGCAAGTCTTTTTTCCGGACATCCCTCATGGAGGCGACAGCTGTTTTCGTTCGGAGACTTTCAGCGGTGACTGAAACGCTTTCCAACAGCGTTCCACCACCTCGCCCCGCTCTTCTCCCAAAACAGAATTTTCCTTCAGCAGTTTCAGCAGCCGCTCCCCCAACCGGAAGTTTCTTTTTGCGCCGCACATCCCCAGGACATCTTCCTGAAAGTCTACCGCGCCTGACTCCTGAAACAGCAGCCGGGCCAGTTCCTCATCTTTCTCCAGCAGCTCGATCAATTCGTCTTTCCACTCACGCATCAGAACGCAGCTTGTGATCCAGTCCATCAGTTCCGCTCCAGTCTCCGCGTCCTGCAAACAGGCTCTTGCCGTTTCCAGTACATCCCGCCACATTCTCAGCGACAAACTCTGATCCCGCTCTGCAACCTCTTCCAGCAGATCCAATACATCCATCTCCGAAAATTCTTCTGCGGAAAACCACTGAAACAGTTCAGGAAAATCCGCCAGGATCAGGCACATCAGCGCCCAATACCACTCCTCGGGGTCCTCCCGGATCGTATCAGCCACCCGTTGTCTGGGAATGTGCCGATAGGCATACGCCCGCCAACAGGTCTCCAAAAGCGCCTCGCTGTCCTCCCAGGGATCGCAGTCCGTATCCCAGAATCCGTAGCGTAGGATATCCATTTCATTCAGGAAGTCCCGCAACGCCTCCGGCAGCATCCCCTGGGGCGGCTGCCATTCCATCTGTGAGATCTGCTCCGTCCAAAAAGACCCTATTGCGTCCCTCTCGATTTGAAACTGCTCCCGAAACAGAGCCTCTCCCTGCCGCGCCGCCGACAAAATCCGCTCTGCGGAATACCCCGGATGCTCCCGGCAGAATTTTTTCAGTCCCGCCAGGTTCTCCTCCGTCTGATTGCCGATGGGCGTGAAAATCTTGCTCAGGCAATGCTCCAACATCCGGTGAGAAAGTTCTTCCCCCTGTTTTCCGGGAGACAGGCGCCGCAGATGCTCGTCCAGACTTTGAAATTTTTCCTCCACACGCTCGTACGCAGTCTTTGGCTCTTCCCAATTAGAAATGCGCAGAAACCCCTCGTCCCCGCAAAAACCGCAGCTGAATTTATAGCGATCTCCACCGCAGTGATACACACTGGCACGGTCGCCGCAGGTTGGGCACCGAATAAACATCCCGCTCCCTCCTTTTCTGTTTCCAGTGTATCACGAAGAAAATCCGGCGTAAAGTCCCACAGTCCGGCGCTTTCATTTTTTGGGGAGCATAGCAGAAGAACAGCCGAAGGCCCGGAAATTCCCGAGCCTCCGGCTGTTCTGTTTTTTCCCGACATCTTCCAAAGAAGAACTCCACAGTGGACTGCCGGTTCCGGAGTGTTGGCCTTACTCAGCCGTTGTCGTTTCCTGTTTCATCACGCTTTTGACCGCCAATGCGCGGGCCGGTTTCATCAGCAGAATGCATACGCCATTGAAAACCAGAGATCCCACAATAAAGGTTCCAAAATACAGAGGAATGTTCTCCGCAAACGCAGTCGTATCGATGCAGGCACAAGTCAGATAGGCAAACCCTACATTGTTGAGTACCTTAGGGGCATACGGATGGAGCACGATCAAAATGAACAGCACCACAGCCAACGGCAGCAGGAACCCAAACAGACTGCCCAGCACCGGCGTCAGCGCAGTGATCGCCAACAGAGCACACACTGTGAGGATCAGGCCCACCAGGCCACCCAGTTCCACAGAGATAAATCGCTCATTCACCGTTCCCTCTTCCATGGTGAACATCATGATATTGCTGATAAAGATCAGCCAGCTATACTGGAATTCGATCACATGCAAGATCCCGTTCGCCACCAGGATCCAGACCAGGAGCATCAGGCGGAAATACAGCAAAAACTTTTTCGTCACTTTCTCTTCCATTCCACATTCCTCCTTGTTGAACGATTCCGGTCGATCAATTCATGGTGTAAAAATCGACAGGACGAACCTTCTCTGCCTCAAACACGCCCTGTTCGCACAGCAAACGCTCGTACTTCGGGCTGTCCAGTACATAGAACTGCTCTTTCTCCAAAGCCGTGAACACCGTCTCTACCGCCGTATCCAAAGGCGCACCATTGGTCAGCAGCATCTTATTGAATTCGACCATTTTGCCATAATCTTCTGTATGGTAATATGCCTCATCCTCCTGAATGGCGTAACGCTCAGGGCGATGCCGGTCTGTCAGATGCATTTCCGTCTGCACATAACCCGGGCAGAAGATCGACACATCAATGTCCGCACCCTCTGCTTTCAGCTGTTTATACAGGCACTCTGACAGCGCCACTGCGGCATGTTTGGAACTGAAATACGCGGGAGCGCCATTCATGGAGATCAGTCCTGCGATGGAGCAGACATTCAAAATCTGGCAATGGGTGTTCTGTTTCCGCATCTGGGGCAGGAATTTCTGCATCATAAACCAGTGAGAGAATACATTGGTCTCAAAGACCCAGCGCAGATCCTTTTCCGGGATATGCTCCACATCGGACAGTGCAGACACGCCGGCGTCATTGACCAGCACATCACAGCCGCCGAATTCTGCCATCACAGCATCCAGGATCTTGCCGCACTCCTCCAACAGGCTCACATCTGCCTGGAGCGCAAAGGATTTGCGGCCCATAGCCCGGATCTCCGCTGCCACAGCCTCTGCCTCGTCTCCGTGAATATCTACCACGGCCACATGGGCGCCTCGCTTGGCAAATCCCAGAGCCAATGCCTTTCCGATGCCGTTGGCACCGCCGGTAACGACCACTCTTGCATTTTCATACTGTGTAAACATGTTTCTTCCTCCTTTTCGTAGCCTTTCCCCGTCCGCCCCCTGTTTCAGGGAGCGGACGGCAACATTTCATCAGGTCTGGGGATTGATGCCGATGGCCATACGCTGCACTCTCGGCTGAGCCACCACCTGGGATTCGGGGTGGGTGAAAATGTAGAACTTTTCGTCCTCGATGGCCGTGAACACACATTCGCCCACATACCAGTCGGGAATTCCGCTCATCACGCCCCGTTCAGAGCGGATCTGACCTGCTTTATACTCTTCACTGGTGTAGTAGGGATCATCGCCCATGGCGTAACGCTCCGGACGGTGGAGATCCGCCAAATGAATCGTCGTCTTCACATAGGCGGGAACCAGGCAGTGGATGTTGATGGGATATCCATTTTCCTTCATGGCAATGTAAACGCTTTCCGATGCCGCCACGCCCGCCGCTTTGGTAGCATGGTACATGGTGGCTTTGCCGGAGGTCATCAGACCTGCTGTGGATTCCACATTCACGATCTCACAGGGGGTTCCCTGGGCGATCATCTGGGGCAGGAACACCTTCATGCCGTACAGATGACTCAGGAAGTTCAGCTCCGTGATCCAGTCAATATCCTGCTTGGGAACTTTCCAGATGGCGCCGGACACTGCACAGCCAGCATTGTTCACCAGAATATCCACTCGTCCGAAACTGTCCAGGGTCAGTTTCAGCAGCGCCTCGATATTTTCATACAGGGAAATGTCTGCGTGCTGTCCCACGCACTCGGCGCCCATGTTCCGAATCTCTTCGCAGGTCTTTTCCAGCTGCTCGCCGTCAATATCATTGAGAACGATCTTCATGCCCCGCTTGGCGCCTTCCACCGCAATGGCGCGGCCGATGCCTCGGGAACCGCCGGTAACTACAAGAACTTTATCTTTAAATTCCTTCATTGTGCACACTCCTTCCTCGATCCATTAAAATACGAACGCTTTGGCATAGCCGGAATTGGTGGCGTCTGCAATGTTGCCGGGATCCGATGTATCGCCTACCACAGCGACCCGGTCAAAGGCCGCCTCAAATTCCTCTGCCAGCGCCTCATTGGGATGCACGCCCATGGCAATGACGCAGGCATCCGCAGGAACATCAATATCAAATCCGCTGGCCAGACTGTTAACGACCACAGCGCCGTCTTTCACGCCCTTGAACAGATGACTGGTCATGATGTGACCGCCGTCCTTGGCGATATTTTCCAAGATCGCATTGGTCACGCTTCGGTACATGGCCGTTCCCACTGCAGGAGCCATCTCGATGACCGTCACTTCGTTGCCCTGTGCACCCAGGAACTCCGCAGTTTCCAGACCGGTCAGGCCGCCGCCGATGACGGCGATCTTCTTTCCGGTGTACTCCACCTGCCGGGTCAGGACCTGTTCAAAGGACACGGCTTTCTCAATGCCGGGAACCGGCGGGCAGATCTTGATGCCGCCTGCTGCCACAATCACACCGACTGCACCGATCTCTTTGGCCGCCTCCACTGTGCCGGGAGTATTCAGCCGGATCTCCACACCGTAATCCTGTGCCTCCAGACCCAGAGTTTCGATAAATTCTGCAATCAGTTCCTTGCAGGGAGGCTGAGAGGCCAGTTTCATGGAACCGCCGATCGAATCCGATTTTTCAAAGACCACGGGTTTGAATCCCCGCTTGGCCAGAACGATGGCCGCCTGCAGACCGGCAGGTCCGGCACCGATCACCGCCACGGTCTGTCCGTCGCCGTTTTTCACCAGTTTGTCGTCGCCGCGATACGTCTCTCTGCCCAGCAGGGGGTTCACCGCACATTCGATGGCACGACCGGCACCGGCCTGCTTAAAGCAGTTCAGGCAGCCGATGCACTTGCGAATGCGGGCATCGTCGCCCCGCTTGGCCTTGTTGGAGAACTCCGGATCGCACAGGTTGCCGCGGGCAATGGCCACGAAGTCGGAAACGCCCTCCTCCAGCAACTGCTCTGCAAAAGCGGGATGTTTCACGGTGTTGACCGCGATCACGGGGATATGTACGCATTCCTTGATTCCCTTGGCCAGGTGTTTCTTCCAGCCTTCCGGATAAGTATACGGTTCAATGATCGACCAGCCGGATTCATAGCTGCCGCTGGAAATATTCAGGCAGGCAACACCCAGGCTCTCCAGATACCGTGCCACATGCTGGCACTCTGCCTCATCCATACCATCTTCCCAGAAGTCCGTGCCATCCATACGAACAGAGATGGGGAAGTCCGGACCGCAGGCAAATCGGATGCTGACAATAATCTCTGTAATGAACCGCATCCGGTTGAAGAAGTCTCCGCCGTACTGATCCGTTCTGTGGTTGGTGTGGGGAGACATAAACTGGTTGATCAGATATCCGTGTGCCGCATGAAGTTCCACGCCGTCAAAACCGGCAGTCTTGGCGATGATAGCACCCTTGACAAAGTTCTGCACCATAGCCCCCACTTCTGCAGTGCTCATCTCTTTCGGCGTCACGCCCACAAGCTGACATGCCACCGGAGACGGAGCGATCAGCGGATTACCGTGAAGAGTGCTGGGAAATGCTTCGTTGCCGGGGTGATGGAGCTGCAGGAACATTTTGGTGCCGTAGGCATGAATTCGATCCACCATGCGGGTAAAGCTTGGAATCACATCCATATCCGTTGCCCGCAGCTGGCAGGGCTGTGCCACGCCGGACAGCTCATCCACACGGCAGACCTCCGTGATGATCAGGCCCACGCCGCCTTTGGCGCGTTCCTCATAGTAGCGAATAATCTCTTCAGAGGCTTCGCCGGATGCGGCGGCAAAGCCGGTGCCCATAGGGGGCATCACAATGCGGTTTTTCAGAGTGAGCTTTCCGATCTTGCCCTTCTCAAAAAGTTTTTCGTACTTCATACAGAAACCTCCTGATTTTCATTTATCTTACACGCCAGAGTGGAAATCGAGACGCTCCGGATCGCCCTCGATTTTCTCTGTCACACAGTGTTCCCTGAATCTGAAATAACTGTACCACGGATTTGTGATTTTGTTAACGTGCACGCAGACAAAAAACTGTGTCCTGTATTGTGCGCGACGCCCAATCTTTTCATTCCCCTTGCTTTTTTTAGGCATATCGCATAATATTGTGATTGAGGTGACAATCTATGATGTTCCTGGATTTTGTTTCTGAATTAAGCAACAAGTATCATATTATCAAGACACATACCTACGATAATCGTCAAGTTTACAGTATCGAGGATCTATTAGAATCCAACCCTACCCATCCCCCAAAACCGGATGTCGTCTATTTTGTCTACGATTTGTCATTGGTGCACAACAGAAAATTGCCCGGTAATTTGATTTTTTGCGGAGATGCCACCCATGAATCTGAGCAGCTGATCGCCAACGCCATTCAAATCGACATCGCCGATATGAGCAGTTTCATTTCCGATGCCAGTATCATTCTCCACTCCAACTATAAAATGCAGGACATTTATATCCAGATGATGGATGCGATCGTGCGCGGAAAAGGGATCAGCGGAATGTTGGAAAATATCGGAACGACGCTGAACACCTCCGTAGTCATCATTGATATGTCCGGGAAGATCCTCTCCTATTCCAAACCCTTCAAAGTGGAAGAACCAATATGGAATGACAGTATTCTGAAGGGATACTGTCCGCCGTTTTTCATTGAACACATTCGTGATGTGAAGTCCCAGCATGACAGCGAATCGGGGGATGGGCCATTTCTGCGCAATTGTATCGACAACCACCTGTTTTATCTTTCCAACCGCATCATTTTGCACGGTGAGCTGTACGGATATGTGTTCATGATCCAGTCCGAGGACAATTTTGATCCCCTGTGCTACAGCGTGCTGCCCATGATCACCCGCATGGTATCCGACATTATTCTGCAAGGCAAGGACATCAACGCTGTCCGCACCAGAGTCGTCTCAGATTTCATGACCGACCTGCTCAACGGAATCCCCCTGGAGCAGATCCAGGCCAGAATCGATGCAGCGCAGATCGAATTTCCCAAATGTATGGTCCTTGCACTCCTGAAACCGCTGTATTTTTCCACGGAATCCCATATTCGGCAAAAACTCTGCCCCAAATTCCAAGAAGTATTCCCCGCTGTACAGCCCATCTGTTATGAGAACTCTATCGTTTCCCTCATCCCGCTGCCGGAAAATATGCTGGAACTCCAAGCCGATGTACTGCAGGCTCTCCAGACATTCTGCACGGAAAATGATTTGATCGCCGGACTGAGTAATCCGTATTCCAAAATCAGCAACACCCGTTCCTGCTATCAGCAAGCCAAAAAAGCTCTCCGCTCCGCATCCATCCTGGAGATCTCAGGTACGGTCTTCCCTTATCGGGACTATGCGTTTTATGATCTGGCCGATCTGCAAAGCGACCTTCAGCAGCTGGATCTGTGCTGCCACCCGGTACTGAGTATTCTCCGAAAATACGACCATGCCAACGGGACACAACTCTACAAAACCCTGGAGACCCTCACCTACTGCGGATTCAACAACCATCAGACCGCATCGGAACTGTTTCTGCACCGCAACACCCTCAGTTACCGGCTGCAAAAGATCAATTCTCTGACCGGTCTGGATTTTGAAGACCCGGATGTCCGGTTCGAGCTGCAGTATTCCTTTCGACTGGCCCGGTACATCTTCCATGCCAATCAAAAACGCTCCATCACAGGACTGGCCAGTGACAGATGAGCCGTCAATCAAAAAGTACAGAGATTGACTTTTTCCGCCCCAGGTGCTTTAATGGTGTCAGTATCAATGGGAGGCGTTTTCGTGAAACCTATTCTTTTGTTCGCCGGAACTGTCGGCACAAAAATACTCTTGACCAAAGCCGTTGCCGTAGGTCTGCTGCTGTTGACATTCGCACTCAAGGGCAGAGCGCTCCACCGTTCCGAAGAAGAATGGAACACATACATTCTTTCTCTCAACGACCGATTCGTACTCCGGTATGCAACCGTGATCTATGTTTTTTCCGCAGTGCTGGCCTCCTTCGGCGTGTATGCGCTGCTGACACTGTTCCATGTGCCCCATCCCCTGTTCTGCACCATGGCATTGGCCATCCTGTGCGCCGGGATCACCGGGTTCCGCTTTTTCCACGACAAAAAGGCGCTGATCCTTCAAAAATTTCAGGAAGTGACCCGATTTGTCCGCGCGGAACAGTGCTCCGAAACCTGAGTATTCCTCATAAAGCAAAACACCGCTGCGTTTCTGCAGCGGTGTTTTTCGATTTCAGCAAAATAAAAAATCCTCGGAAACCGAAGTTTCCGAGGATTTGGTGGAGACGAATGGGCTCGAACCATCGACCTCCTGCGTGTGAAATCTGACTTCACTTCAAAATGTTCCGATTTACACACCTTCCGATGATATACAGCAGCTTTTAACGCTCAAAAAGTTATCATTTTGCACCATATATCGCATTGTGTTACTTCGGTTACTTACTCGGTTACTAACAGTTCATTACCCAAGCATCACAATCAGCCGCAGCATATCCTCGCTCAGGTCCATGTCCGTGGGATAACCCTGGGCATCTTTCGGAGCGCCCTTGCCGTTCAGCTTTCCTGCCAGCACCAATTTCTTCACGGCCTCCTGTCCCCATGCAGGAATCTCGGCCATGCTGTTGTATCGTTTCATGTCGTCCCCGTCCTCCTTTTCCAGATGATAGGTTTCCGCTACCGCCCGGGCAATCGCCTGGGCGATTTCTGTTTTCTTGGCCAGATACAGTGTCATGTCGTCCTTGTCGTCGATAAAGCACACTTCCAGCAGGCAGGCGTGGCACCCGGCCTTTCGGGCGCGGTTGATCACTGCCCAGTTGTACTTCTTCACCCCACGGTTCCGCAGGCCCAGCGCGGAAATGTTCTCGCAAATGGCAGTCTCCAGTGCCGTATCAGTTTCCGCCGACGGCACAAAGCACTCCGTCCCAGTCGTCCGGCCATCTCCCCGAAGGTCCTTGGCAGCGGAGTTGAAATGCACCTCAATCACCAGGTCGAAGTCCGTGAAGTAAATCTGCTGTGACATAGAACCGTACTGGCCGTCCTCGAAGGCGTTTTTGCTTTCCGGGTATACAGTTACTTCCAAACCGTTATAACCTTTCAGAACGCTTTCCAGAGCGTGTACGACTGCCCTTGTTTCCGCGGATTCACGGTAGGATTTCCCATCAATCACTGCTACCGCACCGGGATCTCCTGCACCATGCTAATGTCCGGCAATAAGTAATACCTTAATTGCTGACACTGGCACCACCACCTTTCAGATCAGTAATTTTTATTCGTTTTCTGCCGTTTCCTTATCCAAAGCAGCCTGTACTTTCTGGCTCTGAGTCCCGAAATAAAAAGCTATGATTACCGCATAGATGGTCATAAAGTCCTGGCTAATGTTTCCCACGACTGCCTGGTACGCAAACACCACTGTCAAAATCATTGTAACCAGAGATTTCACACTCAGAAGATTGCCCAACCGTTTGAAAATGTTCTCCATATTATTCTCCGTTTCTGGTATGCCCAAACAGAGCACCGTCGTTATGTTCAAAAATGTTCTCCACCACTTTTAAGATGTTTACACCCAAAATCGTAGTGATTGCCTGTTGGCTCAGTTCCGTCACCGGGAACACCTGCCCCAGACGGATGGTAGCATAGGCGGCAATAATGTACGAAATGCTCACCCACGCCAGTGCCGCAATCTGCGTGGTGATGAATAAAATCCGGGTAATTGACTTCATCTCTTCCAATCACCGTCTCACAGAAAGTCCCGCTTTTTCAAGCGTTCATCGTATACCCGTCCAATGTTCGCTATCGCATGGGTGGCTCGATTATTCTTGTAATCCTCGTGGTCACGGCAATATTGTTCATAAAAATCAATATCGTTCAGGATTTCTATGAATTCCTCCCGCGTGTGTGGCAAATCCCTCAACAGTTCATTGTTGAACCGTAGAATCCGTCCCCGTGTTTCGTCCGCCGTCTTGTATTCATCTGACCGGATGTGTTCGTCAAGCGCCCGCTGGGTATCCTGCTGCCCGGCACTAAGTGCGTCCAACTTGTCCATCACGTCCCCATTAAACGCCTTTCCGATGGCCCGGAAGATGGCCGTCCACGGGTCAATCTTGATTGGCGCGATCTGGATCAGCGTCAGCACTACCAGCAGCACACCTCCCCCACCCGCCAGAATTTCCGCTATATTCATGGGTTCCCCTCTTTCTTTCTTAAAACTTGCCCCTCCCGTGTATGGGAGGGGCTTTCCTGCGTTAAACGGTAGCACCGTCCAATATTTCTCCGCCCAATTTCACACTCGTTCCTTCATATTCTCCACACAAGAGATAATGGCTAGTTAGGTTCCTACTACAACATCCTGATTTGGCATGATAAATGTAATTGTAGATACACCCGGGCGTTGCTCCTCAGCTATTCGAGGTATTTCAGAGCCGTCTACCCCTCTGACAATGTAGGTATCTCCATCTACAATCTCGTTAGATGTAACACGTTCTCCGCTCTTTGCTGTGTCTGTTTGAAACCAGCTTGAAACACGGGGCATAATTTTGTACACCTGCCCCCCTCCCGCAATCACCGGATTACAGATCATGCGGCCACCGCCTTTCGGGCAGTTAAAAACGGAGTGTTACATCCTGTGCTGGCATGACGAAAAACCAAAATGGAATCGGAATTCGCGCAGATGCTCCTCCTAACGGATTCGAATTGCTTCCTGAAATTTCGAATCTTACCCCATTTTCTAAAATGAGACTTGGTCCCGGAGCAAAATCTAACTGACCCAAAACAACAATTTCCCCCGCTTTCGCAGTTGCACGTTTGAGATACCCTGTCTCGTCCGTAATCTTGTAAACCTTCTCCTCTGCGCCGCCCTGTATCACTGGATTCAGTATCATGCCGCACCGCCTTCCGGCAGATTACCCAAATGGGGGTTAGTTCTGCCCCCCCCCGACTTTAATACATTAAAGTTATACATAGTGTATAAACCTCCTTTTATACGCTTAAACTACCACACAATCAGCATGTGGCGAAAAAACACAATAAGCTTTTCCATAATCTTCTATCTTGTAAAGAATTTCGGCATCGCCCGTTATGTTCACCACTACTTTAGAAGGACCAGGCGCTGTTCTATGAAAAAAACAAACCGAATTTTTGAGAACACTTACCTTGTGTCCCACGCCGTCGCTATTATATTTTATAGTTGTGATATCGCCATTTTCGTTGCAGCCCGAGGCGATGAAATCGGCACCAACATCGTAATACTTGCCGTCGATCGTAATTGTCACCGTCTCCGGCTCTCCGCCCCCGCCCTGAATCGCAGGATTCTGAATCATAAAATCACTCCTTTGTGAAAGAATTATTCGCACCAACACAGCTGAGCATTTTTGCTCTATTGTATTTTTGTTGCGTACTGATTAAGAACATCTATAAGCGGCGGAGTAGGAGGCTCTAAAAATGTCATTGTCGCGTAATTTTCGTTAGGGAAATATCCACCTCCGCGATCGTACATATATACATCTTCATCGTCATAAAAAATGTCAACAGCCTTTGAATCAGAATAACATGTGATCGTTGAATGCTCTACACCGTCAGATATAAAACGTATTTTAACCTGCGGTAAATTTGGGCTAATGTCACCTATTGGATATGTTTCATTTCCCCACTTATAAACATATTTAGCGTTAGTAGTCTTTGGCGGACGCTCCTGGAGGCGGCAGCCGATGTGACTTGCTTTTTCAGATGCTTGAGTGCAATCAACGCAAAAAAAGCCGAACTTGTTACCAGGCCGCGCCATTCCGCCGTGTAATAAGCATGGTTTTCCACCATCGAACCCCCAACTATCAGGCACATAGTCTTTGCCTGTACCGGCGGCCGCACATGGGAACAGAGCCCACTCGAAACCGCTTTGTGCCGGGATAGAAAAATCAGATGGCCAGCCCCCCACCGGCTTTCCGACAAGAACGCCGTTTGTGTTATCGCTAAATTGGGCGGGATTCATAATGACATATAGCCCGTTTTCGTTGTAGTAACAACCGTCAACCCAATCAAATACATCGTACCACCAACCTTCAATGTTTCGATACTGGGTACATCCAAAGCCATCCCTGGTGGCCGCCGTAGTACCAGTGTGGTACTTCATAGAATCCGTCCCACCGGTACCATTCGCAACAAATATATCACCGAAATAAGTCTCACCGATTCGCAAGCTATCCCAGTCGGCAAACTCTACCAGGAACAGCATACCAACATACCACATCTGAGCAAAGTCCATCTGCCAGATATGCGAGCCCAGATTATGAATGTCTGTTCGAGCTTGGTTTCTGGTAACGTTATACATGTTTTGTTTGTTGGTCTCCGACTTATAACTTCCGCTCGCACAGTGATAACGACCGATATAAGAGCAGTCCAGCTCGCCCAAACCGTCCTCTCTATCCATATTCACAGGGTCTACATGGAAACCATCAACCGGGCCGTCTGCAATCTGCAGTTTCAGTTTCACGCCGGAGTCAGACGGAGTGCGTGTCCACTTGAACCAATATTTAGGTTCTTTTACCATGACACCACCGGTTCTGTCTTCCCGCACCATATCCTTCCACGGATACAGATTGTCAAACGGAGAAGAGCCAGAGCCATTGCTCACCGCCGGATTCGGGTCACCCAGTCCAACCGCATCGTCTGTGCGAACACCTCTGGTCGGGCCGCTGGAAGTCCAGTCCCATTCCACACCGTAAATTTTCGGAGAAGGCGGAAACGCTTTCGCAGGACAACTAAAAATCATCTTCTCACCTCCTATCCAGAATAATTAGTCAACAAGTATATACTTACAATTTTCCACAATTGCATCAGACATCAATACCGGAGTACCGTCGCTTTCTGCCACTCTTTTCTTTGTGGCCGGTTTATAGCCTACAAAACCGCCACCTTGGTAGAAATCTTCGTCCATAAATACAAGATATTCCCAAAGCGCTCCATCTGGAGCGGTGTACGGTTTCCCGTCAACCGTAAAATTAACTACACGCGGTGCAATTTCTATGATTACTACGTAAATTTGAATATGGAGCTTCGGCACAGTCTGGCACTTGAATGTCAGTGAACCTGCCTCCTGTAAGGTACAGGTAATTCCTGCCGCAGCATAATCGTTCTGAACTTCCATGGTAGGCATCGGCATAATGAGCTGCTTGGTTTCATCCGCAAGCACGCCGTTTACGGTCACTTTCTGCGTCTTAGTGGAAGAATCCCAACCCGCAGCGGTCAGCGTAACCTTGACATACTTCGGCTGCAGTCCCGCACCGTCCAACGTATACTTCGCACCGCTCTGGCTCCCTTTCAAACCGCCGGTCGCGTTCAGCGTCAGTGCATTTACACCGTTGATTGTCGCATCCTTGCCAGGCGCACCTGCGGGACCTGTTGCTCCAGCAGGACCGGGTGCACCCGCCGGGCCGGGGGCGCCGTCTTTTCCAGCGGGGCCAGCCGGTCCTGCGGCTCCGTCCTTACCAGGAACACCCTGAACGCCCTGAGGACCTTCCGGCCCGGTGGCTCCCTGTGCGCCGGGGTCTCCCTGGGGTCCGGCAGGGCCTCGAATACCAGGGTCACCTTTCGGCCCTGTTGCTCCCTGTGGGCCAATGGCACCGGTGGCACCCGGTTCTCCTTTCGGTCCCTGTAGACCCTGAACGCCCTGGGGTCCGGCAGGGCCCGGCGGGCCGATGGGGCCGGCGGGGCCAACCACTCTACCCAAATCAAATGTCGTTGGCATGGTTTTTGCCTCCTTCTTATCGTCAAATCGTCAGTGTCAAATGCCCGTCCTCGTTGATGGCGTAGTTTGGCTTTTCGTCGCCACTGTAGGTGCAGGTCAGATGCCCCTCCGGTGTCACATTAAAGGCCACATACCCGTTGGTCTGTACTGCCACACCGGCAATGCCCTGGGGCCCTGCTGGACCCTGTGGACCTTGTGGGCCTCTTGGCCCAGTTGCTCCCTGGATGCCAGGTTCTCCCTTTGCGCCGGTCGCACCGCGCTCTCCCTGGATTCCCTGGGGGCCGTCCGGGCCTCTCGGGCCTTCTGCGCCCATGGCTCCGCTATCGCCTTTTTCCCCAGGCTTGCCCTGCACTCCCTGCGGTCCTCTTGGCCCTGTCACGCCCTGCACACCCTGGGGGCCTCTCGGCAATCCGAATTGCAAGTGGGCGCGCCCGTCCCGTTGGGATTTCTGAACAGTAGCCGGTGCTCCACTTTCCAGTGTGTCCGCCCCGACTGTCATGTTCTCAATCGCATGCTTTGCAAGAAGTGCATCTGCCGCTGCCTGGATTCCCTTTTCAGCCACCGCAGCACTTTTCGCAGCACTGTCAGCACTTGCTTTTGCCTTTCCTTCGCTGGCCGCAGCCGCACTCTGGCTCAATGCAGCAGCAGTTTCACTTTTTTCCGCCTGGTCTGCATTTCTTTCCGCTTGCAGTGCAGATTGCGTTGCACTTTGTTCACTGGTATGTGCTGTTTGTGCAGATTTTTTTGCCGCTGCTGCACTTTCCAGTGCAGATAGCTGGCTGTTGGACGCTGCGGCAGCATCTCTCTTCGCACTGTCCGCACTTCCCGCCGCTGCTGTGGCACTGGATTCAGACGAAACCTCCGATTTTTTGGCCGCCAGTTGGCTGTCTTTGGCCGCAGCCGCGTCTTTCTTCGCCGCCTCTGCGCTCTCCATAGCCTGCTGAATCGTGCCCAAAATCTTGTCAATCTGCACCTGCAGCTGCTCCGCCTGACTGGGTGTTGGGTCAGCTGGTGTCCCTGGCTCCTGCGCCGCCTGTTCAGCTGGCAGTACTTCCAGAAAGCACTCCTCCGTCCGCACCCTTGCTGTTTCCCCGGAGCCTTCCAGCACCAGCTTGCACAGTCCCGGATAGGCCATCGGCTCTCCCGGAATGGGTACCAGATATTCCCCAGTCGCCATCAGCAGGTCGGCGGTCAGCATCCGCCGCACCGGATTCTCTCCGTAAGCGTTCCAGAAAGTGATATGTTTTGCCAAGCCGTCCCAGCTGCTGTCCAGGCTGATTTGCAGAGCCGCAGCGTTAAATTCGCCCTCAGCGCCGCCCACCTTGTTGCCTCGTTTCACGATGCACCCGTTCACTTCCATGCGGATCGTCCGCATAGCTCAGCCCCCTCTCTCTGTTTTCTTCGAGCATAGCAAAAGGAGGGCTGTATTTCGGCCCCCCTTTTGGGAAAAATATTGAAAGAAAAATCGGACTGCTGTAAATTTCAGCAGCCCGATTCAATATGGATTCCCCTTCACCTCCACGGATTATTTTTCTGACTGTCGTACTTCGTAGAGAACAGATAGCTCCGTTCCCGGTCATTCAGCCACTCCATGTCGTCCACCGCCTGAATGAATTCCTTCTGGTTCAGCCGCTGATCCTCCTGCTCCCGGCGGGTCACGTCCAGTGCCGCCTTGTAAAGGATGAATTCCTCTGGGGTCAGTCCGGCGGTTCTTCCTCCCTGTGCGTCCCCAATCCAGTTGTAGGTGTCCGGCATCCGGTAGCCTTCTTCCTGCTCCTGTAAGGTGGTCTGCGTGGCGTAGTCCGCCAAAAGTTCCGCCGCCCGGTCCCGCACCTCCTGTGCGGTGTCCTCATATCCCCGCACGTTCTCCAGCTTGTCCTCCAGCGCTGCCGCATGTGCCTCCTGCGCCGCTGTAAACCCGCCTGAGGCTTTCAGCCGCTCTCTCATAGCCTTCTCAAATTTTTCCCGGTCAGTCACCCCCGCCCGGATCATGTCTGTCCGGATGTGCTCATAGCTTTCCTCGTCTCCCTCCTGCCGGGCAGCAAAAGCCAGATCGTAGAACCGCTTAGCGTTGTTCCGGCTCTCAATATTGTAGCTGCCTTTTTCGATTTCGTACTGCAGCGGGATATTGTCCGTGCTCTGTGCAATGGTCCGCAGGATAGCCAGACTGTCCCGCTTGAGGTTGCTCACCGGGATGCCGAACATATCCCCGGCCGCTGCCAGAAGATTCGCCAGCGCTGCGCCGAGCGTCTTTTTCCGCTGTCCGTCTGCGTTCTTGGCAAATCCACCGGCCGCCTGCACAAAGCGGCTCACGGTCTCCATGTCCGTTCTGGCAATGTCATATCCCTGGAAAATGGAAACAACATCCTTCACCAGTGGAATCATGCCCGCCGGGTTCAAACCTCCGCCCAGATTGCCGCTCACAGTCAGCGCCATAGCCACATCCCAGGCGCTCTCCTCTTCCCCGGTCAGGCCGATAAATGCCTCCAGGAATTTGTCCTTCCACGGTTCGTCGTCCTCGTCCCGCAATGCGTCCACTACGCTCTGGGCGACAGCGTTCACCACCGCCGTGAACACCAGTGCCGTGCCAACCCGGCGCATCTGTTTCAGCGCCTCGCGCCGTGCCTCCGGCTCCTGCTCATATCGATAAGAATCCCAGCTCCGCAAGAACATATTCACGGTCTTGGAAGGTTCGCCCATGAAAGAACTGGCCTGTTTCAGCAGCTCGTTGTTGCTGCGCATAATCTGGTTGCGCTGTAGCACACCATCCACCACCTGTGTCTGATCGATCAGGTCCGTAAATTTCTCGTTCACCGCCTGGTAAAAGTCCTCACTGCCTTTTTTGAGTTCCGGCTGTTCCCGCTGTACCGCCGCCTCACAGGCGTTCCACAGCCGCCCCCAAGTCACTTCGTCCGCCGCCCTGGCTGCAATGGTAAAGGCGTCTTTTGCCCGGTCCATGCCAGAGCGCAGGCCGAACAGCGTTTCCGTCAGTGCCACCGGGGAAGAAATGTCAAACCCGCCGGCCGCTTTCCGCCGTGCAATGGGCGAGTGTTCCACGGCCGCTTTCCAGCCGCCGCCCTTTCCCATACCTTTGATGAGGTCTGCCGGACTGAGTACCGCCAGTGCCCGGAAGTATGCCGTGGGCTGCTGAATCACCACGCGCAGGTTGCCGCCCACCGCTGCGCCCTTGAAAGCAGAAACGCCCTGGTTCATCAGTCCGGCCACACTGGTGTCAGCAGGTGTCTGCAGTCCGTTCTGGATGTCCTCCATCAGTCGGTTCCAGTATTTCACCGCCGTTCCCTTGCCGCCATACCCGCCATACTCGTCAATCATGGCCTTCACCCGATTGCCGGTCTTGTGTCCCTCGTCGTCCAGGAATTCAAAGTTCAGGAGTCTGCTCATGTCCTCCATGGGACATAGCCATGCCGCATAGTCCACCATGTCGGAAGTGTGCCGGGCGAAGGTGTTGAACACGCCCCGCAGTTCCACGGCGTTGTTGGCCTTGGGATTCACATTTTTGGTCATGCCGATGTTCTTAATGCTCCGGGTGTTGGTGCCGCCCTGGTGGCTCTCCGTGTTCTCGTGCAGCGCGTTGGCAGAGGATTTCACCGGCCAGTAGTGCTCCTCGGTAAATTTCCGGTAGCCGTAGGCTTTCATGCTGGCCTCGTTCCCGTATTCCGAAAGGTCGCCGGAAATGATGCTCTGCAGTCCGTCTGCAACTTCCTTCTCCTCGGCAGTCAGATCCCCCAGAATCTCCTTCACGTCCTTTTTGGAAAGCCGGATGTCCCTCCGCCCTTCTGGAATGTGCAGTTTTGGAATCTCCGGCTGGGTAATACCGCCAATCATGATATGCTGCCGTCCAATCTCTCGTTGCATCAAAAGATACAGTTCCATCATGTGTGCCCGGGATAAGGTCACCGGCCCTCCCTTCGTCTGGAAGGTCTTGTAGGTCTCCTGGAGCTGTTTCACCTGCTCCGCCGTCACCAGTTCCCGGGTCTTCCGCGCTGTCTCGTCCACCATGATTTGCTGTCGGTCCTGTGCATTCCGCAGCGCCCGGTAGAGTGCCCGGCCAGTCTCGCCGAAGTGGGAGAAAAAGGTCAGCGGGTCTTCCAGATCCAGGGTGAATCCGGTCTTGCTCATCCGTTTTCTCCGCCCTCTGATGTCCTCCAGCAGACTTTCTGCCAGTGCCTCCGTGGTCTCGTATTTCTCGATGGAAAGTACCTTTCCCGCCATGCTCACGCTGTGCTCCACGCTCTTCAGCAGTCGCCACATGTCCGCCAGCTGGTCGCTGTTCAGGTCTGTCAGCCGGGTCTCGCCCATGGCAATCACGCGGGAGAACAGTCCCTGATTTTCGTCGTCGTCGAACAGGTCGGGGTCCACCACCAGGTCGTTCCCGCTGTCGTCCAAAATCTCCCGGTAGCTGTCCTGCAGTGCCCGGAATGCGTCGGAGCGCTTGGTGGTCATTCCCTCTTCGGCAAAGGGACGTTCCCCTGTCTCCGGGTCTTTCTGGAGCTTTTTCCGTTTCCCCGTCTCCGGGTCGATCATAAAAGCGCTCTCCTGGTTGATGGCGTTCAGCACCGCCGCCACCGCCGGGCGCATTTCCTCCGGAATGTGCTGCTTGTCCGTGGGGCGCAGCAGTTTTTCACTCAGCGTCTTGGCGTGCCGGGTTATTTTCCGGCGCAGTTCTGCCGCCGCCTGCCGTTCTTTCCCCGCCGCCGTCCGCTGGGCGTACTTGTCCTTCAGCGCCGCAACTTCCTTTTCCCGGGCCACCCGCTCTTTCTGCACCCGCTTTTGCAGCCGTTCCCGGTTCTCCCGGCGCAGTCTTTCATTCAGGCGGTCTGCTGCGGTCTTCTTGGCTTGCGGCAGGTCAAAGAATGTCTCCAGAATCTCCGTAGCCAGCTCATCCGCAACCATATCTTCCTGTCCCCGGAACGGATTCATTTCGTAAATGGTGTAGATGTCTCCGGCAACTTCCACCAGACGCTCCAACTGGTCGCTGGGAGCCAGTGCATCGTCGGGGTCGAAAAACTCCGGCCACATACCGCCCAGGTCGGTGTACACCTGATCCAGATTCGGCGTTCCGTTTTTTGCAATCACCAGTCGGCCGAAATTTGCCCGTCTGTACTGCTCAAAGTCCGGGATGTCATGGGTCACCTCTTCCGGCACCACAATGGTCTTGTGGCGCAGATAGTCCCGCAGCTCGCTGTATTCCCGGTAAAGGCTGTCGTCTTTTGCCACAGCGTTGTCCACCAGCACCCGGGCAATCTTCCGGGCCATGCCGTAAGCGTCCTCATAACGGATGCCCTCCGGCCCACCGTTGCCCGCCAGATAGTCGTAAAGTTCCTGCAGTTCCGGTGCAATGTCCTCCGTCTCCAGATCAGCGCCCAGATTCCGAATCATCTCCTCAGCGGCCTTCCGCACAGCTTTCCGGTCTGTGGTGGCCTTTTTCGTCAGCCGGGTCTCCCGTTTCAGCTCTTCCACCCGTTCTTTCAGTTCCCGGTTCTGCCGCAAAAGGGCAGCTCTGTCCAGCTCTTCCGAACCGCCGCGGATGGATTTTTTGCTTTCCTCATTGACACCGGACTCTTCTTCTGTTATCATAGTTTCAGAAGAAGTTCTCCCATTTTTTAGAGCGCCGCCTTTGGCGGAAGGGCCGATTACAGCGGGAGGACTTCTTCTTTGTATATCCCCAATGTTGTATACAGCGTCCTGCGTGTCGCTCTTTGCGACGGAGATATACAATCTATAATGTTTTCCGTCAAAATCCCGGAAATAAGCAACCCTGTAGTCCCAGCCGTTTTTGGCCATTTCTCCATGGATGCCATCTTGATCCGTTTTCCAGTTTTTCAACTTGGAAACTTTCGCGATTTCATCAATGTGTGTTTCTGCAGTCAGTTTCAGATACAGCTCATCTTCACTCATCTCTCTGCCGTCCGCCCAATATTTGTGCTTGGCTTTCCCGGCGGTGTCTTTCGTGATAGCAAGCTCTGCTCCATCTTCCGTCAGCAGATACACATCTTCTCCCCGGCGAATTTTCCCATTGATATAATCTTCTGTCTGCCGTCTCCATTCCTCCGGATCATTCCCAAAAATGACCTGACGGTCAGCCTGGACATATTTCCGCCCGTCAGACAGTTCCACAATACTCCGTTTCCGTTCACCGTCCTCCTGGGCGGTGTTTTTGTTTTTCCCCTTGGCCCCGGCGTTCAGCGCATCCAGCAGAATCTGCTCCGCATCCCGCGCCTCGGCCTGCTGCCGCCCGGTCAGTTTCCGCACCATGTTCCGGATTGCGTCCAGCAACCGCTGCAGCAGGCTCCGGTTCTCCCGGTTGTTGGCAATGAAAGTCTCCAGTACCGCCCGGTCACGAATCAGCCGCCCGGAAAAGTCCGCCGTCAGCTCGTCCAGTGCTCCGGCCTCGTCCAGGCTCACCCCGGCATCTCCGTACCGGACGATGGTGTTCTGTACCATCTGGGAGAGATCCTCGCCGTACTCCTGTTTCATGGCCTCCTGCAAGGCGGCATACTCTTTCGGTGCCGTCTCCTGCAGTCGGTGGGTAATTTCGTGGCCGTACACAAACCGCAGCGGGTCTTCTGCGTCCTTGGAAATGAGCACCGTGCCCTTGCTGTATTCGCCCTGGGCGCCGCCCTCCAGTGCATCTGCGAATTTCACCCGAATCCCCAGTGCCTTGGCAGTGCTGTCCAGTTCCTGCCGTTCCTCGTCCGTCAGATTGTTCGCCGTGTAGTCGTCCATTGCAAGACCAATACCGGCGCGCTCCCCGGCCTTCCGGTCCTCTTTTCCGGCGTGCCAGGCCAGTTCTGCCGCCTGTCTGTCCAGTCCGGTCTCCTGCAGAGCCTTGCCCTGTGTCCCCTGATTGTAAGCCCGGGCAAAGGCAGCGTACCCCTCTGCCAGGTTCTTTCCTGCGCTCTGAGCCGACCGCATCACCGTGTCAATCACCTTCTGCCCCTGCTCGCCAAAGACGTTTCGGTCCCCACGGGAAAGGCCTGTCTCCTGATAGTTCACCAGCTGATCCACGCCAACCATGCCGGACATGGTGCCAACGATGAAGTTGTAAACCGAATCTTCCAGTGTCGCCGCAGCGCTTTCCGGTTCCCCGCCGTATAGACGCGGCATCTGCCATTCCGCCCAGCTGCCAAGGAATTCTTCCAGACCCTCGCCCAGTGCCCCTGCGCCGTAGCTGAGAATGCCGCCCAGCGCCTTTTTCCCGGCGGTCTGCCGCTCTGGAAACCGCCCGGTCAATGGCTTGCTGTAAAAGATCGTCAGCGCTGCCTGCGCCGTAAGCCGACCGGAACGGGAGAGAGAGGTTGAACAGTTTCTCCAGAATGATTTCCTTTGCTGCCACAGCCCCGCCGTAAAGGACTTGCCCGTCCAGATCAGCCCCGTCCTGCCGCGCAGCCATGGTGCCGCCGCCAAAAGCACGGAATCCCAGCGGCAGCATTGCGTTGGGGTTCAGTCCCAGAGCGGCGTTTGCGGCGTAGTCTCCCGCCATCTGCACCAAGCTGGCCCCGGCCTCTGTTGCGGCCTTTCCCAGGAATCCCAGGCCCCGCTGTGCCTCTTCCAGGTCTTTTCCGGCAGAAATAGCCGTATCCAATGCCAGGTCCCGTGCGGCCTGGCCTGCCTGTGTCTGGGTCAGGTGATTCCCAGCATAAGCCATATACTGTTTCCGGGTCCATTCCACCGCCGCCCGCTGGGTCTCAATGGCCTTGTCGCTCCATTTTCCCGGCGTTGCCCGGTTTTCTGCCAGCATATCTTCCAGTGTGCGTCTCTGCTGTTCCCAGGCTTTCCGGCTCATCTCGATGCTGTCGCTCATCACCTCGTCCCGGCGCTCCTGTCCCCCCTGATACAGGGTGCCCAAAGCGTCTGTCTGTGCGGCCGCGGTCTGCTTGATGCCGCTTTTCACCGTTCCCAGCACCCGGTCGAGGAAGGTCGGCTCTCCGCCGTATTTCTCCACTTCCCCCTGCCAGTGGCTCACGGCCTGCTGTGCGCTCTCCAGTTCCTCTTTTGCCCGGCGGGTGTTCTCCCGTGCCTGCTCACTGCCCCGGTTCACCAGCGGCGCAGCAGTGTATTTCTTCCGTGCCTCTTCTTCCGCGCGTTTGGCAGTGGAAAGTTCTGTTTCCGCGTTTTCCCGCTGTTTCCGCTGCTGTTCCTGACCGATTCTCTGCGCCCGGGCCTGTGCCTCGCCTGTCTGCACATTGGTTCGCCGTGGCGTCTGCTGCTTTCCCTCAGCAGGTGTTTTCTCTTCCTGCTGGGTTCTCTGGGCAGTGACCTCAGCGGCGTATTGGGTAAACCGTCCGCCGCTCTGTCTGTTCTGTTCCTCTTTCGGCTTTTGTGCCGCATAGTCCGTAAATCTTCCCATGCATTTCCCTCCAGTGTATAAAAAATCCTCCCGCTGCTTTCGTCGTTGACAAAGCCGGGAGGCATGATATAATGGAGATAGAAAAGGCGCTGCTGATAAGCGGTTCAGCCTTTCCTCAGATTTGCATAGTTATGTAACTACGAAAACCGTCACTTGGCCGAGTGGCGGTTTTCGCTTTTTACCCTGATCGTAATCACATATCCAAACAGATGGATTGTCAGCGTAATCGGCATACACATTCACCCCCCTCTCGGGTGGTGTGCTGAAACCGCCTACCGTATATAGCAGCGCCTTTGCCCCTTGCGGAGCACCTCAATCATATCATTCCGCGCTGCGCCCTGTCAATGTCCTTTGGCAGCTCATCGTTCCATTGCTTATGCCAACTTCAGCTGCTCAATGATGCTCTTGATTCCTGCATCGGTGATTCCGTCGTCAAACTGATCCAGATGCTCCAGAATCTGCTGGTTGGTGTACCCGTTCTGGCGCATGGTGTAGGCGTCCCGATAAAGGTCACTGTATTTCGGCCCATAGTTCTTCACGCCGTCAGACTGCATGCTTTCCTGCGCAACGCCCCAGTCCTGATACTCGTTCCACAGCCCTGTCTGACTGCTGAATCCGTACTTCTTGTAGTTGTTGGCAATAAAGCTCTGGGGATGTCCGCTCTCCATGGCGGCGGCAAACAGGCCCTCGTAGTCCGCATTGCTGCCGGTAGGGTTGCCGCCGCTGCCTCTCCCTCCAGATGGTTTGGTGGCCGACAGCTGGAATGCCGCCTCCAGCCTGGCAATGTCGCTGTCAGAGTATCCCAGCGCCTTGTAGCCGCTGTAATCGCCCACTTGTGCCAGCATCTTTGCCCGCTGGAGTGCCCGGTCGTAGGCGGTCTCGTTCTCGTATCGGTTGGCGTCAAAGGCGAAGTCCCGATCGGTGTTGAACTGCCCCAGCTGATCCTGGTATTTGCCGTAGTTGAACTCCTCCAGTCCCTGCAAAATTCCCAGGTCCGTCCGCTTGCCGTCAATGCCGTCCATGTACATGGAATAGGCCAGCTGCTGCAGCTCCGGAATCTTGTCCCCCAGCTGGCTCATGTAGTAGTTGTTGGCCTGCTGTGCCGCCGTCTGCCCGGCAGTGGATAGGTATCCTCCCGTCCGTGCCGCCGCCTGGCCCAAAGTGTCCAGCATGGCCCGGTTCCCCTCCCGGGTATACATATCCCGGTACTGCTGGAACAGCGGGTCTTCCAAATAGTTGTACTTGAAATCTTCCCGGTTCAGCAGCTCTCCCAGAAGACTGTCGATCTGATCCTGATACTTCCCCGTGTAGCTCGGAGCCTGTGGGCCGGATTGGGTGGGCAGGTACTGGCTGCCGTCCACACCGCCGGAATATCCGTACTGCCCCCGGATGGCCTCCGCTGCGGCGTGGGCAGCGTCCATTCCAGCCCGGTCCCCCGCCTGGCTGGCGGCGTTCCAGTCTGCCCAGGCCTTGCTCAGCGCGTCATAGTCCCCCTTGCTCATGCCGGAGGCGTAGTCCGTGCCGCTGTTGTCGATGGGCTTATAATTGGGGTTCTGTCCTCGGTAGTCGCCGTAAGTGTATGGGTCCCTCTGGCTGGGCGGTGTTACCGTCGGTCGGTTCGGTGTCGGCGATGTGGGGTGTTTGCTTGGAACACTCGGCCGGTTTGGTCTCGGTACCGTCGGGCGATTTGGTTTATTCACGATTGCCATTATTCGTTCCTCCTGTTCTCTCTCAAGGTGTCGGCGGTTCTGTGGGCTGCTGTGCGTCCTCCAGTGCTTTCACCCGTTTTTCCAAACTGTTCATCGTTGTACCTAGCGTCCGAAGAGTCCCTTCCGCTGTGTTCAGTCGGTCCTCCAGCCGGTCAGCCTTGCTGTTCACGGTAGAAACTGTCCCCGTCAGCACGGCCATGCGGCTGTTCAGACTGTTCACGCGCCCTTCAATCTGCTGAATCTGCTTTTCCGTAGCCGGCAGGTTCACCTTTCCCAGCTGTAAGCCCTGTCGGGAAAGGGTGTAATCAATCTGTTCCATCACCTTGTAGAGGTAGTTGTAGATTTTCTGCAAACTCCCCGCCGGGTCGTTGTAGTCCAGTTTCGGCACGTTGTTTTCCAGAACGTTCACGCCATCACCTCCAAAGGTTCAGCGTGCTGCGTCCCTTCGGGCGGTGATCCCGTCTCCACCGGCTCCGGAACTCGTCGTAAGCCTCGGTAAACAGGCCCACGGTGTTGTTGTAGCCGTCGTATTCCCGCATCCAGTATTCCAGCATAGCCGTCAAATACAGGTCGTAGAGGTTATCGTATGGTGCCGGCACAATCAGCTCCCAGTCCCCGTCCTCCGGCCAGTTTCCAGGCGGTGTGCGGTCCGGCTCGTCTTCCCTTGTGATTTCCTCAAAGATTCTCCGATCCAGCTCCAGCAGAATCCGTGCCTTGTCCCGGTCATCCATGTTGCTGGGTTTGGTGCGCTGCACCCGCTCCAGCACTTCGTTGATGGTGCTCATCTCTTCCCTCCTAAAACAAATTCCCGTGTCACCTGCCGGATCAGACACCGGCCTTTTCCTGTCAGGCGCACCTGCAGCTGCTCGCATTTATTGGGCGCTACCGGTGCCGCCAGGCTCTTCCTGCGCTGCGTGTGGTGGATAAACACCTCCCGCCAGGGGTTCCGGTCCTCCCGGATTTCAATCTTGACCCAGCTCCCGGCCTCCAGCAGCAACTGGAAGTACAGCCTGGTGTACTGTTTGGTCTCAGGTGTGGACCAGTCAAATGGGGTCAGCACGGCGCTCCAGTGCAGTTTCCCCTCCTCGCTGTCGTCCTGCCCGGTTTTCAGGAGTTTCCCATCAGCCGTCAGCATCAGCAGTTCCGAGCCAAGCCGAAAAATGTCCACGGCGTGGGTCCCGTCCTCCCGCAGCCAGATGCCGCTCAGGGTGTCCAGCACCCACAGTCCCCACTCTCCGCTGTCCAGATCCTGCATAGAAATCATGTATTTCTGTCCATCCGTCCCAGCCACAGCGTTTCCAAACCGCCGGGTGCCGAACTCTGTCCCGCAGAATGTTGGCGAGCCCCCGGTAAATGCGTATACTCCCGCCGCGCCTTTGTAGTACAGCACATCGTTGACCACCGCCAGGCTCTTGTGGCATCCTGCCTGCACCCCGGGAATGGTGTTGTTGTATATGGTGTATTCTCCCGGCTCCGAACCCATCAGCCGATGCACGGCATTCTCCTCCCAGATCATCACGTTGGAGCCGTAGCCGCAAATCCCTGTAAACCGCCCCTGCGTACCAAGAGAAACGGCGTAGCTGTCGGTAGAAAGGCCGTCGTAGTTGTAAAAGGTTAAAGGGTCGCCCAGCGCGCTTGCCCAGATGGTGCTGTCGTCCACGCCCCAGAGCCGGTTATTTTGTTCGCAGACGTACTTCAGCTCCGGCATTTTCCGCTGGATATGCACGTCCGTGGTGCTGGTGCCCGTTTTCAGGCTGTCCTTGTCCAGGGTGATTACGTTCCCGGAAACAGCCCGGATAATGTAAGAGCGGTTGTTCTCCTTGATGCTGCTGCCGCTGATTTCAATGGCCTGGTTCACCTGGAACAAATCTTCCAGTTTCTTTCCCTCTTCCGGGTCACTTTTCAGGGTGATGGCGGCAGTGTCAAAGGTGATATTTGCCGCCGGAATGGTCAAATCCAGTGCCATCTTCCCAAATTTTTTGGTATCCGTGTCGTAAAACACCTGATCGGGGAACACGCAGACCCTGCTGTTGACAGTCACAATCTGCTTTTCCCCCGCTGTCACCGTGCCCACTACAGCCCCGTCATACTTCAGGGCTGTCCCGTCCACCACAATGAGCTTGTCCCTTGCCCCGGCGGCTGTCGGTGCCGTGTAGCCGCTGAGGGTCTTGCGCCCCCGTCTCTGGCACAAAGCCGGGAACTCTGCTGTCGAAAGGTTCTCGCTCTCTTCCAGCTCACCGTCCTGGGTGATCCGTCCGTATTGGATTCCGTGCCATTCCAGGATCTGCTGCCGGTATTCCCCTGCCCCAAACCTGCATTTTGGCAATCTCATGGGCTGCACCTCCTTTTCTCGTATTTTCCTAAAAGCATAGAGGAAAGCACTGGAAAAATCGGCCCCCCTTTTCCTTTTTTGTGCTTTACCGGAAGTGGTTTCCAGATAGAATACAAAAAAAAGCGGACGCGTAAATGCGTCCGCTTTTCCTTTTCCCCGGGCAGCGGGTCAAACCGTGCCCCGGTACTCGTATTTTCCGTTCTGGCTGTCCACCAGCATGGCGGTGCTGGTGTCCTGCTCCATGCTGGCCTGCAGCACTTCTGCGTGCTCTTTGGGAATCTCCACAGCCACGCCCCGCTGAATCTTCATGGCATGGCCGTTGACGGAAACAAACACGTCGTCCTTGTAGTCCTTGCCGTCTTTGAACAGGGTCACGCTCACGCGCTCAGCTGCGGTCTCAGTCTTTTTCTCTGCCATAGGCGCTCCTTTCTATCGTTCCGGGCAGGGGATCGTTCCCCCGCCCGGCCTTGCGGATTTATTTGGAAGTGAAGGTGCTGGTGGTCTCGATGCGGACCATGTACTGCTCCAGCAGCCGTTTGGCTGCATGGGTTGCTTTCCACACATCTGTTACTTGATGACTTATCCCTTTTATGTTATAATGAACCATACAATCAATATGTTGTGTTTATTTTGGAAGGAGTATTATATGAAAGCCCCGTCAAGAGAACAACTTTTTGCTGATGTCATGTCCGATATGACTTGGTCTGAGATAGCCCGGAAATATGGTTATTCCGATGCTCGTTTCTTACGCAAACTTTCCAAAAGATACGGATTCCCACCACGCAGAACCATTTTGAAACCGTCAGAGCAAGACCTGAGAAGAATGATTTTAGATGAAGGCTTAACTCCTTATCAAATCGCTGATCTACTCGGATACAGCGAAGGTGGATGGTCAAACATCTATAAATACTGCCGAGAGTACGGGATTGAGTTTGACTTTTCCGTGAACCACGATCTCCGTTCTGTTCCATTTACACAGAGACAGAAGGATATTGCAGTCGGTTCTTTGCTTGGTGATGCTTACTTAAGGCCTTCTGGAAACGCGTATGCTCTTTCTTTCATTCACGGAGAAAAGCAGCTGGACTATCTCAATTGGAAACGAGAGGAATTTCAAAACTTTGTTACTCAAGAGGGAAATTACCGTCGCGAAACAAAATTTCACGGGAATCACCCCACTTATGCCTTCAACACGATCAGTCACCCTTATCTGCTCGAGCTGCATAACATTTGCTATTCAACTGGCAAGAAGGATATTTCTGCGGAATGGTGTAATCTTGTCACACCTCTTTCTCTGGCTGTATGGTATATGGATGATGGTTCCATTAACAAACGATATAAAACCATTGTTCTCTGCACCAACAGTTTCTCGCGTGAAGGCCAAACACTTTTGATTGATTTGCTCTCCAATCGGTTTGGCGTTGAGGCTGTTTTAGAACCTCGTCGCAACAACCAGACTGTTCTTAGAATCAATGCCTCTCAGCGGTATCGTTTTCTCGATTTGGTGTCTCCGTATATTGTTGATTGTATGTCTTATAAACTTGGATAAGCGCCTGCTCATTTCTGCGCAGGTCCCCGATTTCCTTTACGCCCTGCCTTCTGGTGGGGCGTTTCGATTATTGTCGGGGGTCAGACTATCGCATCCCCTTTCGGGGCCACTTCATTTAGTCGTTCACGCTGGCATTACCCTTGCGCCTTGTTATCCGTCTCCGGAACTTCAAGTCCATTAGAAGTGGTTTAACGCGGGCTGGATGTACGTTTAGGCCGCTTTGACCAGTGTGTAACCCGCGGTTCCTCTCTGGTTCAGAGGATCAGCAGTGCCGCCGGAACCCACCTGCTTGACGATGAATTCCAGACCGCCGCCTGCCAGATCCACCACGCCGTAGGCACCCTTGCCCAGAATCAGGGTGGAGTAGACGTCACGGCTGGATGCGCCGCCCTTGGCCCAGACCTTTGCGTCAGCGGTTTCCACGAACCGCACGCCCTCAATCCGGCCAATCTCGCCCTCGTAGATACCCTCGGGGTCGGAGTAGCTCTTGACGTTGACCCATTTGGGGTCGCTCATCAGGTCGTAGGAGCAGTCGGGGTGGATAATGCCCACATAGTAGCCATCAAAGCGGGGAGCGTGCTGCACCTTCAGGGAGCGCACAGCCTTCCGCACAGCGTCCACCGTCAGGTAGTGGTTGCCGGTCTCGCCGCCGCCCACCAGAGCCGTGCGGCTGGTCACCTGGCCCTCGGCGTACTGCACGTTGGTGCCGCCGTTCAGCACCTCTCTGGTGATGGTGTCCAGGGTGCGGCCTGCCTGAGATGCCAGCGCCTCCTGTGCCTGGCTGAGCACATTATCAATGGCAGTCAGCTCCAGCAAATCAGAGAAGGTCACATAGCCGCCGTACTGGGCAATTTCTGCCGTCACAACGCCCATGTTCAGTTTCTGGCCGTCCGGGGTGACGCCTTCATTCAGCGGTGTGGTGTTCACAGCCAGGGGGTCCCATTTCCGCCACTCGATGGTCTTGCCGCCGTGGTTGGGGATAGATTCCTTCACGCCGAACTGGTTGTGCACCAGCTCCGGCTCCATCAGCTTGAGCAGCCGATTGGAGTAGAAGGTCTTCATTTCCCCCTGCAGGTCGTTGCCGCCGCCGGTGGAGGTGGTCAGGTTCGTGTTGGGTACGCCGTCAAACAGGTTCAGGCGCACATTCATCAGTTTCCAGTTGGTATTCATATTTTTCTCTCCTTCCCGATCGGGGACCGGGAAACCGTGTTAGGAGAAGGTGATGCGCTCTCCTCTCCTCGCCCGTTCCACGAGTTCCTCAATCTCTTTTCCCGTTAGTTTCGATACGTCGGTTTTCACCGTGAATCCTGCCTGCTGCTGGGTGCCGTTTTCTGCCGGGCGGCTGCCCTTTGCGCGAACGCTGTCGGCCACCTTTTTCTCGGCCTCCTGCGCAGCATCTCTGGCAGCTTTCTGCACCAGATCGCCCACATGGGCACTCTCATAGGCGTTCTTCATGGGGAAACCGTTGCGCAGCAGGGCCATAAAGGTGCTGTTCTGGACTTCCGCTGAAAGGTCAAAGTCCGGATAGTCTGCCAGCATTGCCTCTGCCTCGCTCTCCCACTGTGCCATCTGCTGCTGCATCGCGGCACTGCGCTGACTCTCCCGCTGCTCCCTCTCCATTCTGGCCATCTTCCGTTCCAGTTCCTGGGTGCGCCGGTACTGATCCACGCTCATGCCCGCCTCTTCGGCAGCCTGTGTCCAGTAGGAATTGTCCTCGTTCAGTGCTTTGCTGAGTCCCTCCAGATCGCCGTCCTCCACCTGATACCGGGTGTAGAGGCTGTCCAGAATGCCCCGGCTGTCGTCCACCTGTTTTTGCAGATTCTGGATGGTCCGGTCGGCGCTGCGCATCCGTTTCCCAATCTCCCGCTGGAATTCCTGGGTGTGGATGTCCTTGTAGTCGCCCCGAATCAGGTCAAAGTAGGCCCTTCTCCGTTCCTCTGCGGTGGGTTCGGCAGCAGCCGCGCCCTCCTGGCTCTGGCTCAGCGTTTCGCCGTTGCCCTGGCTCTGTGCACCAGTGTCTCCGGCCGCGCCCATTGTCTCCCCCTGGGCGGCAGGGGTGCCTGATCCGTCGCCGCCTTCCCCGTCAAACAGGTTCAGCCGTGCCTCGTCCAGCAGTTTCCATTCGTTTTTCATAGTCGTTCCTCCTGCGGGTTTCCGCGCCCGCGCCGCGTTCTGTGGGATTTCCCGCCCACGCCGGTTTGTGTCCAGTCTATCCTTCAGGGGCCATGCAGTCGGCCCCCCTTTTGCAATTATTTTTGGAATTTCAGAAATTCCGGGTATTGCCTGGCAATCTGCAGCAGTCCAATCTCCGCCATCTCAAAGGCCACTCTGCACCGCAGATCCGGCCGCACCACCCGGATATAGGCCTCGCCTTCCTCCAGGCGGATGGTCGCCGGCTCCGCTCCCGGGTGATTCAGCACCCATCCGGCCAAAGCCCCGGCAATGGCGCTGATTCCGGCGCACACCTCCGGCGATCCCGTGGCGTGTCCCAGAAGGGATAGGGTCAGGGTCTTTCCGTCGTCAGTCATTGCTCCGCTGGTCATGCTCTCGCCCCCTCTGCCATCTGCTGCTGCAAACTGGTCTGGTTCTGCATCGCCCGGTCTACCATTGCGCGGCCTGCGCTCCTGCCACCGGAGGAGGGCACTTTCCCGGGCTCGCCGCCTGGCATCTGCGCCATGCGGCCCACGCCCATATCCATGCCGCTCAGGTTCTGGATAATCATGGCCATCTGGTCCATCTGCTGACTCATTTGCTGTACCATGTGCATCAGGGTCTGCCCCTGCTGCACATACTTCTCCACACTGTCCTTTCCCTCGAAGTCCATCATCTCCAGCGCTCCCAGTGCGTTCTGGGCGTTCTCCGGCTGAAAGAATCCCATGGAGTACAGTTCTTTCGCCCTCTCGTTCTGCTCCATCCGGCTGAAGGGGTTCTTTTTCTGCACTTTGACCTTAATGTCAAACACCGGCTTGCGGAACAGCTCTCCGCCGCTGCTGTCAAGGCCTGTCACCTGCTCCCGAATGGCCGTGTTGTCCCAGTCGATAAAGCTGTAAGCTCCGCCCTCTCCCGTCACGCGAAAAGCCCTGGACACGTCGTAGAATTGCCGCATCAGTTCCAGGCACATATTCACGATTTTGGCATAAGCCCGGTTGCTGGCGGAAATCATGTCCCGGCTGCCCTTGTTGCCGGCCTCCTGCAAAGCGCTAATTGCCGCGCCAGAGGTCACGCCGGAGCCGGTGCTGCCGGAGTTCACGTCCCGGTTGCTGGCAGTCTCTTTCATTTCGTCCACCTTCATCTGGAGGACAGACAGATACACGCCGTCCAGCGGCCGTACTTCAATTTCCTTCAGGCGCCGGTCGTCCAGCTCGCCCTCCACGTCCACCAGCGGGTCCTGCCAGTCCAAAAACTGCTCCCTGTTGATGTTGGTGGAGGTGGAGCAGAAGTACCGTTTCTTTGTGCCCATCATGGATGCCTCCAGAATGTTTCCGGACAGCTGATCGATGTAAGTCTGGGGATCTCGGCACACCGTCACCAGGCCAAAGCCCACCGGCGTCCCCTTAACCGGGAACAGCGGGTCCAGCACCACGGGATACAGGCCGTGGTCGTAATAGCCCCGGTCCCGGTATTCCGGGTCGTTCTCGCTGGCATACAGCAGCTCGTCCCCCACAAATTTGGCGTAATGCACCGCCGTCCGGCCGTCCAGTGCCCGGACTTTGTAATACCAGTCCACCACCAGACTCTTGCCGCTGAGGTCCACATTGTCGTCGTATAGATACTTGGGCAGATCGATGGCCTTGCCGTCCAGCCGCCCGGCCTTGTCCGGATACTGGCTCTCCAAAAGGTCGGTGTCCACCAGCTCTGTCAGAAACAGATTCCGGCTGTCCTGGATGTCCTCAATCCCCGGCTCCCAGAAAATCTTCAACAGATCCAGGCGGCTGACCTGAATGTCTCCCAGTCCGTTCTCTTTCTGGCTGTTCCAGAACACCCCATAGGCCGCCGTGCCGTGCTTTAATTTCTCCCACCAGTTGTCCGAGTACACTTCCTCAAAGTCGTTGTACTCCATCACAACCGGCAGAATCTGGGAAAGCACCTGGGCGCTCTCCCGGTCTCCCGGCTCCCTGGGCAGCACAATGGGGTCCGGAATGTTGTCCATGGCGTCTGCGTGCTTATTGGTGATGGCATTAAACAGCCAGGCAGAGGTAGGCATAGGGCCGTTGGGATGCTTGCTCTTGCGGATCACTTCCCAGTGCCGCATCTCCCACCACAGTTCGTCCTCCACAATCCGTGTCTCCAGATTGGCCTTTCCCTGTTTGTACTTGGTCAAAATCGTGGCCGCCTTGGCAATTTCCTCCCGCCCGATGCGCTGTGCCCCCTCCGGCTGGGTCAGCAGTGCCGCCTGCACCCCGGGTTCCGGCAGCGTCTCTTCCGGCACCTGTACGCCGGGCACGCCCTCCCGGTTCTTTTTCTCTTTTCCAAACATGTTGTGTCCCTCCTCGTTAGTTCATCCTCAGCCATGCGTATCTGTCCAGCTTTGCCGATTCCTGCCGCTGGTTCAGCGGGTCCTCCCGCTCCGGCAGCTCCTGCGCCATATTCTTTCGCGGGGCAATGGGGTTTTTCATGCACACATAGCGCAGCTCGTCATAAATATGGTCTTCACCTTCCGTGTCAATGTCCTCCACGTTCTTCTGGTCGTACACCAGATTGGGCACTGTCCGAATAAAATGCTGGCAGGTGTCAAACACCTGGAGCATGGGCCGTCCGTCCCCGTCAAAGGCCAGCCGGTGATGGACCTGCATTTTGCCGCTTAGCCGGGCATGATCTCCTTTTTCAAAGTAGACCCGCTCCCGCTCCATCAGCGCTCCGATGCTCTCTGTTCCGTCACTGCCCCAGATTGCCGGGTCACCCACACGGTGTATGGTCTTCCCCCGGAGATTGGGGTCTTCCGCCTCAATCCGGCGGATTTCCCGGGCAACTTCCCCCGGTTCCATCTTGACGCCCTGGTTGGGCGTACCAGTGCAGCCGTAATACTCCTTGATGCGGTATAGCCGCCGCTCCGGGTCCACGGCATACCAGCCAACAGAAAAGGGCCGGGAATATCCCCAGTCCATGCCGCACCAGATAGGCCAGTCCCCCGGCACCCGGAACGGCGCCACCACATGGGTGTGCAGTCGGTCGCCGTAATGTTCCCGGTCGTTGATCCATTCCGTGAACACCTGGCCGGAAAAGGTGTTCCAGTCGCCGTACAGCAGGGCGTTGCGTTCCGCCTCCGGCATGGATGCAAGCCGCAGCACATACTGCGGATCGTTCTGCAGCAGCGCTGGATTGTCAAATACGGACGATGGCACAAAAATTCTGCTTTGCCGCTCGTGATGCTCTCCGCCGCCGGGATCTCGCCAGCTCACGTCCTCCCAGATGGTCTGCATGGGCCGTGCAGCCGTGATAAACCGCTCCTTCACCCACCCGTGGCCCACGCCGCCGGGGTTGGCCGTGGCCCGGATATACACTCTCGTCCCTGGGCCGTTGGGACGGTTCCGGGAGAATAGATAGCTGTATTCCTCCCACGTAAAATGCGTCAGCTCGTCGAAGGCAATAAAGTCGTAGGCCTGGCCCTGGTATTTGACCTTGTCCTTGGCGTGCTGCATCGCGCCGAAGATGATTTTCGCCCCAGACGGAAATGTCCAGGTGTGACTGGACGCATTGTATTTTGCCTTCGGGAACGCCGGAGGATAGTAGTGCAGCGTCTTGTCAATCAGCTCCGCCAGCTGAGGATAGGTCTTGCGCAAAATCAGCGCTTTGTAATGTGGGATATGCACCTGCCGCAGGGCCTCGATCACCAGTGCATCGCTTTTCCCGCCACCGGCCGCGCCGCCGTATAAGGCCTCGTACTCCGGCCTTGCCATAAACACTGCCTGCCGTGGCTGTGGATGCCAGATGGTCGTCATGTCTCCACCTCCGGAATCATGATCACGCCGCCCTCACTACCGCCGTCTCCCTCGGTTTCCGGCGCCCGTTTCCATCGGGCCCTCTGCCGGTTGGTCAGCCAAAACTCTGCCGCCCGTGGATCGCCTGGAATGTGCCGCACCTGCTCGGTCTCCTTGACCAGTGCCCGCACCGGCTCCCCGCCTCCCGGATCGTCCACCACCGCATACTCCCGCCGGGTCTCGATGGTGTCGTAACCCGTGATGCGCCGCAGGAAAGCATTTTCCACGATAACAAGGTCTACATAGTCCTTCCTCCGTGCGAGTGCCGCCGAAAGCGCCTCGTTCGCCTCTTTGTACCGCCGGAATGTGCTGTACGCGATTCCCAGATTTTTGGAAATGTCCTCGTCGCTCACGCCATTTCTTGCCCAGGCCTCAATCAGATCCAACTTCGGCAGCACATGGCTCTCGTATTTGCTTTTCATGGTGCCACCTCCCTTTTTCCATCAGTCTACCAAAGCCCCGCGCCGGAATCGGCCCCCCTTTTGAGGCCATTGTATATTCCGCAGCGTTATACACGAAAATAAGGTGCATGTTCTGTTAACTTTATACACTTGAAATGGGAGCATATTGTTGATATAATCCCAGTGAGAGGAGTGGTAATATGCCGATCGTTTACAGAATGAATGTTTTGGAAAAACTAAAGGAAAGCGGATACAGCACATACAGGCTGCGGAAAGAAAAACTGCTGGCCGAATCCACGATCCAAAGCATCAGGGACGGGAATCTTGTGTCGTGGGAAAACATGGGACGACTGTGTGAATTACTTGATTGTCAGCTGGGCGATATCGCCGAATATGTAAAGGAATCACCGTAAGGAGGGTGTAACAGTGAGTGATAAAGAAAAAATCATTTCTCTGCTTGATCATGTGCCGGAATATAAATTCGGCTACATCCTGGCGTATATCCAGGGACTTACAGCGGATGAAGAACTTGACGATGCATTTTGCGAACAGCTTTATCAAAATTATGAGAATGATCCAGACCCCGAAAAGGAGCAAACCTTTTCCTTGGAGGCATGCAAAAAGGAATGGGGGCTGGAGTGATTGTACAAAATCGTCCTCAAAAAGAGTGCCAAGAAGTTTATTGATAAGCTGCCGAACAACGAAAAAAGGCGCATTGTTTCCGCCATTGAACGGCTCCCTGCCGGCGAGGACATTAAACCATTGAAAGGGCATCCTGGAGTACTGCGTTTGCGTGTCGGGAATTATCGAATTATTTACACAGTAGATCATGGCCAGCTTGTTATCTGCGTGATTGATATCGGAAACAGAGGTCAGATTTACAATCAGTTTTAAAACCAAAAAGAGCGGATGCTGATGCATCCGCTCTTTCTCTATTCTTACCGTATTTCTTTGACCTCTACCAGTATGTAGTCCTCATCGTGCCAGTAGTGGCTGATTCCCCGGACCCATCGCCGGTTATCGTCCTGCAGCAGCCGCCCCTTCATGGCGTCCACGATGTACTTCCCCATGACTGCGTGGTTGTCCAGATCCAGCCGGTCGTTCCACCAGAATGATATATTCACGGGCTTATCAAACGGCCGTTTCCGGATTCCCTGGCGTTCCATGCAGGACTTCACCATCAGGTGCCAGTAGTCCGCGTCCTGTTTCCGCACGGACCAGTGGCAACCGGCGTAGTATTTGTTCATGCCGTATTCTTTTGCCCAGCGTTTTTTCCCCGCCGGGGTCTTGGGATAGTCGATCTTAAACGATTCTTTCACTTCACCCTCCTGTTCCAGAGGCGGACAACTTTCGCCTCCGCCTCCGGTTCTCCACCGATGCAGTCCGTCACCGGGTATTCTGCCGGGCGGGTCTGTGCCTTACACTGGGCGCAGCGAACAGACACCACGCCCGTGACGAACCCGTCCCGGCTCCGCTGGGTCTTATGGACTTCGCCAGCGCCGCCGCAAAAAGGGCACCGCCCGATCCTGCCCACTTCAGCCATCATGTTCCTCCCTTTCTCTCTTTTCCTCTAACGCAGCCAGTGCCATTTTGTGGTATTCCTGCGCCTCGCCCTCTCTGACGGTACACACCCCGCCAAATGCCCATTGCCGCGCCAGTCTGATTGCATGTTCTACCGTCATTCTTCTGCCACTTCCTTTCCCCATGCAGCCCGGATGCCCTGCTCGATGAGTTCCCGGTAGCATTCGACGGCAGTTTCCAGCGTCTCGCCGTTGTCTTTGCTTAATTTGACTGCCAGGTCACACAGTAGGATAGTGGCCAGATATTGCTGGATCAGCAGCACATTGGTTTCTTTCCCCTCAGTGGTCAGCGTCACATCCGGCACAAGCGTCCCTTTCGGAAACTTCACCGTCAGCACCAATTCTTTCTCCACCATCACCAGCTGGGTCAGCTGGAGCATTATATCCATCAGTTCATCCATTGTTCTGTCCTCCGTTTTCGTATTTTTTCAGCAGCTCTCTGGCGGCCCACAGGTCCTCCTTGTACTGGGCGCACATGGCCACGGCGTCGGCATACAGTCGGCAGGCAGTCTCTCTTGCCTGGTGTTCCCGGCGCAGCATCATCTCCAGTTCCTCAATCCGTCTCCGCTGCGCCTCTATCTGCTCATAGCTCATAACTTTTCACGACCGTTTCATAAATCTTTTCAGCGGATTCTACTGTGTTCCAGTCAATACACAGTTTGACCGTCAGTTCCGTTAAAATGCTCGTTGCATCCGCAAATGCTTGTACATTCTCGATGCGCTTGATGTAGTACCAGATGCACCCAATCAGAAAACCAATGTTTTTCTTTTTCTTCCTGGTCATCAGACACATCATTTCTCTACCTCCTTTCCCGTCCCCGTGGAGCCGATGCCGCCCCGGTCCTTGTTTCCCAGGCGGCTGACCACCTTGAACGCCACCGGTTCCTGGTTCTTAAACAACCGGAACTGGGCAATCCGTGTGTGATCTGGAATGTATGTGTCCCGGATGGCAAAAGCCGGGAACCGCCACACGTCCCCGTCGCCATTGTAGGCGTTGTCAATCACGCCAATGGAGTTGGCCATGATCACCCCATACCGTCCCGGCGTACTGCTCCGGGGCGCGACAATTGCCTCGTACCCATCTGGAATCTCCATGGACACGCCCAGACTGATCAGCCGGAAGTCCCCGGCTTTCATCACCGTTTCTTCGGCAGTGTAAAGGTCAATCCAGTCTCCGCCCGCCGCCTGATAGGGCATATCGTGCCCGTGTGTGTTGATTTTAATTTCCATCATCCCATCACCTCCGGCACCGGCAGCCAGTATTCCACCTTCTCCGGCACCCACTCCGGCCATTCGTCCACGATCCAGCCTTCTCCCTCGCTGTAACTGCCCAGCTGCACAGCACCGATCAGCTCGATGTTTTTGTGGGGCTTTCCGCTGACTGTCATCAGCACCGGCATATTCCGTGGAGGCAGCTCCAGTTCTGTATCCCGCCAGCTCAGTCCGTCCAGCTTGTCCGCTGCCTCGTCCAGCAGCCCCCGCTTGCTCCGACTCTTGGTCGTCCGCAGAGCCTTAATCAGTTCGTCCACTTTCATCAGCCTTTCCTCCTTCCGATTTCTTCCACCTGTCTGGCAGCAATGTCTTTCGCCATCATGGCCGCCTCCAGCATTCCACGGGCGTATTGGGCGCTCAGTTCCTCCCGCAGCGGTTTTTCCACCGGGCAATCCAGGCATACACACTCCATGTCCATCTCATTGCCTGCGCTTTCTAGCATGGTGCAGCAGTCGCATACTCGCTCCATTACACGCTCGAAGGACTTGTCCAGTCCCATCATGTTGTTCAGCCGTTCCTCAACCGTCATGGTTTTCCTCTCTTTCTGCCAGCACGTCCCGGATCTTCCGCAGGGTCCCGGTCTCCGGGTCCTCGTACACCAGCACACCGCCGTTTTCCCCAATCTGGAATCCAATCTTCTCCAAACGGCTGTTCAGGTGTGTTCCTTCCAGTTCCGGGTCTTTCTGGTAAGCGTTGTTCAGTTCCCTGATCCGCATGGCAAACCGGCACAGCCGGGTGAATCCCAGTTTCTCCGTGTCGTTCAGCGCCACCAGCGCGATCTTCAGAGCGGTGGTAGCAGCGTCGTCCCGATGCTGCTGAATTTCCTGCACCCGCTGCATCTGCATTCGCTGACTGTACGGAATGTCCCGGCGGTCATGTACCGGCCGTTTCGTTTTCTGCTTTCCCAAGTCTGTCCTCCTGTTTCTTCACCACCCGGAACACATATTCGTCCCGTTCCGGGTCCACCCGTCCCATCACGTTGTACGCTTTCGTCACCGTGGAAATATCGTACCGGTCAATCGCCAGTTCCCAGCCCTCATCCTGGCTGGGCCAGCCGTAGCGCTGGGCAGCAGAAATGAGAAAAGCCGCCCGGTCTCTCCCCAACTCCTCCAGAGCCCCGTGGAAGATGTTCAGCTCTCGGTCCTGCTGTTCCAGCATCTTCTGCTGATCCTCTGCTTTCTTCCGCCACCGCCCCAACTCGTGGTGCAGACGGTCAATCTCTCCCCGCAGCTGTCGGATGAGCTGCACGTTGCTCAGTTTCATGTTTCCCATAGCTCTTCGCCCTTTCGTTCGTAGTATGTCTCCATCATCTCGGCCACCGGGCAGTCTGCCCAGCCGTGTTGGCTGATGCAGTACTGCCGAATCCAGTCCTCCCTCCCGGTCTTGTCCGGGAACCGAATCGTTCCGCCCTCACATGTGATTCTGTCCTGCTTGTCCTTGTGCCAGTAAGGGCAGCACCAGGTGATCATGTTGCCTCCTCCGTCTTCCGTTTTTCCAAAACGCTGATCGTTTCTTTCCGTTCCAGCAGCCGCAAAGCTGTCACGCCTGGCACCTTCTCGGCGGCTGTCATACTGTTCTTTGCGGCCTCCAGGGTTCCCCAGTTCGAGTAAAAGCTCCATCCGTTTCGCCCCGTCATTTGCCACTGGACAGCGTATGTCGTCCGCACCCCCATACCGGTATACCCCCTCACACAAAAATCGCTTACAGTGCGTCCTGCGGTCTCCTGCGGCTATCTCCGCGTATCTCTCGCCCCCAAAATCGTCGTGTTTTTGTGGGTAAATGAGTTTTCCACAGGGTTTTCCACATTCCACAGGGTTTTCCACATCGGCCTTTTTTTGTCCTCTCCTGCTAAGGAGAGGATTTTTTTAATATTATTTATATATTCATACTCTAACTCTAACTCATACTCTAACTCTTACTCTTACTACCATCGACTTTCCCCTCGTGAACTGTTTCTCCTTGTGCTCATGTTCTCCTTGTGGTCAAGTTGTGGTCGGTTTGTGGTCGCCTTCTGGTCGAGTTGTGGTCAGTCAGAGCATTCCGCTTTCCGCCTGTTTCTGGCAGCCTCCGCCTCTTCCTGTTCCCGCTGGAACTTCCGTTCCTGCTCCCGCTTTTTGGCCATCTCCGCTTTCCGCCAGGAGGATTCCAGGGTGGGTCTGATCAGGTCAAAAGCGATGGCCACAGATTCCGGCAGAACCTCCATATCCGGCTCCACGCCGTATAGCGCATAGTTGCAAATCGCGTCATAAGCGTCTGCTCTGTCTGCTTTCTTCTTGATGCGGGAGAGGGCCTTGGAGAAGGATTCATAGAATGTAAATTGTGTTCGCTGCATCTCCGCCTCCTGATGATTTCCCCGGCGACGCCCTCAGACGCCGCCAGGGTTGTGTTTTACTCCGATGGGAACAGACTGTCTGCCCCCATCGCTTCTCCCGTCTCCGGGTCAATGGGAACGTCCACAACGGTCTCTCCCTCGGTGGGAATGATTTCTCCGTCCTCCGCCTCGAAGAAGTCCTCAGCCTGCATCTGCTCAGCCAGCTGCTGCGCCTCGGTGTTGCTCCGATAGTCGATGGACATCACGCCCCACTTGCCGATCAGCTGCCGATATACAGTCTTGCGGGCCATGGCATCGAAGTTTTCCCGCCAGCCTTTTCCCATGTTCTGTCCCTTTCGGAACTTCCGCTCGTGGGCCTCGATTTGCTTGACGGACATGTAGATGGTTTTCTCCGTGCCGTTGATCAGGCGGTAATACCCCACGTAGCCGATCACGTCACGTTTCTCCCGTTCGTCCTCGTCCTCGATGAATTCCAGGTCGATTTCTTCGGTCAGCCGGTTGTAGCCTTTCAGCTCGCCTACCCGCACGTCAATGACATTAATGACCTTGTAAACGCCGGTTCGAAGTGCCAGCTGGTGCATGCCTTTCCAGCCCAGGATAAAGGTGGCCTCGGTCTTTTTCTCCCATTGGCCGTTGGGCAATTTCTTGCTGTTCTTAAACGGCACGATGTACGCATACCCAAGGTTCTGGTCGATGGGCAGGTCGAAGGACGCCGCTTTCAGACAGCTCTGGATCACCGTCATGGGTGCCTCATAGAACGCCTGCTGGAGGTTTGCGTCGCTGTTGATCAGCGACACCATGCTGGACACAAACTGCGGTGCCCGCTTGCCCAGCAGTTCGTTGAACCGTCCCCGGAGTTTCTCGCCGTCCAGCATGGCGTTCAGCATTTGGTTGATGCTCTGTTTCTCCGGTTCCATCTGCCCTTTTCGGGCGCTCTGAATGATGTTTGCCATATCATGCAGTCTCCTTTAACTCTGTTTTGCCCGGAACACCCGGGATGTGGTGGTTTTGTAAAATGGCTCCAGATCCACCTGTGGATAGGCCGCCTGAAGTGCTTTGGTGTCCAGGGTTCTCCTGCTCTGCGTAGTCCAGGAGACCTTCCATCGGCCGCACAGTGCTTTTTCGCAGTCCCCCATGCCATTCTTCACCTCGTTCTGAAGTTGCTCCCTGCGCTCTTTCAGAGCGTCAAGCTGGTTCTTGATTGCCTCCATCTCGTCCAGTTTGGCGGCATATCCGGGCAGCTCCACAGTCTCTTCCAGACCGCCGGGATACACTTCTCCCAACGCCTGTCCCGTAGCCTCCGCACCGTCCAGGGCCGGTGGAAGATCCTGCCGAACGCACTCCCAGAAGTCCTGCTCCGCCGCAGCCATGGCGGCAATCTCGTCCTCGTCCCGATCCAGCTGGAAGTGGTAGAACTCCCGGCCGTTCACCAGAACCGCCAGATACGCCCGGTCAAGACCGGTTACCATCATGTAGTGCATCATCTGGCAGTACCACCGGTCTGGGAACTCGCCCCCGCGCACTCTCCGCATCACCGGCAGGCTGCTGGTGGTCTTACACTCCAGCAGCGCGCGCTCGCCCACCACCAGTCGGTCCACGTCGGCAAAGGAACAGGGATAGACAGGGTTCACCAGAATGGCGTTCTCCCGCCGGACCTTCTTCCCCGTCTCCTCGCTCCACAGCCTTGCCACCAGTTCTTCCAGGTAGCTGCCCACCCGTGTGGTCAGGTTGCCGTCAAAGCCGGGAACGCGCCCCGTTTTCTCTGCCCACAGGGCGTAGGGGCTTTTGTACTCGTCCAGTCCCAGGGCGGCCGCTGCCTCGCTGCCCCCCAGCCCCAGACCTTTCCGCAGTTCGAGCCATTCTTCCCGGTCCTTGTACCGTATTTTCCGAATGTTCCGGTTCATCCCTCGCCCATCCCTTTCTTGATGGCACCCAGGTCGATCACCGTCTTTTCCGACCTCACCTTCCCCGGAAGGGGGCTGCCCATCAGAATGTCCAGTGCAACCATCAGAGCCAAACTTTTATCATGGGATTTGAGGCTCTCTGAGATCACTTCAGCAACATCTATCTTTGATCCGTTTGCTTTCAGTGTTCCGCTAACGTTCCATCCTCCATCCGTCTCATCGCAGACGGCATCCACCGTCAGATTGACATAGTTCTGTTTCTTTTCCATCAGTAGTCCTCCGTTTCAATTTCATCGTACCCAACCGCGTTCAGGCAGTCGCAGCAGCCCACGCAGTCGCCGTCCCGGTCGAAGTAAAAGGTCTCCGCGTCCCGCCCGCAGAAGGGGCAGAGCGGTTCATGGCTCTGGGGTTCCAGACCCAGCGCCCGCACCCGCCGAATGGCGGGATGCTCCAGCATCATGTCGGCGGCTCTCATTCTTCCGCCTCCTACCGCACCGGTGTCACGCACACGGGGCACACGTTCCATCCGTTCTCGTGGGGGCCGTCCGCCTCAAACTGGGTCATGTGGCCGCAAACCGTGCACTGCCAGACGTTGTGTTCCTTATCGATGTTCTTGTAGATGCTTGTAAACTTGCTCATTCTTTCTTCCCTCCTTCCAGTTCCTGATACGCAGCGGTCACTTCCGGATCCGGCTCTTTTGCAGGTTCCGGTTTCTTCTTTTGGTTGGCGGGCAGTCCCAGTCTTTTTCGCCAGGAGCAAACCGCCCCGGAGGTCACGCCCTGTGCCTCCATGATCTCCTTGTCCGTCAGACCCATGTCGTAGAGTTTCTGCCGTTCCTCCATCAGAGCGTCCTGATCTTCCTTGTTATGGTTGGTGGTTCGCCTGTCCGCTCCGGCCGCCACGGCCCCGCCGCCGAATCCGCACTTTGCTCCTGCCGGACCCGGTCGCTCCCGTCCGGTCATGCTCCGGTAAGCGCACTTCCCGTCCTGGTTGTACTCGCATCCCAGCACCTCGCAGGGGTCTTTTTCCCGTTCCTGCATGGTCATGGGTCGTGTGGCCTCTTTCTCACTCATCACAATGTCCTCCGTCTCTCGTTTTTTCATTGGTCTGTCCCCTTTGTCTATTTGTCCTTCTCTTGTTTCGTGTGGATTGGCAGTCCCAGGCGGCACCGCCAGGTTCGCACCGCCGCCTCCGTCAACCCCTGCTCTCTGGCAATCTGCTCGTCCGTCATGCCCATGTCGTAAAGGCGTTGCCGCTCTGCCATCAGCTCTTCCCGGTGCCGTTTTGGATTTTTGGTGGCGGTGGCACCGATATGGAAGTCACAGTATTTGCCCGGTGGGCAGGGCCTGCGGTAGGTGGTCATCCGCTCATATTGGCACACGCCGTTTTGCAGATACTCGCACCGCCTCATATCGCATTTCTCAGCGCCCATATCGTTTCGCCAGATACGCCGGAATGTCCGTGAATTCGTCTCCGGATATGCCCACCATCAGCACCGTGCCGAACCACTTCATGCCCAGCCATTCCTGCCGGGGCAGTCCGTACAGCATCCCTTCCTCGTTGCAGATCAGGGCGCAGTCTGTGGCAATGGTCATGCACTCAATGTACCCGTCCACCTGCGTCTGCAGTGCCTTCAGGCTGTTCTCCGTTTCCACCACTTCCGGGGCCTGTCCCGGCCGTTTTCTTATAATCTTCATACCGTCCTCCATTCTGTTTCGTAGGGGCTGGGGGAACTACAGTCCCATGTCGTTCCGCCGATGTATGCCGTGCGGAAGGTGTTTCTGGTACCGTCGCCGGAAAAGAATAGGTATTCCTCCGGCAGCACTCTGCCCTCGCAGTCGGTGTAGTAACGCTCCAGCACATCCTCAGCGATCAGGTAGTGTTCCAGCAGCACCGGCGCTGTGGGGTCATATCCTGCAAACTGTCCTTCCTGCCGGATTACCTCGGCCACAGTGCCCGGGAAAGACGGGTGATCCACCCGGTTCAGTACGCACCAGGCAACCGCAGCCTGTTCCGTTTCACAGCAGCCCCGTGCCTCTCCGTAGATCAGCCGCGCCAGCATTTCCGTGTCGCTGATGCTCCATGCCGGTGACGGATGATGCAGTTCCGTTGCCAGATTGGCAGGCGGCACCGGTTTCGGCATCCGTTCCACTGCTCCGGCCTGTAACCCTCCGGCGAAAAATCCCGCCGTCACTGCCGAGCAGTAAAGCCCCATGGCACCTGCCAGCAGTTTTTCTTTTCGTCCCATCACAGCAGCACCCTCGCCAGAATCTCCGGCCCCGCCAGAAACAGTGCCATTCCAACCGTTGTCAGGCCGATTTTCACAAAACCTCGCATTGCTTTTTCTCCCTTTCTGTGATATACTGGAGACCTATCATACAGGTCCTCCAAACCTGTCGCCCTGCCGGGTCTGTCCCCCGGCGGGGCTTTTTTTATGCCTCGATGGCATCGTCGTCCACTTCCACTGCGCGTTCGTCCACCCACTGTTCAAACAGTTTCGTGTAGATCGTCACTGCCCGCTTACAGCTGTCCCCGTTCCGGACCGCCTGAGCAAAGGGATAGATGCCCTGTTCGATTTCCTCCACCACGGTCTGCTGGCTTTTCCGCATTCCCAGGCTCCGCATACGCTCCATCAGCTCCATGACGGTCATTGTCGGTATGATTTTTTTCATAATGTGTTCCTCCATTCCTGTTCCGCAGCCCTTGGCGGAGCGCCAACCCCTTGTGTTGAAGTAAAGTATGTGTAGGAGTGTTAAATTGAGAGGTAGTCTGCCGGTTGACGCCCGGCCAAAGGCTGCGATATAGTGTTGTTTACTTTGCGTTTGAGGTGATTTTCATGTTAAAAATCGAATCTGAAATCCTGTCCTGTATCCAGTCCCACCCGGAGCATACCGGCCGAGATGTGCTTAATGCCTTTTTCACACCGGATTCTGGCCCAATGTTCCACGATAGTGAGCAGTTCCTCATCGGCCTTCTGGAAAAGAAACTGATTTGGAAAAGCCCTGCGGACTCCGTCCTCTCAGCTCATTATCGGCTCACCACCCTGGGCGTTTACTCACTTCAGGAGTATCTCGAGCAGCAGGAGCAAACAACCGCCGATAAAGCCGAAACCAAGCGGCAGAAGAACATAGATCATGTGCTGTCTGTATTTTCTGGCGCGCTTGCGGCGATTCTTTCTGCGCTGGCCGCTTACTTTGTCCAGTTTCTCTTCTAACTGCTCCAGCTGGCGCAGAATCAGAGAATCCCAAAAGTCGTCAAATTCCTGGTCAGTCATATCTCCGCTCTGGTTCACGAAGAAATCCCTCTGGTTTCTTTTCGCCCGTCCTCTCTTCGCCTGGTCGTCCATCATCCAGTTCATCAAGGAAAGCTGGTCCACAGTCTCCGCCGTCTCCCACAGCTCCCGGTTTTGCTCGGAAAGCATATTCGGGAAGGTGTTGCAGAATCTGGATTGCTCCCGCCAGTCCCCCTGACAGATATACTCCCAGTAGATGGGGTACATCGGGTGACTCGGCCTCGGTTCATCGCAATATTTCTTTCCCATTTCTTCACCTCCTCACTTCAATCCACATAAAAACGGGTCCAGTCAAAGCCAAGAACCTCAGCAATCGCCTTTGCCGTTTTCACGGCCGGATTTCGTTTTCCTTTTTCGATCATGTTGTAACTTGGTTGAGCGATCCCGACTTTTTTTGCCACATCGCATTGTTTGATACCTTGATCCTCACGCATAGCTATAAGCCAGTTCCTCATACCATCACCTCCTCAGAATTAGCTATAAACTAACTTTCTCATTTCTCGTTGAAGGTAAAGAAAATCTCAATGACTTCCTCCGGGGTCAACGCATACCGATGGATGATTTTCATAATCTCGTTCTGCCGGAATTCTGCGTCTTTTCTCCGCTTAATTTTGGCGTTTAATCTGGAAAGGCTAAGTCCCAACGCCTCTGCCAGATCTTCTTGTCGGTCGCCATACTGCGCCATTTTGGAGAATAGCAGTCCTTTCTTTCCCATTTCTTCACCCCTTTCTTTTTCTCTGCCAGTGAGTCTTTCTGTCCGCCGTCTCGTTTTGTAGCTTGTCAAGCTACATCGTTACAAAAAAAATCTGGATAGCCTCTATCTCTGGAATTTCCAATACGTTCATCATCTTCTCCGCTGCGGATGTCGGCATATCCCGCTTTTCAAACCAGCGGGCCAGAGTTGCCGGCGAAGTCCCGATTTTTGCCGCCAGCTCCTTGTTCGTCATGTCGTCTCTTCTCGCCATATAGGCCTTGATTTCGGGCACGTTTACCATGTTTCCCGCCTCCTTTTCGCATTTATCCTTTTTCGGGCCTGGCTATATGATACTCTCACTTTTGTTTCCTGTCAAGCTACAAATAAAAAATAATTTCATTTTTGTTGACTGTCAGGCTCCTTAGATATATAATTTCTTCATTACGATAGGAGGTTGACAGATATGTTTAATCCAGAACGGCTACGACAGCGGCGGCTTGATATGGGTCTCACCCTCGAAGAGGTCGGAGCTCCTCTTGGCATTTCCCGCTCCGCCGTCAATAAATATGAGCGCGGAGTAATCAAGAATGTGTACACCTCAGTCGTCGAAGGTTTTGCTGACATTCTCAAGTGTTCTCCCGGTTATCTCATGGGATGGACGGACGAGCCGCTCGCAGGTGTTGCACCCCCCAGTCCTGCGCCGCTCTCTCCACAGCTCCAGGCCCTTGCCGACCAGCTGAACGAAGAAGGGCAGGAAAAACTGCTGGACTATGCGGATGATCTTGTCGCAGGCGGCAGGTATATAAAAAATAGTGCGTCTGGACTGGGCCAGGCGCAGGCATGATCTGAAACTATGAACCTATGAACCTATGAAAAAGAACGGGCTGTCTAATTCCGTTCATTAAAAAATCCCCCGGCGGAGCCGAGGGATAGGGGGGGATCTCTTTGCTTGAAAGCATTTTAGATATTTTACAAGCAATTTTTTCAGACTACTGGGCAATCATTGCCTTTGCTTTTCTTATTTGGGTACTCATACTTCAGTCTAAGATAAAGTCCGTTCGTGTGGCTTTACATTCGCAGCAAACCATTTCAGATCAGAGGCTCTTTCTGTTAGATTCTTGTGAAGAAGTCCATTCTGAATTCGAAGAACAAATCTTAAAAGAAGTGGAAGACGCGGAAAACACAATCATTGCCCAACAAGAACAAATCACCGCCCTGTCAGGTACCATAGATGCATTACGGCGAATTATTGACTCACAACGCTATTCCACATCACCGGACTGTATAGAGCCGCAAGTCGAAGTCGAAGTACCGGAAGTCGAAGTCGAAGTCGAAGTCGAAGAGGCAGAAATAGAAAATTTAAAATCCTGTCTTTCCGAAAGCCAGGGACAAATCGAAAAATTGCAGAGCAGAGTAAGAGAAGAACATCGGATTGCTATAGAACACAGTGTCACAATCAGTTCTCTGGAAAAGCTCATTGAAAGAATCAACAGGAAAAATAGAATACTGGATAATCAGCTTGCAGACTTAATGAATGCGGTCAACAATCCAGAGGTCCATAACGCAAAAGAATTGAAAAAGATCATCTCGGATTTATTGGAATATAAAGAGAATCACGAAGAAAATCTCAAGAAATTGCTTTCCTCCAATCTCACTTCTATTCCATGGTTGTCCGGGATGATGGCAGATTATTTGACCTATGACCTGGAAATTGAGGCAAAGAAACTGGATTGGGGTTCCAATGTTGAGCGTCAAAAGAAAGTTGCAAGCATCCGGGAGATCCGTGCAGATGCAAAAGCCAGAATCGAGCAGGCAAAGTCTGCCGTTTATCAGTTGGAATACTTAAAAAATCTTTTCCCTGCAATCGATGATATTTTGGAAACAGACTATAAGGATTTAGATTTTGAGAAAACATCTCCAGAGCAGATGCTTTCAGACTATGATCCAGTTAGGGGTTACCTGACAAAAGAAGAGTGGGAAAAACTTTCCAGCGTTGAGAAAGACCAGCTGGCTCTTGACCGATATGTTCAGTCCCGGTCAAAGAACAAATGGCAAATTGGTAGAGACTACGAGCTATCCGTAGCGTATGAGTACCGCAAGAAAGGATATACAGTTGATACATTCGGCTCTTACATGAAATTAGATGATCTCGGTCGAGACCTCATTGCGAAATCTGAAGAGTTTACACTCATCATTCAGTGCAAATACTGGTCAAAAGAAAAAACGATTCATGAAAAACATATTTATCAGTTGTATGGCACGCTCATTTCATACTGTATTGAACATAATCTTCCAATCGATGCCGTCCATGGTGTATTTGTCACTTCCACAAATCTTTCTCCTACAGCGAGGAAAGCCGCAAAGCTGTTGGGCATCCAAACTGTTGAAAACCACCCTATGGTAGAGTTTCCGAGGATCAAGTGCAATGTCAACAGAGACGAATATGGTTGTACAACAAAGATTTTCCATCTGCCAATGGATTCTCAGTACGACAACACAAAAATAGAGAAAAACGGCGAATGCTATGCTTTCACCGTGGAAGAGGCCGTTTCCAAAGGATTCCGCCGTGCATATCGTTGGCACGGGCAATAAAAAAGCCGCCCCGACTTTTCAGCCGGGCGCGGCCCTCGCAAACGAATCACAACCCTAAGATCCGCCCTATGATTGTATCACAGGGCGCTGTTACAAAAAAGGTGTAGCTATGCAAAAATGTATAAAGTGTGGGAAAGAGCTGCCGCCGGATGCCGTGTATTGCCTATACTGCGGCAAAAAGCAAGTCACCACAACTCAGCAGCGGAAAACGAGAAAACGGCCCAATGGTGCCGGAACGGTCTATAAGCTGTCCGGCCGCCGCCGGAAACCCTGGGCAGCAGCACGATCCAATGTCCTGATTGGCTGTTATGCCACCAGGACCGAGGCGCTGGAGGCCCTGGAACGCACCCAGGGGAAAGATATTAACGAACGGTACAATCTTACCTTTGCACAGGTGTTCCAGCTATGGAGTGCCGAGCACTATCGCGACATTACAAAAGCCGGGATCAGTACCTATAACAGAGCGTTTGATGTATTTGAAACACTGCATAACCGGAAGTTCCGCAGTCTACGCACCTCAGACTTTCAGGAAGTCATTGACTGCCACATGGATAAAAAGCACTCCACAGTTTCCAAGTACAAGCAGCTCATTACCCAGATGTCTGACTGGGCAATTCGGGAAGAAATCATCACAAAAAACTTTGCTACCTATGTGCGTGTTCCTGAAAAAGAGGTTTCCGAGAAAAAGATTTTCACGGATGACGAAATTCAGAAGTTGGAGAATGACGGCAGCGAGACTGCAAAAGTGATTCTCATGTTGATCTACACCGGCATGCGCCTGGGAGAGCTGTTTTCACTGGCAGTTTCGGATTGCCACGGCGACTATGTAGTCGGCGGTGAAAAAACAGATGCCGGTCGTAATCGCGTCATTCCAATCCGCCCGGAAGGGAGAGAATACTTCCAGTATTTCATAGACCGCGCCACCGGCCCACTGCTGCTGTCTGGCTATTCGGGCAACAAAAATGCGCCAAACTGGCGCAAGCGTGATTATTATCCAAAATTGGAGGAACTGGGCATCGAACCGAAGAACCCGCACACCACCAGGCACACATACGCCAGTTGGGCACGTTCTGCCGGAGTACCGCCAGAAGTTCTGCAAAAAGTCTTGGGCCATGCAGATTATTCCACCACAGCAAACATCTATGTGCATACCGATCCGGCCCAGTTGGTCTCCGCCATTGAAAAAACATAGACAGCCACGGTTACTAACACGTTACTAACAAACCATTAAAACAGGCACATAGAGAAAAAGAAAAAAGCCTTGAAACCATTGAGTTTCAAGGCTTTTTCTGGTGGAGACGAATGGGCTCGAACCATCGACCTCCTGCGTGTGAAGCAGGCGCTCTAACCAGCTGAGCTACGCCTCCATTGGTGACCCGTACGGGAATCGAACCC
>ENA-ORVC01000119-ORVC01000119.1-human-gut-metagenome-genome-assembly--contig:-NODE-119-length-77840-cov-18.772090_pt1 | contig 77840 bp, 90 predicted proteins | sample MGYA00242092_ERZ509234 | MGnify/ENA primary metagenome ERZ509234 (study PRJEB26280, sample SAMEA2338800) | human gut metagenome | biome: human gut; feature: human-associated habitat; material: faeces... | reverse complement strand
TATAGGCGGTGCTTAAATTGATGTCAGCCATATAGGAAGTAAGGTTGGCTTCCCGTTGGGAGTGAAAGGTATCTGCATAGATCCTGGCACTTACGTTATTTAACTCCATTTTAGCTGCATTACGGATGTTGATACAGTTGATCTGTACGGAAGCATAGAGCAGGACGAAGGACAGGAGCATATTGATGGCGAGGATGATAAAGATGGAGAAAAAGGACATATCCCCACGTTCATTTTTAATTCTGCTTTTCATAATTCACCTACTTCCAGTAATGTTCACTGACTCCGGCCCCATTTGCTTTCATGTCAATCGGAACTAGGTTCAGTTTCCAAAAGCCACCCAGATAACATCGACCGGTTACCGTCACATAAAAAGGCGTTCCTATCTGAATCCTGCTGGTACTCCCGGAACTGGTTACCTGATAAGTGAGACCTTCGACTTCTGATAGTGGTGCAGCCAAATAGGAAAACAGGGTACCAGTATCGGCATTTGTGCCACCGTTTAACTGGATCTGCTTTACCAGTTGATCGGAAATATGATCCATTTCCTGCTTGACGGAAATGATATGGAACACATTTAAGATAAATGCCACCATAATCATTGCGACCAGGATATAGACAAAGGTACTGATGTAGGATACGTCACCCCTTTCGGATTTAATTACTTTCTTGATGTTCAATCTATCACCTCCCGCATAAAAATAACGCAGGAAAGTTAAAGGGGGAATCTTTCCTGCGTCGTGTGTGAATGATACCAGTTATTCACGGTTTATATTGTAGCATAGTAAAGTGACAGTGAAAATCGCAAAGCTGTGCCAGTTAGGGCCATTATAGTGCCAAAAAAAATATTGAAGGAACTAAAAGTAATATAAATATGTACAGTAGAACCGTTACATTCCCCACGATTAACGATAGGTTCACTTTATGGGGAATGTACATACAAATTTTTCTCTTATAGTTTACATATTTCCACGGAAAATCTTTCTCATTTATATGAGAAAAGAAACAGGGAAACTTTCGGAGAAAATAAGACAAATAAAAAAAGGCAATAAAGAAGAAATCGTAGAGGTAATTAATCAGTTCGATCCGCTAATAAAGAAATATCAGAGAATTCTTTATAAAGATGCTGCGGAAGATGTAAGGGCCGAAATGATTTTGGCACTTTGGGAGGCAGTGCTTAGAATAAAATGCATAGAAAGTGAAGCGCAATGTGTGAAATACTTAATGAATGCTTTAAAAAATAAGTTTTACGAACTATATAGAAAGAGCAGGCACAAGAATGATAATGAAACACGGGTGGACGAATTTATAGCGATAGAAAAGGGATATATTGATAAAGACTATGCTGACATTACTACAGAGATTGATGTAAAAAAATTTTTGCAACAATATAAAGGCATGAAATATGAAATTATGTATTTAATTATGGTAGAGCATTTATCAGATATAAAGATTGCTGATAGACTAGGTATATCAAGGCAATACGTTAATAGACAAAGAAGAGAATTGCAGCAGAATTATATAGAAATGAGGAATAACTAAATGGATAACATAAAACATAAAGGTATTATTATTGTTATGGGACTGTGGATTGTTGAAAAATTTGGATTGCTTGGTCCTCTATTGTTTGTATTGTGTATTTTAATGCTTGTAGATTATTTTTCGGGTATGCTTGCTGCTAAAAAGGAAGCGTTAGAACATCCGGGAAATAGGAAGTATGGATGGAATAGTAGAAAAGGAATTATCGGAATATATAAGAAAGTAGGATATATGCTGACAGTCTTAGTGGCAATGTGTACGGATTATTTGATTTATGAGTTATCTTATAAATTGAATATAAAAATTGGAGTCAATACGTTGTTTGGAGCGGTAGTATGTATTTGGTTTATCCTAAATGAGGCTCTTTCCATATTGGAAAACGCTGGTAGAATGGGCGTAAAAATTCCGACATTTTTATACAAAGTGATTTCTGATCTACAGAAAAAAGTAGATGATAATAATTTACAGTAAATCTTGCAAAATAGTCTCATATAGGTGCAAAATAGGGAGTTGCACTCACTTAAAATGGGTATATCAGAGTTGATTAAGGGAGTATACCCATGAATAGAACATATGATGATTTTTTATGTAGATTGAAAGAGCAAAGAAAACAATTAGGTCTGTCACAAGAACAAATGGCCCAGAGAGTTCATAAAACACAAAGCAATTATAGCAAGGTAGAACTTGGATTGCAGAGATTGAGTTATGAAGAATTAAAATATTTGTCTGAGTCAGGGATAGACATTTATTATATATTTACCGGATACCGTGGAAGTGGAAAATATTTGGATTTTTTTGAAAGAAAAACATATGCGGAGATTTGCAGTTATTTAGGTATTATTTATTCGGTTTTATCTTTAGATGATAATATAGAGAAAAAATTTTCTAAAATATCTGAGGAAATGCTGTATATCCCTTTAATTATATCGAAAGAAAAAAGTATTAATGCCTTTTTAACACTACGCCACATATCAGGATATCAACAAAAAGTAATGGCAGATAAAATAGGGGTAGATGTTAAGTAAGCGCCAAATAATCCGGCGGTACCTATAAATTTACCCCAACCTATTTTCGGTTGGAGTATTTTGCTACAAATTCATTCTCACATTTTTAGAGTTTGGAGTTTTTCACTCCAGGGTGCCAACTCTGCAAGCTGTTCATCACTCCAGTTTTCATTCGGCCTTTGTTCCAGAACGTAGCTGAGGTATTGATAAATGTTCAGGTTGTGTGCCTTCGCCATCTCTACCATCGTGTAGGCAATCGCACTGGCTTCTGCACCTTCTACGGAATCACTGAACAGCCAGTTCTTACGTCCTACTGTAAAAGGTCGGATGGCATTCTCACTAAGGTTATTGGTGAAGCTGCAGCGCCCGTCCTCCAGATAGGTCATGGATGTTTCCCTGCGGTTCTTCACATAGGTCAGTGCTTTATCCAGGCGGGTGTTGCGGACTGGCTTCTGGCTGTCAACCCACGTCCAAAAGGCCTCGAGAACCGGTTTTTCCTTCTCGAGACGCATTTGTTTCCTTTTTTCATAATCCGTTCCGCACTTACCGGAAATGCTGCTTTCCAGTCTTGCCAGGCGGTCGCAGTAATGCACTCCCTGTACTGCCGGCTGGTTGTAATCCAGCTGCTTTCCTTTCGGGATCGCATCCACAAAGTATCGGCGGATATGTGCCCAGCAGGAGCACCGTTTGATGCCGGATACCTTGTTATACCCCTGGTAACCGTCGGTTTCCAGATATCCCTGAAAGCCGTCCAGAAAGTCTGCTGCATTGTCTCCGCTCCTCGTCGGGGTATATCCATACAGCAGGATGACCGGAAGACCATCTTCCCCGGTGCGGTACAGCCACATGAAGGACTGGCTTTCTGCACTGCGTCCGGGTTCTTTCAGCACCTGTACCCGGGTCTCATCTGCCATGAGAAATTCCCTCAGCAGAAGCTGGCGGTGAAAGTAATCATACAGTGGCCGGAAATAATGCCCAGCACTGTAGATGATCCAGTTCGCAAGGGTTGTCCTGCTGACAGCGGCACCATACTCTTTCCAGTCCTTTTCCTGACGATAGAGAGGCATGCCGTTTGCATACTTCTGATAGATTGTCCATGCAACCGTGGAAGAAGAAGCCGGACCCTTGCCAATAAGTGCGGGCGGTACTTTGGATTTGACGATCACAGACTTTTCCGTATCGCCCTTTCCTTCCTTACAGTCAGGGCAGCCATAGCTTTCCGTGTAGTATTCATAAACTTCACATTTGGCAGGAGTAAAAACGAGTTCCCTGCGGACGTATTCTTCTCCGATACGTTCCATCGGGCTACCGCATACCGGACAGACTTTATCTTCTTCATCCAGCGGTATTACTTCCTTATGAACCTTGAGACCTTTAAAAAGTTCCGCATGGGTAGCTTTTTTCTTCCGTGGACGTGGCTCCCGGCTGCAGTCTTCTTCCGGAAGTTCCGGATCCTGGTAAACTTCAGCTTCATTAAACAGATTCAACTGTCCGGGAATATCAGCCGGTGTCTTTTCGCTGGAAGAGCCGAAAAGTTTTTTCGTCAGATAGTCCACCTGTTCCTGAAGCACCATCTCATGGGCAGTCTTTTCCTCAATGATCGTTCTGAGGGAACGGATCAGTTCTGTCTGCTCGGACATTATCGTATTCAGTTGTGAAATGGTATCCTTCAGCTCTCGCAGCTGAATGTCTTTTGCACTGGAAGCCACGCTTTTTCTCCTTGGTTTTGATACCTTTATTATACCAGAAAAAGCAGTCTTCCTAAAGGAAAATCACTCTTGAAAAATGCCGAAAATATGCGGTTTGCAGGCATTTTTCTGTGCATGTTTTTATTCCTGTTTCAGGGCTTTGGGCTGGTCGATATCGATACCGGACATGAGCCAGTCAAACTCTCTCCAGGTCAGATTTCTGACCTCAGAGTGTTTCCTTGGCCACTGGTATCCGCCATGCACTGTCAGCTTTTTATAGATCAGTACAAAACCATCTGCATCGCGGTACAAGGCCTTGATCCGGTCCCGGCGTCTGCCACAGAACAGAAACAGAGAACTGGATGCAGGATCCAGCTTCAGCTGTTCTTCCACGACTGCACAAAGTCCGTCAATAGATTTGCGCATATCGGTGTAACCGCAGACAATGTAGATCCGTTCCAACCCTGAAATATCGCCTAACATAAAGAACCTTTCAGAATCTGAAGCGTTCTGGAAAGCAGCTGGGGATCCGTTTCATTGGTAACGCGTATCGTTGCAGATCCTAGAATGATCTCTAATGTATGAGGATTGTCAAGGTACGGAGTATGCTGTACCGGGAAGCGTTCCGGTACTATGTCAATGGGAACCACGTCCTGTTTGGGGCGGGGATTCTCAGAATGACCATAGGCAGGTGCCGGTATCTGGGCAGCTTCTTTTCGAAGCTGCTTTACCCAGTAGTAAAAGGTGCTGACAGCAATGCCGTGCTCGCGGCACCAGTCAATGTCTGTCATGCCACTGGTCCGGCATTCATTGATAAGTTTCAACTGTTCTTCCTTTGGAACTCGAGATTTTCTGGTGTTTGCCATGATGTTGTCCTCCATAATTGTAGTTGTTGTAGTAAAATAGTCTAACTACGATTATGAAGTTAGAAGCGGTTGTTGGCTAGCCGCGGAATTATTTGGCGCTTACAGACTATCTCTTTTCTTGAATTTCTAATTTATTTCGTAACAAAAAACACTTCGGGGCAGGATGGCTCGAAGTGTTTTTTGTGCTACACTTTGTTTTCACGATAAATTTTCCATATCCAAATAGACAATATTGCTATAAATGCTCCAACTAAAATCAAAAGAATATCAACGGAAATTGTATTACCTATTATTCCGAAAACAGTAATTCCTATTGTCGTAGAAATTGTAGATAATATATTTAAGTTAGCAAAAACGCGTCCTAACATCTCTTTTTTTACATTTTCTTGTATTAAAACAGTATTTGATGTATTGAACAAAGGAAGAGATATTCCTGAGCATAGCATAAAAAGAATATATATACTAAAAATATTTGACGCCCCTAAAAGACAAATAAAACCTCCAAAAAGCAATGCTGATATTGCCATGAATTTTAGTTTATTAAACTCTTTAAAAGAACAAATCAAAATCCCGCCTAACATAGTTCCTAATGACCATACAAATTCATTGATTGCCAAAGCATTAACACTACTGCTAAATTTAAGATTTACCAATACTGGCGTTAAAAAAGCTGGTGCTGACATAAAGAAATAAAAAAGCAAATAAAATAAAATCAATCTTCCTAAGAAAATGTGCTGCTTGAAATATTTTACTCCCTCCAAAAAATCAGACAGTGTACTTGTATCCTTGTTAGAACTTATTGTGTTCTTATATTTTAGCTTTAATAGTACAATAATCGCCAATAGTGCTGTGATACAGTCAATAAAGAGGGTATGTCCAAAATCCATTACATTTAATAAAACACCTGCCATAGCAGGAGATAAAATATTGATTGCTGATGAAGCAGTAGCATAGATTCCATTTATTTTTGTTAATTTTTCTTCAGGGCAAATCAGCGGTAAAAAGGCGTGTTCTAATGGTGTTTGTATTCCTGAACCAACCGATCTCAACGCACAAGCACCGTATAGTAGGTATAATGAATCAAAACCATTTATAAATAAAATTGCTAGTATCAATGTAGAAATACCAGTAATCGTATCGCCTATTATAATTAGATTTTTTTTGTTGAATTTATCCCCCCACGTTCCTGAAAACATAGAAATAACAATCTGCGGCATATAAGTACAAACTATAGATATTGCAAGAGCCATTGTTGATGATGTTTTTAGTGTTATATACCAAACAATAGAATAAGACACTATGGCAGAGCCAAATAAGGAGATTATTTGACTGGTAAGAAAGACTGAAACACGCGTTAAACTTTTATCTTTCATTTTCCACCTCTCCCTCTAAATTTATAACTTTTTCATTTTGCGTACTTTTATAATATCTTTGCCAAAATCCAATTTGTCGCATAGAATTTGACTATTTTTATCATAACACTTTTGTTTAGTTTTCAGTCGTTTATAATCGGTAGCATAGCAATATATGCACCCATTCAAACAGGTATGATAAGCACCTATATCAACACTTTCTGCACAAAGACAGTTTTTTCTTTGTCCAGTCGCCTTTTTTAATAGTAATGGGCGATTACAGATTTCTTCTAATAGAACACTGTCAATACAAGCACCTTTAGTTATTCCAAATTTCGTCAAATCATAATTTTCGCAACAAGTCTTTATCGGAAGTTTATACTTTGCGCCTATTTCTCCAAACGCTTGTGCAAGATGTGTTATTTCATCTGTACTTAATTCGTATAACCTATATCCTCTATTTTTCTGGTATAAATCAATAAAGCTAATAACAACATGATTTACTGCCGTATATAACAAACTACACATTTCTTCAAATAGTTCAATATGCCGATTTACAGTATAAGTATCATTAAGTAAAATAGGATCATATCTCCATACGATTCGTTTTTTTTCGATTTTTTCGGATAATTCCAATACATTTTTTATAATGTCGCTTTTATCAGATATATTCTTTTCAAGAGTATTATCGTATGGGGTAATGGTGTACTGGAACATATACATATATCCCATACGATTTAATTCCTCTAAATAGTCCATAAATGGTACTGCATTTTTAGTCCAAAAAACAATACACTCAATAAAATCTGGCGAAAGATTTATCTGGCTAACCTGATGAAAATTCATCGGATTCCTAGTCATAACATATTTGTCACGCAACCGATTCATAAACCATTCTGGATAGCAGCCCGGAATATCCGTTCTCCTTGACACGGATAATATCATTTCTTTCTCCTCTAGTTTTGTAAAATATTTTTGGAATTGAGTTTTTCAATCATACTTTGCGCTGAATTAAAAAACTCGATTTCAACATTTTTCCGTTTATCAATATATTTTCCCTCATATAGAAAATTTTTTAAACGACAAATCATTTCGCTGCTATCTTCCAAAACCCATATAGGTATATTATTAAGGTATGCAAGGGTTATTTCGTTTAATGTGCCATTACACCCACCTATAACAATAAGAAGGTCGCTGGACTTTACAGCCAATACACTTCGCCCGTCCCAACCCATTTCAGTCGCCACGCGAAAAGTAGCTGGTTCATGTCCGCCTTCACAATGCCCCTCATTACTATATGCAATACTTATTCCGTTTACAGCTAATGCTCCATGCGTAGCAGAATTAGGGATTCCTGTTCCTCCGCCAGTAATTATTATATGTTTTTTTTCGGCGGCAACTTTAGCAATTTGAAACGCTGAGGACAACAAGTTTTCATTTGTTTCGTCCCATGCTCCGGCTATCATAATTTTCATTCTTTCTCCTCCAACTCAGTAATCAAACGGCTATGACCGTTTCCGTCCGTTCTCGCTTTCATTTTCAAAAGCCTATCTAACTTTTCTGATGTTAATTTAATAATATCAATATCGTATGCCACACAATTTCCTAATAACAAAATCAGTAAATCGGCGTGTTCTTCTTTAAAATTAGGTTTTTGCTTTGTGAGAGCGTCACAAATCTCGCCTAATTCTTCCATAAGCAACGCCATTCTAAAATACTTATCTTCCCCACCGTTATTCTTAAAATCATTTTGTATGTGTAATAATCTTACTTTTTCTAAAAGCTGCTCCATTTTTACTTTCCCTTTCTCAATGCGAATAAATAATGATTATAGTCTTTACTAATTCCTAATTTTTTCAATTCGACAAGTTCAAAAGGAGAACTTTCGATTAAGTCAACCATTTCCGCACAAGTCTTATACATAGCAGGGGCGCCATGTTCATACTTTATACTATGTGCATTAAAATCTGCGTTATTAGCTAATATCTTCATATTTGGAATCAAATCCACAAGTATAAACATTCCACCGTTGACTAAACACTCTGCAATTTTTGAGAGAAGAATGTCCTGCCCTTTTACGCTATGGAACATAAATGCTGAATATACAAAAGCATATTGTTCGGTATATAAATGTTCATCTGCACTCCCTAAATACAAATGATTATATACTGCCTTTTCTTTTGATCTTTTCAACATTTCCGAAGATATATCTAAGCCGTCAATTTCTGTGCTTGGCACAAGACTTTTTACACGTTCTCCTAATACTCCTGTTCCTACACCTAATTCTAAGATAGATTTTTTATCCATAGACTTGTCATAATATGAAAGTATTGTCTTTGCTAACTCATTATAGCTATATCCTCTTAAATCTAATTTAGGAACAACATCACTTTCATATGTAGTTGCCCAATCATCAAACGCACTTTTTACTTCTTTGTAGTAATTCATAATATCTCCTTTCTGCTACAAGGCATACAATTTATTTCTTTTTAAGTGTTATGTAACTATAATTAAAATCTACTGACAAAGTTTCCTCTTTGCTAAATAGATTTTTGAATACAGTAATTAGCTTTAGTGCATATTCGTATTCGCCTTTATAATTGAATATTTTCTGTAAACTACCAATGGCATAAAGAAACATAAAATACTCGTATAGTGAATTAAATGTGGCAAGGCTATTAACGTGCTGTATTTCGACTACTTGTAAAGGCAAATCTTTTATATACTCGTAGATCATCGAATCATCAATTCTACCTAACAAATCTGTAATAGGATTAAACGGCAAAATGCTTTTCTGATAACCGTCATTTGGTGTCATTATAATAATGACTCCATTTGGATTTAAGTAACCAGCTAATTTTTTCAAAACTTGCTCTCTTGATACAATATGATGTAATACCTGTTTCATTACGATAATGTCATATTTATTGTCATCAATAAAATTTTCTACACTATCATTTATTAACCGAACAGGATTTTTAAATCTTAATGTATCTATTTGCTGGAGCATATCGCTACTCATTTCAACTCCAGTTAATTCAATGCCAAAAGTTAGTGCGTCAATCTGACTTAACAATTTTCCAGTCCCACAACCAACTTCCAAAATCTTTGATGTTGAGGTTATATATTTCTTGATTGTAGGAATCATCATATTATCATTACCGTTAAGGCTGTTAATATAGCGTGACTTTTTCTCCCATTCTTCGGCTATATTACCTGAAAATACAGATTGAACATCAGAACTATCAAACATAAAAATTCCCCCTTATTACCCCAAATACACAAAAAAATAGTAAGTAGCTGTCGATATATGTATTTTACAACTTTCTATGTAGAGATTCAATATGCACGATACACATTTTTCTTTGGACTTCGGGGCAGATTGTCCCGAAGTTTAAAACCACTCTGTAAAGTATTACCTTGTACCTGTTGAGTTTCACTAGAGAATTTGTTATTGTTCGTAAGAGGGCATATATATTTTCACTAGAGATTATTGATACGATCAAATCTACGGCACGGGTAATTCATACACTGACTTTACAAAGTATCAGTACATCCCGTACAGGAGCTGCCAAGAATCCGGTGCTTCGCGATTATTACCTCAAAAAATGCAGTTCAAAACCAAAGCTTGTAGCAATGGGTGCCGTTTCCCATAAAGTACGCAACATAATCTATGCAATACTCAGAGATAGCAAGTCTTTTGAAATCATTACGCCACAAGAGCACATCAAACAATACAATGCTGCTAAATGCGACATAGCCGCATAAAATACTGCAAATCCAACGAATCAATATCTTTTTGAAAAATAATATTTTCACCAAGGGGAAAGTCTACCCTTTTTTAGAGGAAAAATATTTTTCATTTATCTATTGACATTTATTAGCTGGACTTTTTGAGTCTCTATTTGATTAAGTATAACCGATATAAAGTTTTCATTCTCTATGATTTACATGAGATTATTAAGGTTTTCCTAATGGCTTATAGCGCCGATCTGTTGGATTCTCCGCAGTTTTTGGAATCAGCCAAGCACCAGCCATCTTCACAGCGCCGGGAATACGCCCGCCGACACACCATGTGAGATGTCATGCCCTATTTCTCGGCACCCTCTTTCAATGTCATATAGTCCATTTCGCACCTTCACAAAATATATTACAATTCTCTCGCTCGAACAATACAAGACAGAAAACATGAATAAAAATAAGGTGAAAATAGGGCAAGCACTACGAAAGATAGCTTTCTTTGATGGTGTTTGACCTTTTTGAATTTACCACTTGACATTGTGGTAAAGGTTTTGCTGTTGTTGCGGATCAGATCAGAAACCTTGCAGAACAGAGTGCAAAATCAGCGGTGGATTCAAAAGCACTTATTGAAGCAGCTATTCATGAGGTTGGAGATGGAAATATGTATGCAGAGAAAGCCTCAACTTCATTGAGAGAAGTTGTGGATGGTATACAGGCGATTGCAGACAGTGCGAAAAAAATAAAAGAAATTTCCATTGAACAGGCAGACAGTATGGAACAGGTAGAGGTAACCGCAGAAAGAATTGCTGAAGTTGTTCAGAATAATTCGGCTGCGGCACAGGAAACATCAGCGACGAGTGAAGAACTTACAGCTCAGGCTACAACACTTAGCGGTATGGTTTCGGTATTCAAATTAAGACAATAAGAATAGACAGAGTTTTTAGTGGATGGTTGTTTTTTACACAGTTAAAGAATAATCGTCCACTTTTCTGTTTTGGGCAAGAAAATGTTTTTTACTTTTAGTTCGGTTATATGGTTATTTATAATAAAAATATAGAAACAATGCGTCGTTTAATAGATGAAATATGAAGTATATGTTGAGTTTTCTTGAGCTGAAATATAGGTCATGAGTTTTTTATAATAAGAATAACTTTATGCTTTTCCTCAATAGTTTTTTGAAATTCCCGTGTGAGGGGGAAAGTTGATTACAAACAGAATAAATTACAGCAGTGAAAGTGACGATACAAATGCAGGAAGAACAGAAATGTTCTTCCTGTTTTTTAACAGAACTTCAGCAGCTGGCGGGGAAAGGAGACAGTATGGCAAAGTTCTTAAATTATGAGGACCGGCTGGAGATAGAAAGCGGACTAAAGGAGCATATGACTTTCACAGAGCTTGGAGAGAAAATTGGAAGAGACAGGACTACCATTACAAAGGAGATCCGGAACTATTCCATCGAACAGGATACCGGTTATGGAGGTTATCCGCACAATACCTGCAAATACAGAAAGGCGTGCAGGAGAAAAAAAGTGTGTGGAACAAATGATTGCAGGCATCCGTTGGTAGCTGTCTGCAAACAGTGTGAATTCATATGCAACCGATACTGTGAGCACTTTGAAGAGGAAATATGTACCCACCGTTTTAAACCGCCATATGTATGCAACGGATGCAGTGAAGTGAAAAAGTGCACGCTGACCAAAACCGTGTACGATGCGTTGGAAGCCCAGAGACAGGCGACGGAAAAGATATCAGAGTCCCGGAGCGGGATCCTTGCAACAGAAGGGGAGCTTGCCAGGCTTAATGCAATCCTGGTGCCGCTGGTAAAGCAGGGACAGTCCATCCATCAGATCTACCTGACACATAAGGATGAACTGATGTGCAGTGAAAAGACCCTCTACAACTACGTGGATGGATGCCTGTTTGATATCAGGAACATAGACCTGCCAAGAAAGGTAAAGTACCGTCCGAGATATAAAAAACCGGAGCTGAAAGTAGACCGTGGATGCCGTGTGGGAAGGAATTATCATGATTATGAAGTATATATGGAACAGCATCCGGACACAGCAGTGGTGCAGATGGATTCCGTGATCGGGAGCAAGGGAGGAAAAGTCCTGTTGACGATATATTTCGTAAATGTGTCACTGATGCTGGGATTTTTGCGGGAAGCAAATACCTCAAAATCGGTGATAGATATTTATGATGAACTGTACCACCGTCTGGGAGGACAGGATTTCAGAAAGCTGTTTCCGGTCATTCTGACGGATAACGGAAGTGAGTTTTCCAATCCGAAGTGTATAGAGAATGGACCGGATGGAAAAGGATTTCAAAGGACGAGGATCTATTACTGCAATCCAAGTGCGCCGTATCAGAAAGCAGAGATCGAGGTGGGGCATGAGTTTATACGCAGGATCCTACCGAAAGGAAGAAGCTTTGATGAACTGACGCAGGGAGACATAGAGCTGATGATGAACCATATCAATTCCTACCGTAGAAGGAAACTGAATGGAAAAAGTCCGTATGAAGCGTTCTGCTTTTATTATGGAGAAGACCTGGCGGAGAGGCTGGGATGCCAAGAGGTTGCAGCCAAAGACATCAACCTCACCGCAAGACTTCTCAAAAAGTAACCTGAAGACAGAATAAAGCACAGACCGCCGGCTGAAATAAGAACAGCAAAAGACGTGAATTTTGGCTTACAAAATTTGTAAGCCAAAACTGACGTCCGGTTTTTGTGCAAAAAAATACTCTGCCATAAGGTGATTATATCATAAAAGCAAGGAAAAAAACGGGAAAGTCATTACAAAAGTGGAAAGTCGGGTACAAAATTTGAAGGTCGCTTTCAAAATGTGAAACTCGTTTACAAAACGGGAAACTCGGGTGACTATTGAGCACTTTATGCTTTTTTGAATAAAAAAGTCTTACTTCGTGCAAAAAAATCTTACTTCGTGCAGAAAAGGTGAAATGTTGTAAGATACTTGTCGATAAAAAAGAAAAATAAGGAGGTTTTCAAATATGAAAAAGCTTAATGATGTAGCACTGAGATTACTTGCAAAAGCAGCATATGTTAATGCCAAAAAGGAAGCAGACTCAGCATGTTTGTTTATTGGTTATCAGCCTAAAATGCCATAGAATGTAAAAGAGCTGTTATTCCAATAAATCAATTAAAGGTTACTGCTTGGGCTTCGGATGGAGAGAGCAGGTACGGTTCTGACTGACAGAAGAACCGTGGAAAGGAGTTAATATGGGATTAGGCATTGAAAATTCAGTTAATGCTTATAATCAGAATTATAGGTATCAACAGAATAAGACGACAGGGCAAGCCAATCATTTAGATTTCAATAAGATTTTATCTGCTAAAGAGGGTGATAATACAGAGAAAGTACAGAAGCCAAATGAAAATAGTGTTTCAAAAGTAGATACCTACACTGAATATTTAAAGGCTAAGTATGGGAATATAATGATCCAAAATGTTGGAAGTGATCAAAAGAGTATGGATTCATTGGGGACGGGGACATATGGGATGAATAATATTGTGATTGCACCCAATGTTTTGGAAACAATGGCAAATGATCCCAAAAAAGCAGCTTATTACGAAAAGATGATACAGGATTTTTTTGCTTCGCAGTCAACTGTGAAGGCGCAGATGGCAGTCGGGGGGTTTGAGATTCAATCTTATGGTATGGTTATTCACCCGGATGGAACTGCACACTATTATGTTTGTGGAGATGTTTCACCAGAAAAAAAAGCAAAGATAGAGGCGCAAATGAAAGCTGAAGATGAAGAGAAGGCTAAACGGCGTAGACAATATTTAGAGCGCAGTGAGGAGGCGGCAGAAAAGCGCAGACAGATAGAAGAGATTAATATGCAAAAGAGTAAAAAAGATGCGGCTTTTAATGATAATATATCGGCTGTTAATGTATTATCGGAAGTAGATAGGGCGGTTGCCATAGCTGCTTATGAAAATATTGCCAATACTTTTAATGAAAACATAATAAAAAGTACAATTGATAATTGAGGACTTTACTGACTATATCAACTTATAATAATCGATATATAATATTATGCGCTGAAAGGAGGTGAGAATATGAAGAAGTTGGTAAAGCGTAGCGATGTTATGCAGGAAACATTGGAGGCATATTGCAGTTGCAGTTGCAGTTGTTATGGAACTTGCTCTTGTAGCACTGGACAGACAAATAATTCAGCAGCTTTGTTTCAGGCTAGATACACCCAATTTTACATGGACTTTGTAGCAATTCGTATGGTGTAAGAACATAGCAATGCAGCGGAAGATGGGTATGACAATATGCTTTGGGCATATTGTCATGCCTGTTTAATAATTAGGGAGGAAATAGTATGCCGGTTTTTCATACATTTACTGCTGGTGGGAAGAGGTATATGTTTGATGCAAATACAAATGTAATTATAAATCTTAAAGAGGATTTGTATTTTGAACTTGAGAAATATATGCAAAGTGGATATAAAGAGTTCACACCAGCTATAGAAAAATTAAGAGATAGAGGATATTTAAAAGATAGAGCAGATTTTGAAATGGTGCATCCGATGGATTCTACATTGGAATATTCTTTGGAGCGTTGTATAGGTACAATTGCGTTACAAGTCACACAGGGGTGCAATTTGCGTTGTAAATATTGTGCTTATTCTGGTAGTTATGATAATCGTGTCCATAGTAGTAAGAGAATGAGTAAGGAAATTGCATTTAAGGCAATTGATTTTCTTTTTGATCATTCTATAGATCGTGATAGGGTTTCTCTTGGATTTTACGGTGGAGAACCATTACTTGAATTAGATTTGATAAAGGAATGTGTTAAGTATGCAAAGAAAAAGAGCATAGGTAAAGAATTGATGTTTAATATAACTTCAAATACAACACTTATAACAGATGAAGTTTTGAAATTTCTATATGATAATGAGTTTAGCTTAACGGTGAGTTTAGATGGAGATCGACAGGCTCATGATAAAAATAGAGTATTTGCTGCAAATGGTGCTGGTACATTTAGTGTAGTAATGCAAATTCTTGAAAAAATACAAACACAGTATCCAGATTATATGGAAAGAGTACATATTAATGCTGTTATAGATCCGACTACAGATTTTGATTGTACTAGTAATTTCTTTTCTGATTATAAAACAGTTAAAGACTTTTATATACAGGCAAATCTTATTTCTGAATATTATCGTAAGGATGAAGTGGCAACAGATGAAGAGTATAGGGAAAAATTTAGTTATGAAATATTTAAAATGTATCTTCAAAAATTAGGAAGATTGGAGAATGGAAGCGTATCAAAACTTGTTTCACATGGTTTTCATAGTTTGAAGGAAATACATGATAAAACAAAAATGCCATCTTCTTTAACAATAAAAAGAGATCATCATTCTGGACCATGTGTACCAGGTATACAGAGACTATTTGTTGATGTAGAAGGAAACTTATATCCTTGTGAACGAGTGAGCGAAGCGTCAAAGGCAGTAAGAATGGGACATATAGATACAGGTTTTGATATTGATAAAGCTAGAGCTTTATTGAATATTGGAAAATTAACTGAAAAAGAATGCAAGCAATGTTGGGCATTTAGGTTTTGTTCTGCTTGTGCAGTTCAAGCAGATAATTTGGAAGAACTGTCTGCTGAAAAAAAGTTACAAAACTGTGCATTAATTCGTGGTCACATAGATAACATGATGAGAGATTATTGTGTTATGAGAGATTTAGGATGTAATTTTGATAAGGAAAAATTGTTTGTTTAGAGAAGGAGATATTATGAAAAGGAAAGCTATAATTTTCCCTTATAATGCAGAATGTGCTTCTCTTGTACGAAATAGAGAGTTGTTGTTAAACCATGAAATTGTGGCTTGCGTGTCTCCAATTGGTTATGGATTACAAGGAAAAGATGCTGCATATGCATATGGAGGAGAAAATACAGGGATTGTTATCTCAGATAAGAAAATAAGTGAAATAAATTTTGATGATTTGTTAGTATGTGAGTCATCTAGTGATTTTGATACATTTATAATGCCACAAGTAAAACTTGCAGCAGAATGTGGGAAAAATGTTATTTTTTTATATAATATTTCTCAGCAACAGAAGAAAGAAGCAGAAGAAACGTGTAAAAAAAAGAACGTAAAATGTGTTGTTCTTACAAATCGGAGAATGGATACAGATAAATTATTTGAGCATGAAATTATACCATTATCCGTTCCAGTGGTCTTTGTAGCCAGTGTTATTGAAAATACTAATAAATTTGATGTGCAATTAGGGCTGAGAAAATTTCTGCAGGAAGAAGGATATAAAGTTAGCCAGATTGGAACAAAAGAATATTGTGAGTTATTTGGTTTTCATGCAATACCTGAATTTATGTACGCAAATCAATTGAGTGAAGCTGACAAGATTGTATGGTTCAATCGAATTTGTAAAAGCATTGAACTACAGGAAAAGCCCGATATTTTTATTATTGGTGTGCCGGGAGCCACAATGGTATTCAATGAAACAATTACAAATAATTTTGGCATAACTGCCTTTGAGATTGCAAATGCCGTTAGACCAGATACAGCTATCATGTGTGTTCCATATGAAGGTTATGATTCCGGTTTCCTTAAAATGATACAGACATCATCAAAATATAAGTTAGATATGCAGGTTGATTGCTTTAACATGGCAAACAAACATTTTGATGTAGCAAGGAGCAAAGAAGAAAAGAAATTGTCTTTTATAACAACAGGTGCAGACTTGGTGGATAAAAGGATAGAGGATTTAAAGAGAGATACTGAAATCCCAATTTACAACTCGTTGAACGTTACAAGTGCTTTAGAGATGTATAGTTATATTGTAAATAAACTGAGTGAAAGTGATTTTGGAACTGTAAGTTAAGAAGGGAGGAGAAGAATGTGGATGCTGAAAATATAAGGGCTAAAGTCAAAAAAGTTTTTTTTGATTTATTTCAGAAAGATGAAAGCAAGATTCAGGATAGTTATTGCACTGATAATTTCTTTGGTAGTAAAATGGGATTATTGCCGGGAGATGTAGTTGCTTATTTGTATGCTGTTGAGAAAGAATTTAATTTGCAGATTCCGTCCTCATATATACAAGAGGGGAAATTTAATACACTAGATAATGTCACAAACATTATTTGTGAGGTACTTCAAAAGAAAGATGATTAAGGAGTTTTAAGACTAAAACGGAATCTGTTATTTTATAGTCAATAGTATGTAATAAGGGCGTTTATCTTCTATCAAAAAGTAGGTTGATTGAGATTTATGTCCTTTTATTTGTAGAGGTGCGGTATGAGTCTTGAAATTCAAATTGCTGTAATAGATAGCGGATTAAATGAAAAGCTATTGGATAGGAAAAAAATTAGAAATCGGTTTGAAGTGGATGAAAATAATGATTTTATTGAAGAACGCTCGATGTCGAAAGCTAGTGATTTTCTTCATGGTACAATATGTGCTATAATAATAGAAAAGTATTGTCCTGATGCTGTGTTTAACAGTATTCGCATTCTTAATCAGAACGGAACAGGTGGGGTTGAAAAGCTAGAGCCTGCTTTAGAATGGTGTTGCAAAAATAATATAAAAATTGTCAATCTTAGTTTGGGGACTACACATTTTAAAGAAAAAGATATTTTAAAAAAACTAATTAATAGGTATACATATAAAGGACTGGTATTTGTTGCGGCTATATCGAATATAGGATATTTTACTTTCCCGGCAAGTTTTACTAATGTTATAGGTGTTGCAAATGTGGAAAGTCCTCTATCCTATTCCAAAGATTATATACATTTAGGGATAGATACAGTTACAATTTCAGAACATATAATTATGTTAGAAAATAAGGAACACAAAACTTCACCGAGTAACAGCTATGCAGCTCCTTATATATGTGCATTGATTGCAAATAAACTAAGCAATGACAAAACTCTCGATATAGTAAAATTAAAGAGATATGCTAAAGAGCAAAGCCATATTGAAATGACAGTGGATAGTTATGAGCCGGACTGGATTTACAGGGCGTATATATCGGGCAGAGGAACTATGAGCAGGGCAGAGTATTATTTTGAAACAGTTACAGGGGTGTATGATGAAATACAGGGGAAAATAGATACTGTAATAGCTTATTCTATGGCAGAATTAGAAAATTTGGATATAAGGAATAAGAACTTAATATATCTTGGTCATGAGGATATTCATAATATAGATGTTCAGGGGTTCATTTGGAGCAAGGAAACAAGGCAACGGCAAATTAAGCATAATCATTATCAGGGAAATGGTCTTGAAGTTCCGGTAGTGATACTGGCAGTGGAAGATGTAATAGACAAGTTCTATATACTCACAGAACTAAAGAGGGCATTTGCTAATGGTGGTTATAACGCATATACAATAGGAATGGAGCCGGAGTGTGTATTATATGCATTAGAATATATGCCGGAGCCAGTATCAGATATTGATGCTTGGAAAAATTTTATAGAGAGCCAGACTTTTTATAAACAGAGTGATTTGGTCATATGGTGCATTCCGGTGGAAGAACAGGATAAATATTTGAAAGTATATCCTGATTGTGATGTACAGATCAGTCTTTGCAATGAGGGAGATATAAATATTGTCCGGTTTTCTTTTGAAGGAGAAAAGATTGAGAAAAAAATATCTGGACTGATTGACAGAAAAGATGTTGAGAAAATATATCATATTATAGAAGCGAAACTGACGGAGGAAGAAGATGGATAACAAAGAGGCTGTAAAAAGATTACTTCTGTTACTAGGCAGATACAAAAAAACAATAGTTGTAATTGTCGGTTGTTTGCTTGTTTCTACCGGGTTAAATCTATGCGTTCCGCTGATCAGCAGGCGAATCATGGACGATGGCTTTATTGGCGGAAATAAGAAATTATTGATAGAGCTGGTCTTGGTGTCTATGGTAATCTACACTATAAATTCCCTCATAGATATAGTCAAGGAAAAGAAACGTGTAGATATTTCAGCAAAGATACAATATTTTCTTTCGGAACAGTCTTTTTCACATCTTATGAAGCTGCGGGTAAACTATTTCAATAACACAAACTATGCGGAGACTTTGAATAATATCAACACGGATATTAACCAGATGACATCTATTGCTGACAGCAGTGTTTTTTTCGTAATTACGCAGGCGTTTAGCATGACAGGCGGCATAATAGGTTTATTCATAATAGATTTCAGAATGACGGTACTGGTTCTTCTGTTTATACCTATTAAGTGTGTGGTAATGAAATACTTTGCAAAAAAGCAAAAACAGATTATGGACGAGTTCATAAAAAGGAATCAGGAGTACGCAAAATGGTTTGGAGATACTGTTGGAGGGGTACGAGAAGTCAAGCTGTTTAATATCTTGGATAAAAAGCATGAGGAGTTTGTACTTAACCAGAACAATATTATAGAGAAACAAAAGCAGATGAATATGTTAGGGCAGTGGAATACGATAATAGATAGTATCATGGTACAGTTTCTTTCTACATTGTTATATATACTGGGCGCAAATTTAGTGTTTGATATGAAACTTTCAGTAGGTAGTGTGTTCGCTTTCATTACATATAGTGCTTATGTTACCGGACCGATTTCTGCAATCCTAAATATAGGATACCTGTTATCAGGGATTATTCCGTCAACAAAAAGATATTATGCGTTTATGGAATTGGAAGAAGAAACGGATAATGGAAAGAAAACGGATCTATGTCCAAATGATTTGAGATTGCAGAAGGTTTCTTTTGTGTATGAAAGGGATAAGTGCATTTTGAAGAATATTGATATATTATTTGCAAAATCCAGCAAGACAGCTATAATTGGGCGCAATGGTTCGGGAAAGACGACAATCATCAATCTTCTTACGAGAATGTATGAGCCGACAAGTGGTGAAATACTGTTGGGAGCAGAAAATATTTCAGAGCTGCCATTGCCAGAATACCGAAATATGGTATCAGTTGTGAGCCAACAAATCTATTTATTCAATGACACAATAAGGAATAATATCTGTCTGGATAAACAAATAGATGATACGGTGATAGAAGCTGCCTGCAAGGACAGCGGACTTGAAGATTTTATAAAAGAGGTTTCCTTAGATCATGTGGTAGGACAGAATGGGGCAATGCTCTCCGGCGGGCAAAAGCAGAAAATAGCCCTTGCAAGGGCATTGGTGCATGACAAGCCGATTATTATATTTGATGAAGCTACTTCAAACACAGATGCTTATTCAGAACAGCAGATAAACGGACTGCTTGATACTCGGCTAAAAGACAAAACAGTGATAGTGATAACACATAAGAAAGAGGTATTGAGCAAAGTGGATCAGATCGTTGTACTGAAGGAGGGAGTGGTTGCAGATTTAGGGAGATATGATGATTTGGTAGGGAAAAGTGATGAACTAAATGTTATGTTGGAAAAAGCAGAATAAATATAAGAAAATCTTTTCAGAGTAGCAAGTCTTTTTTGCTTTTGGGACAAAAAGTATTATTTCTGGCAGAAAATGTGAAATATTATTAGATGCTTGTCGATAAAAAAGAAAAATAGAGAGAATTTGCATCATGCAGGTTAATTCTAATTATTCTATGTATGGTGTGCCGTATGAAACTTAAATAGGATAATATTCCTCCATATTAGTGCGGAATATGCTGTACATGAAAGTTAAAATCCCAAAGATGCAGAGATGTATATTATCAACAATTATACATTTCTGCATCTTTTTATTTTGAGCATTCCAATAGTAATACGCTAAATCTTAAATAACTGTATATGAGGAAAATATGATATGATTATATTCAAATATGAAATTACAGGATCAGAGGTATACACAGTATGTACAGAGACACTATATTTCAATATGTAAAAAAACAATATGGAACAATTCCAGAATATCTGTGGAATGATTTACCAGATAGTGCAATACTTCGTAATGACAATGGAAAATGGTATGCAGTATTTATGAATTTGGAAGGCTTTAAAATCGGATTGGATACAAAAGATAGGGTTGATATTATGGTTGTAAAATGTAAGCCGGATATGATAAGTGTTATGACACACATGAAAGGCTTCCTGCCGGGATATCACATGGATAAAAGTAATTGGATCACAATTCTTCTGGATGGGACAGTCCAGGAGGCAAAGATATTAGATTTTCTTGATATGAGTTATGATTTGACGGATGGGCGAATCGAGGAAAGTATTGAATGATATTTAAAAACGATAAAATCCTCTTGTGAAGAAAGTTGCATAAAAGCTAAGTATATTTTCAATAAAGTTGTGAAGTTTATTTTTCATGGAAGTTTATCTTCTTTCGTTTTCCTATGGCTATTACCATAATGTTCTGCAAGATCTGTTTGTGGGACAACTGCATATTACATAGGGTAAAATCTGTGTGTGAAAAAGTTTGCATAAAAGCTAAGTAAGTTTTCAATAAAGTTGTGGAATTTGTTTCTCATGGAAGTTCATCTCCTTTCTGTTTACGCTGTCATTATAAAACACGAAGGGGGATATTACTTGCCAAAATAAAAAAATAAATAGACAAAAATTGCAACGGGCAGAAAGTGTGTAAATATTCTCTGTCCGTTGCAGTTTCTTATATATTTTTGCTATACCGATTGCTAATAATATTGCAACAGCGGATTTTATGATTCATTCCACGCTTATGAATGAACAGTATTCACATCAGATTGAAAATTTTAAAAACACTGTGGATGTCAGAGTAAAAGAAATGCAGTGATGGATATGATAAATAGCCAAAAAACGTCCGCTAATAGGATTTACAACAGAATATAAAGCAGATAAAGACGAATGGTATCAGATGTGCCATTCGTTTTTTTAATAAAAGCACAAATTAACCTACTTACGAGCATAAAATGATGTGCGTTGGGTTGTTTTCTGGACTATGAGAATCAAAGTCCCATTGATATGATTAACATGGAAAAGAGGTGCAAAATCTTGGACACAGGAAGAAAAGATGCCAATATACAGATAGGAAAGAGACTAAGAGAGGCAAGACTGAATATGAACCTCGAAAAGTCAGAAATTGCGGATGTATTGGATGTTACAGTAGAACATTATCGAAAGCTTGAGGCGGGTATAACGGGAATATCTGTAGATAAAGTGTTGACACTCTATCATAAATATGGAATTGATCCTACATATCTGATAACAGGCGAGAGCAGTATGAAAGATTTTAATCTGGATTACTATGTTGCGAACAGCACAAAGGAGCAGAGAAATGATTTTTTTGACCGTGTGCTGGCTTATTTATCTAAGTTGATTAGATAAATTGAAGTGCTTCCTACTTCCAAGCCCGAAAAGGAGGAAGTGTTATGCTTAATATTGCGGTCTGTGATGACAGCAGAACAGATGTAGAAATGCTGGAAAGTGCTTTTGATAAGTTAGCGCAGTACCAGTTTTCTTATGAAGTGTATTTTACAGCGAAGGAGTTGCTGAAGCATGTTATAGATGATGGGGAAATGTATCATCTGTATATATTTGACATTGAAATGCCGGAGATGAATGGTTTGCAGCTTGCAAAAGAAATCCGGAAAATAGATGCCAAAGCATTGTTTGTATTCCTGACTGGATATACGCAGTATGTTATGGATGTTTTTGAGGTTATTACCTTTGACTATATTTCTAAACCGATTACAGTGGAAAAGCTGGAGTCCGTCCTTTTAAAAGCCATGCAGTATCTTCATATGATAAAGCGTGACTTTGTCTTTCAGTTCCGAAAAAATCAGTTTCGTATTAGCTGCGATGATATTGTGTATTTTGAGAAGAAAGGTCGTCAGGCAGTGATACATACGATCTCAGAAAATTTCAAGGCAAATATGACAACTGAAGAAATATGGAAACAGCTTGATGATAAGGTTTTTGCCCATATTCATGTATCATATATCATCAATCTTGGGCATATCAGGGCGATTGAGGGAGATGAAGTAGTGATGGACAATGAAGAAAGACTTCTGATTGCCCGTTCCCATAAGCAGAATTTAAAAGAAAAACATATGGAGTTTGTAAGGAGGATGGTTTAAGGATGGAATATGTGATACGCTTTGCCATCAGCCTGTTTGATCTGGCAGTGTTTATGTATTATTTTCATTCCAATAAGAAAATGAAACCAGTATCAAAGGTATGGATATGGGCTGGATTTACCATTGCTGCAGTTATATGGACATTTGTCAGTAGCATAAAAAATCCGTATCTGAATCTTGCGACTCTTTTGATTGTGCTTATACTGTTATCATTTTATTATGAATCAGGAATGTGGACGAGAATTATAAATATTGTGACATTCATGGGTATTGGAATGCTGTTTGAACCTGTAGCCTTGCTGTTACTCCATGCGATGAATTTTCATGTGGGCGAAAGTTATAAATATTATTTTGTAATGGTAATATGCAGCTTTGTTCGTGGAAATGTGATGTATATTCTGTCAAAATTGATTTCAAAGAAAGGGATGCAGATTGCCGACTTTCCAAGAGAAATTTTGGGTGTGCTGGTTATGGTATTTACCTTTACGGTGTTGAATTGTTGCTTTGTTATTCTTTTGTCATTGGAAGCTGGCAGTGAAAAAAGCCTGCTTATGTGTGCCAGTATTGTAATTTCCATTGTCCTGACAGATTATTTTATGCTGTATATGATGGAACGTTTTAATTATCTTGTGCAAAAACAGTATGAGGATGCAATGTACAGGGAAGAAATGCACTATAAAGACATCTATTATGAAGAAGCAGAAAAACAGAATAAGGAAGTGCAGAAGTTAAAGCACGATATGAAACATAAATTGCATGAACTGTATCATCTGGTGGAAAATAGTGATGGGCAGGAACTTTCAGAGAAAATCGGTGCGATGTGCATGGAATTTGAGCAGATAGATGAAAAGCAGTATTCTGATAATCCAATCGTAGATTCTGTGCTCCGCATTAAATTTGGCAGGGCAAAGGCAAGGGGAATAAAAGTAGAAACATCTATTCGTATTCCAAAGCAGATGCAGCTTGATCACGGGGATATAGGTGTATTGTATGGAAATCTTGTGGATAATGCGGTAGAAGCCTGCAGCAAGGTGCCGGAGGGACAGCGTTTTGTAAAGATTGAAAATAAGTACCAGTCCGGGATTTTGCTTCTTATAATAACAAACAGCAAAACAGGAAAGAAAAATAAAAGCCTGAAAACAACCAAGAAAGATAATATCAGACATGGGCATGGTGTTCAGAGTGTTCGTAAAGTGGTAGAAAAATACAATGGAACGGTCAGTTTTACAGATAAAGGGGATATATTTGAGGTTTCTGCAATGCTCTATGGAATTGAAGTGAAGGAATAAATGCAAAGCGTTACACTTAAATGTCAATCTGTTACACTTTGACGGATTTTCCCATAAAGTATGATATAGTGCATTCATCAAATGAAAAGGAGGACATACATATATGTCAAAATTAAGAAGATTGATGAACCGACTCAGTCATGGAGCATTAAGCAGCGTGGCAGCACTTGCCCTTACGGTAACTGCAACAAATATGAACCGTTGCTGCTGGTTTATTTTCGGACAGGACAAGTTACCGGATAATGCGAAAAAACTTAGAAAATTTTAAGGTGGTAACAGGGTATGATTGCTAAATTTGCAAAGAAGATAAATGAAATATTGATACAAAAGGGGATTGTGCAAAAAGAGGATGCAGAACTGTACCAATATGGGATAGAAAATGGCATTGTTGTTGCAGGAAACCTTTTGGCTTCTGGAATATTTGGCATTGTGACGGGGAGACCGGGACTTGTTCTGGTCTTCCTGTTATTTTATGCCTCGTTGAGAAGCTATAGTGGGGGCAGCCACTGTAAGAGTAGAATCGGCTGTTTTTTGATATCAATGGCAATTTTATTTATTCCGGTTTATACATATGAGCCTGTAATGAAAAATGTTCCTAATGCCGTGATTTTATTGATCGGAGTTCTTGCCGTGGTAATTATTATTGTCCTTGCCCCAGTGGAAAGTATCAATAAACCGCTTGATGAGGAAGAAAGAAGGTATTATGCAAGGGTAACACATTTCATAACGGCATTGCAGGTATGTGTTCTTATCATTTTGTTTTGTCTGGATCTGCAAGATTATTTTTATGCTGGGTATGTAAGTATAGTCCTGGTAGCAGTATTTATGGTTATGGGAAAGATTGCAGTGAAACGATATGTGCAATAGAAAATCCTCTTAAAATGATATATTAAATTTGTGACTGCTTTTACATAAGATTGGCTAAGATGGGGAGAAATTTACGTTTTGTCGTATTTTGTGTTGAAAAAATCGTACTTCGTGCAAGATATATTGAAAAAAGTAGGAAAAATGATATGGTTATGGTGAAGTAGTAAAAAAGTTATCAATAGTATTTGTAATCGTCTGTATAATTGATTTTTTGACAGCAAAATCAACAATGAAAAATGTGCCGTCAAGATGATGGCACATTTTCTATATATATGATATTTATTTAGATAATATGCAGAGTACTTTATATTTATTTAATGGAAAAATAAAAATTACCGATATAGTAGGAAGATAGGAAGAAGGTGAGTAATATGCTGGAAATTGCTGTTTGTGATGACGATATAGCAGATCTTGAGTGTGCAGTGAATATGCTGCATAAGATTTTTACAAGTCAAAAGATTGCTTATCATATAGAGAAATTTATGTCTGCAAATCAAATGCTTGAAAATATCAGTCGTATTGATATCGGAATTTTAGATATTTCGATGGAAGAACTGAATGGTATTAAACTGGGGAGAAAATTGAAAGAAAAATTTCCAGATGTGAAATTAGTGTATATTACGAGTTATGAAGAATATTGTATGCAGGTCATTAACGAAGTTCATGCATTTTCATTTCTATGTAAACCATTGGAATATGATAAACTGGAATTGCAGATATTGGAACTTCTGAATCAACTGCCGGATGCCATAGAAGAAAAGAATTTTTATAAAGTGACTGACAGCAATGGAAAAGAGTATCTGTCGATCAAACTGAAACTGAGGGATATTTTATATTTTGAATACATAAAAAGATCCAGAAAAGTACTGATAGCATTGTCTGATATTACATATGAGTATGATTGTATCTTTGAAAAACTGGTTGAAGAACTGCAACCATATGATTTTGTTGTGAATTGTAGAGGAAATCTGGTTAATTTAAGGCATATTGAAAAAATAAAGGGCTTTATTATTTATATGGATAATGGAAAAGAACTTCAGATTGCACAAAGGAGAAGCAACGATTTTAGAGAAGAAGTAAATAAATTTTTGCAGAGAAATTCATAGGAGGAAAAATGAATACGATTTTACTGGTATTATGTAATGCACTTTCATGTTTTATAATAAGTACGATATTATTTCAGTTTATGAATGGAAAGTATAAAAAGAGTAGTCGAAATAGATATGTATATATTGTGATTGAGACTACCACAGTAATATTTACATTCTGTATAAATATGCTCAATCATTCCATATTAAATCTAGTAGTCTGGGGCGTTTTGACGGGGATTATAGTATATGTTCTGTATTATGAGGATATAGATAAACCCTTAAGACGTATTATTGAATGTGAAGCATTAGTATTTTGTATGTCTGTCTGTGAATCATTGGGAGTGATTCTTTTACAATGCATTTTGCAAGCCGCAGATATAAAAAATGTGAATGAAACTATGCTTTATTGCCTTGAGGTAACATTTTCAAAGGTGATACTTATTTTTTTGTATTACACATTCATAAACAGGTTTGTGAAAAAAAGTGATGTCCCTTATTCAAATACACGGTACATCATGTATGGAATTATACTTCTATACAGTCTGATTAACATGAGTGTAATTGTAGAGAATTTTAAAAATGGAGAAGAAAATTATTTGTGTGCAGTCAACATGGGATGTATTGTTCTGGCAGATTTATACCTTTTATATTTTGTAAAAATGGCAGATGAAAAGAACTATTACGAAAAGCAGTTGATCGCATTAGAGCAGCAGGCAAAGGTACAATACGAATACTATTTGACCCAGACAAAAAAGTATGATCAAACCATTCAGATATTACATGATGTAAATAAGCATATTAAAGCAATCGAAGGGTTATATGGTGCAGAGCAGGAAAAAACGGCAGGAGAATATGCAACAAAGATCAGAGAGTTGTTGAAGCCGCTCATTCCGGTTCAATACACAGAAAATCCGATCTTGAATATACTTCTTACTGATAAAGAATCTGTTATGAGAGAAAAGGGGATTTCAGTAACAATAAAGATAGATAATGTGAATTTGAATTTCATTGAACCAATCGACATTACAACTATTTTTGGAAATTTATTAGATAATGCGATTGAAGCAACAGAAAAGCTGAAAGGCGAGAAATATATTTGCATTAAGATTGGCTCATATCATAAGATGATAGTTGTCAGCATTGAAAATAATTGTAATGAAGTAAAGTGGAAAAATGGTTTTCCAGTATCAAATAAAGGAAAAAATGGTGGAATAGGACTGCTGAATGTTCAGAGCAGTATAAAAAAATATGATGGAGATTTAACATTGAAGAATGATGGAAATAAATTTGCTGCTGAGTTATTCCTTAATTCATAAAAGAGCATTTTTGGCTATTTTTTTGTAAAAAGTCTTACTTCGTGCAAAAAAATCGTACTTGGTGCAGAAAAGGTAAAATATCAGAAGGGGTGTGTCGATAGAAAAAAATAAAGTGGATGATACATATAAAAAATTTAATGATGGGAGGTTTCGCTTATGTCAAGAATTACGGACTACGGTTTACACACTTGACAATATTCCTTTGAGGCGAACAATGATCCGAATGTTGCTGCAAAGGGAAGATAAAATAGCAGAAAATTGTAATGGATAAAAAAGGACACCTATAAAAATGGAGGAAAAATACATGAAGAAAATATTTAAAATAATATCATTAGTTATGATGATGGTAATGTGCTTTTCAGTAACGGCATTTGCCGCAGAAACAGATGAAACAAGTAATTTAAAGGTTTCTTTTACGGATGAAGGAATGATAAATACAGTTGATGAAGATGTGACACCTGGAATTTCAGTTCGAGCTCCTGCACCAGCAGTGTCGAGCGTAAAGGTAGTTGCAGCGCAAATAAAAAGTGATGGATATGTGTATGTTACAGTGCAGGTAGCTGGATATGGGAAAAATATTTATGCGACATATGATGGATCGCAATGCTATGTATCTTCAACAACTTCTGTTGGAAAGCCGATTGTGACAGGATATCTATATGAAGTAAAATGTGCTAAGGCAGTTGTTGGTTCACATAATTTTACATTTAGAATTACATCTGTAAACTCACCGTGGAATACAATGTCTACAAGTTCAATAATAACAGTAAAATAAAAAACGAAAGTGTGTATAATAGGTGTCCTTTTATAAAAAGCAATAAATCACTTGGACCGTTATGGAGAGTGAGTAGATTCCGAATGACAGAGGAATGAAAATAATTGGAGGAAACGAAAATGAGTATAGCAGGAATTAACGGTTATAATTATTCAAATTATTATACAGGAACAAAAAGAAACACTGCGAAAGCGAACGGTATGAATTCCGGTTTGTTATCAAATGTAAGCAGTACATCTTCTAATATTACATTACATATGTCGGGAACAGAAGATAGTGGAAATGCATTAACAGCAGTAGGATTTCCGGATGGCAGTAGTGCATCTGTATATAAATCAGATGCATATGATTCGGCAAACCCAGAATACAGGGTAAGATATTGGGACAAAGAAGGAAATTACACAGATACAAATGTACAGATAAATGATGTTGATCCAAGAAATGCAAGTTATTTGGAAATGCTTGCATATACAACATATAGTGATGTAGAAGGCTTTACGAAAAATGCTTTTGGAGATTTCATGAATGCGGCTGGTGGTGTGAATGGCAACATCACTTATGATTCTGACAGCATAAATGAAAAGAAAGACTATATGAGCATGATTAAAGAATTTATGCAGTTACAATATGATTCGAACAACTTATCAGGTTATCTGTCATATAAGGAATTGTATGATTACATAAATGACAGAACAGAGAGGTGATTCAATTAAATGGAAATATCAAATAATTATAGCACAGCAAAAGTGTGGAACACATCGAATAAAAATGTTTCTAAATCTTCTAAAAAAAACAAATGGAAATTAACGGATTCTTTAAAAGAGAAGATTGTTGATCTGGCAAAAAAAGATGCACAGGACAATGTATATATGGGAAATGCATTTATGAATTTGAGAAAGACGGAAGTAAGCAAAGTAGCCCCGAATAGAGCTGCTTTAATTGGAAAGTTTAGTCAATCAATGAATTCAGGTAATATGTCAGCAGTGAAAGAAGTTGAGGAAGCAGACAAAAAATGGCTCTGTATGCTGTTTGGAATACCTTATGAGGCAAAATATCAGGGAACAGGGACAGGCTCGGCAATTCATGTATACAATGAAGAGGGCGAAGAAGTTTTGACCTATACAGGGGGAGTAGGCTGGCAGGAAAAAGAAACAAAAGCAGAGTCACAGGTTCATTCAGCATTAAAAATGACATATTATGAGGCATTTAGTGAGGCGAGAAAAGCATTAAATAGTGAAGAAAAGACTGGTAGTGTAGGTGAAAACATAATATTGCAAGATAATTTTGATATGAAGGCATGAAGTATGCAATTAAAATAAGGTCTATAATTTGGAGGAAAATATCTATGTTTAATTTAAGCAAAAAGAAAATAAATAAAATAATGGCATTTGCTATAGCATTTACGATGCTGTTTGCATCTCAGGTAACAGCTTTTGCAGCAACTACATCATCAAAAACTGTTACATCATCAAAGGCAATGTCTGTTGCATTGTTACCAGGAGTTACTGGAAATTCTAATACCATCACATTTAATTTTAACAGCTTACCAGATAAAGCGATAGTAAAAGAAGTTGAAATTGACTGTTCAAATGCATCTGTTATTGGAGGAAAAGGAGCAATATTGGCAAAGAGCCTTACAATTACAAGTCCTAGTGGTGAAACACATACAGTTAGTTGGGGAAAAGGAAATGTAACGACAACCAACTTGTTCATTGCAGAAAAAGCAGCAGGTACATGGTCTGTGTATATGACGGGAACTAATATTGCGTCGCCAAATCTTGGCTCGGCATTTATTGGAGGTACAAAATATTCATCTGTAAAAATGAAAGTATCTTATATTTTAGAAGATTAAAATTATAAAGTACATTGGATATTTATAAGTTGCTTATGGAGAATACCAAATAATGTAAAAATATTGGATTCCAGAATATGTTTGACATTGTGACAGGGAGATTAGGAGTTGTTCTGATTTCCCTGTTATTTTATGTCTTGCTGAGAAATTGTAATAAAAAAATTCGTAGTAAGTGCAAAATTGTTGTTTTATTAAGTTAAATGGAATTTTTGTTTATTCTGTTTTGTATATGAGTTGTGAGTTTGTAATGAATATATTTAAAAAAGTAGAAAAAACTGGTATAATATAATAAAAAATTGGTTGTTGTTGAATGAAATCTCAGAATTTAAAAAAGTAGGCAGTGTTGTATTATGGTAATAATTATAGTAGTCTGCTGTACTAAATAAAACGCAAAGGGGGAAAAGTTATGTTTAAGAAGATGCCGGTATGTAGATTAATGATTTCCTGTCCTTCCGATGTGAAAACAGAGATAGAGATTATCAACAGAGTTGTGGATAATATAAATGATTCCATTGGTTTTTCTATGAATATTTTTGTTAAGACATTGTATTGGTCAAAGAATGTTATGCCAGAAGCAGGAGAGTATCCACAAAGCATTATTAATAAACAGATTTTAGATAAATCGGATGCAATTATTGCTATATTTGGTAATAGAATAGGAAGTCCTACACAACATTATGAATCAGGGACAATAGAAGAAATTGAATTGATGATACAGAAGGGAAAACAGGTATTTGTATATTTTTCTGATAAGCCAGTACGAAAAAGTGAAATTGATATGGAAGCGGAGACAAAGATACAGGCATTTAAGGAGAAATACAAGGACAGAGGAATATATGTTGTTTATGCTTCTGATGAGGAATTTAATGATTATGTCAGTATGCACCTTACACGCTATCTTACAACGGAACTTGCAAATGAAGTAAATCGTGTGAATGAGCATACAAGATTTGACGATTCTATATCACAGAGAAAAGAAGTTGATTTAATTTACGATTATACTAAGTTTTATGATATAAAACAGGTTAGTTCTTATACTGATTCAAATATTATGAAAATAAGAACACATAAAGATAGTTTTGAAATGGATATTGACATAATCAATGTAAATAAAATAGAAAATAAGGAATTTGCAATGGCATTATTTGAATATGCTCCATGTGATAACTGGTCAGCTTTTTTTGAAGCAGGATATTTTTTTGAATTTGATGCGGCAAGTAGTGGCGATATAAGAGCTTTTCAATTGGAAATAAAAGATGATATACGAAATAAGGTAATTGATAGAACATTACAGGTTAGCTGCGAGGAAGAACATTTCCGAATATGGATTCCTTCTACAACAAGAGATTCAACTGCGTGGAAAAAAATATCGCAGGTTTGTTTTGTTGTATTTTTCAATAGTACATATATTGATGGAGAAAAAGGTCTGTTGACAATCAGAAATCTTAAAATGGTGCCCCGATAGGATAATACTTTGAAAGTATGCAGAAAAGTCTGAAAGATATCGAGGAAAATCATGTAAGAGGTAATGATAGACTTATTTAGGTAGGTAAGCAATTTTCGGATTTAAAGCAGTAACAGAAAATTAAAATTGTAGATAAGCAAATAAAATAATAGAAAAAATTATATGCATCTAATCCATTTGTGGTTTAGGTGCTATTTTTTTGACAATATGAATGCGATCGCTCGTAATATCAATATGTTTATCAATAAAAATATATGAAGTAACAAAACAGATGATATTATATTCATCAGCATTTTGGCTTTTCCTCAATAGTTTTTTGAAATTCCCGTGTGAGGGGGAAAGTTGATTACAAACAGAATAAATTACAGCAGTGAAAGTGACGATACAAATGCAGGAAGAACAGAAATGTTCTTCCTGTTTTTTAACAGAACTTCAGCAGCTGGCGGGGAAAGGAGACAGTATGGCAAAGTTCTTAAATTATGAGGACCGGCTGGAGATAGAAAGCGGACTAAAGGAGCATATGACTTTCACAGAGCTTGGAGAGAAAATTGGAAGAGACAGGACTACCATTACAAAGGAGATCCGGAACTATTCCATCGAACAGGATACCGGTTATGGAGGTTATCCGCACAATACCTGCAAATACAGAAAGGCGTGCAGGAGAAAAAAAGTGTGTGGAACAAATGATTGCAGGCATCCGTTGGTAGCTGTCTGCAAACAGTGTGAATTCATATGCAACCGATACTGTGAGCACTTTGAAGAGGAAATATGTACCCACCGTTTTAAACCGCCATATGTATGCAACGGATGCAGTGAAGTGAAAAAGTGCACGCTGACCAAAACCGTGTACGATGCGTTGGAAGCCCAGAGACAGGCGACGGAAAAGATATCAGAGTCCCGGAGCGGGATCCTTGCAACAGAAGGGGAGCTTGCCAGGCTTAATGCAATCCTGGTGCCGCTGGTAAAGCAGGGACAGTCCATCCATCAGATCTACCTGACACATAAGGATGAACTGATGTGCAGTGAAAAGACCCTCTACAACTACGTGGATGGATGCCTGTTTGATATCAGGAACATAGACCTGCCAAGAAAGGTAAAGTACCGTCCGAGATATAAAAAACCGGAGCTGAAAGTAGACCGTGGATGCCGTGTGGGAAGGAATTATCATGATTATGAAGTATATATGGAACAGCATCCGGACACAGCAGTGGTGCAGATGGATTCCGTGATCGGGAGCAAGGGAGGAAAAGTCCTGTTGACGATATATTTCGTAAATGTGTCACTGATGCTGGGATTTTTGCGGGAAGCAAATACCTCAAAATCGGTGATAGATATTTATGATGAACTGTACCACCGTCTGGGAGGACAGGATTTCAGAAAGCTGTTTCCGGTCATTCTGACGGATAACGGAAGTGAGTTTTCCAATCCGAAGTGTATAGAGAATGGACCGGATGGAAAAGGATTTCAAAGGACGAGGATCTATTACTGCAATCCAAGTGCGCCGTATCAGAAAGCAGAGATCGAGGTGGGGCATGAGTTTATACGCAGGATCCTACCGAAAGGAAGAAGCTTTGATGAACTGACGCAGGGAGACATAGAGCTGATGATGAACCATATCAATTCCTACCGTAGAAGGAAACTGAATGGAAAAAGTCCGTATGAAGCGTTCTGCTTTTATTATGGAGAAGACCTGGCGGAGAGGCTGGGATGCCAAGAGGTTGCAGCCAAAGACATCAACCTCACCGCAAGACTTCTCAAAAAGTAACCTGAAGACAGAATAAAGCACAGACCGCCGGCTGAAATAAGAACAGCAAAAGACGTGAATTTTGGCTTACAAAATTTGTAAGCCAAAACTGACGTCCGGTTTTTGTGCAAAAAAATACTCTGCCATAAGGTGATTATATCATAAAAGCAAGGAAAAAAACGGGAAAGTCATTACAAAAGTGGAAAGTCGGGTACAAAATTTGAAGGTCGCTTTCAAAATGTGAAACTCGTTTACAAAACGGGAAACTCGGGTGACTATTGAGCCATTTTGGCTTTTTAATAAGTGAAAAGTCTTACTTCGTGCAAAAAAATCGTACTTGGTGCAAAAAAGGTAAAATTTTATAAGATGCTTGTCGATAGAAAAAGAAAAAATAAGGAGGTTTTCAAGCATGAAAAAACTTAATGATGTAGCATTGAAATTACTTGCAAAAGCAGCATATGCAAACGCAGAGAAAGAGGCAAATTCAGCGTGCCTGTTTATTGGCTATCAGCCTAAAATGCCACAGAAAGTAAAAGAACTGAAAGAAAGAAAATAATATTTTCCTATGGACAAATTGCTGAAAAATGTTCTATCTTGCATGAGGACAAAAGGACTTCTGGATGAAAATGAGGAAGATGTATATCGCTTTGGCTTAGAATGCTTATTGTTAGAGGTGGTACATAACTTGTCATACATAGTAATTGGTTTTGCTATGCGAATGATAATGCCCATGATTGTAACTGCAATGGTGTTAATACCATTGCGTAGAAAATCGGGTGGCTTTCATGCGAGAACAAGGAGTGGATGCTATTTATTTTCATGTTCCATAGTTGTTGCGGTATGTTTATTGGATAAAATCATTTTTCCACTATGGTTATGTACTATAACTACATTTGGGGCAAATGCAATTATATTTGCATTTGCTCCAATAGAAAATGAAAATCGAACATTAGATCAAGAGGAACAGAAAAAATTTAGAAAACAGGCGTTAATAATTTTAGTATTGGCAGATATGGCAATTATTATATCACACAAAATTCATATTGAAGTATGCCAGTGGTTATTAAACGGTATGATAGTTGCTGCACTACTGAATTTGTGTGGAAAAATTCAGACAAAATGCAAATTAGAAAAAATATGGTAGGAACTATTGCTAAAGAGTGGAAAAAGGTAACAAAAAATTGTTTCCAATAAAAAATTATCGTTGTGTTGGAACAAACATACTTGTATAGACGAGAAGTTTTGAAATCGCTTTACAGGAGGGGCATAATACTTGGTTGTGTTATGTTAGAGACAGATAGGGTTTACATTAGTTACATGGCAATAGCTGTTATATTATGTGCAGCTTTGCTGTGTATAGCAAAAATTTTTAAACAGGAGGTGAGAGAGAATGAAGCAGGTTAATAAGAAAGTGTTGAAGGTTGTAGAACGTGTCATGAGAAAAGAAGCTGTATATGGGATAGATGGATTTCCACCTGCGTGTTTAGGAATATGGCATCAGCCGAAACGTCCGAACATTAAAAAAAGGTAAAAGGTTATTGAAAATAATGTTCAAATTGTTGTACAAAATAAGCTTAGAAAGGCGGGAATTGATATGAAAAATAAATTTATAACAACAGTGGTTGCGACAGCATTGGCATTAACAATGACATTTTCATTGGCTAATGGAATGGATGTTAAAGCAGCAGAAATCACAGAGGATTCTTTAGTCGCAGCAGAAGATACTAATGTTGGAAATGAATCGGTGGATATCCAGCAACAGGAACCTGTAGAAATTTCAGAATTGGAAACAACCGAAAATAATGACTTATCGAAATCGTCAGAAAGTATTACAGTAGATGAAAGTATTGCAGAGGATATTTTGGCTACACAAGCTGATACTGCGGTTGTAGTCGGTACGGTTAGTGACTATTTGACAGCAAAGGGCGATGCAAAACTTTATAATATTAATTTGCCAGCAGGGGTATATTTGCAAGCACAGTTAACAACGCCTGCTAATGCAGATTTGGATTACGATTTGTATTTATTGGATGCAGAAGGCAATATTTTAACGGGCTCAGATTATTATACTTATATTAATGGCACCGCAGGTACATTGCCGGAAGCGTTAGGCTATATAACATCAGGTGATACAGCAACATATTATTTGTATGTATTAGCATCTGAGGGCGGAAGTGTAAGTGAATCATTCACATTGGATTATTCAGTAAGTACAGCGTGTGATTCTTATGAGATTGACGAGTCTGTAAGACAGGCATTAGCATTTACATATGGAGCAGGAGGGGCTTATATTGAATCAAGAAATTTAAGTTCTCCGATTGATAATGATTGGTATGTAATTACAGTGCCAAGCAGTAGAATTTATGACAAATTAAAAATTTCTGCTACTACAGCTTCAACAAATACCTGTTCTGTAGAAGTATATCAGAATGTTGCATCAGAAGGGTATCAAATGAAACGAGTAGGCAGCGGAAACACTATTTCTGTTTCGTCAGGAAAATATTATATTAGAGTTTCCAATGCAAAAACTATGGAGAATTTTGATGATTTGGACATTCAGAATTATAAATTGTCTATTACTCCTATTTTGAAGGCTACAGGTATTGTTATAACTGATCTTAAAGGTTCAGAAGGGTTAAATAAGGTTGTTAATTATCCTGGATATGGAGCACATTTCAGAACGCAGGGATCTGGAACATTAACTGTTTATGGAGTGCTGACAGCAACAGACAGTTCGACGGGTGTAACGTATGCAGTTGGGGGAGAGCAGATTAACGGATTATATTATAGTCCGGCATGGGAGGCTAATAATACCTCTGCGAATGCAATAAGGCGAGGTACAGGTACTACAGACTCAAGTGGTAAATTTGAAATTGATATTTCTTTACCACCTGGAATTGGTGTATATTCGTATTATGGTTCAACATCCACTCATTATTTTGATATATGTGGAGTTTCTGTATCGCCAAGTGATGATAGTAGCATAAGTGCTTCAGAGACTATTTTCCATTTGGCATATACTATGTATCATCCGTTTTAATGTGTAAATTGTAACTAAGAAAATATAAAAATAGGTTGTCACACGATTTGGTGTGTCAACCTATTATGCAAAATACAGGAGGGTTAAAATGAAGATAGCTACCCAACATTATCAGGACAGCGTGATCACTCCGTATGGTAATAATCACTGGAATGGAAAAGAGAAAATTGATATTTCTAAGGAAAAAGATGATGCGGTTATTCTGGAAATAAGTGCAAAAGGTAAAAGAGCAATACAGCTAAAAGAGAAAAACGAATTTGAGCAGAATATTGTTCAAGTGGATAAAAGTGCAGATGATTTACCAGCATATTCAGGAATGTATGATGTTGACAAGACGATATCGTCTTCTCTTGAAAATTGTAGCAAAGAGGAACAGGGATTTGTATATGATATTATCCGCGAAAATTTTCTTATTGGAAATGGCAGCTCTGTGAGTGAGGAGGAGCGTCAGGCTAATATATCATTAGGAATGAAAAAAGCGGAATATGCTGCAAATAATTTTATATCAGAAGATAAAAAAAGTTCCTTTTTGGATGCAATGGAATCTATAGCAAAGCTGGCAAGTGCCGGAAAGATGAATGCAGATGGAAATATGGATTACGGGGTAAAAAAAGGAAATTATTTAGGACATGGTAGTAATCTTGTTTACACTACAGATGGTCTTGATATGATGAGGTCAATGGATTCAGGTGCATATGATGAATATCAAAGGATCAGTAGAGAAAGTAGTAATTCTGATAGACAGCTTAACACTTTAAAATACTTGACAAATTGGTATTCTAATGCTGTAACGAAAAATCCGCATATGGTAGAGAAATATGAAGCTAAATCGGATGAGTATATTGAAAAAAATGTAAAAAATCAAAAAGTAGATTCAATTTTTTCGGATTTGAAAACAGAAAGTAAGTCTGCTTTTATTGAAAGTTTGAAAGCATTTCAAGCACAGAATCCTAATTTCTTATCCAATATCGTTAATAAGGAATTGTCAAGAAAGTATTGGGCATATGGTATTATCGCCTAAGGGTGAGGATAAATATGAGATGAAGTATGTTCCGGAAGATTTTGACAGGTATGATCAAGGATTTTTTGGAAGAGCGAAACCAGAATATATTATTGTTAAGGGAGAGTGTTTGGAAAAATTAAAACAGCAAGGGTATGAAATGGACTGTTGGCAAAAAGGTATTCCGTTGGCGATAAATAATAAACATCCTGATAGCATAAAATTAAAGGGATTTTGACAGAATATGCAAAGTATTACACGAAAATGTCAAAGGATTACAGTTTACCAAAACCCATAATAGTTTCTGATATAATGCGATAAGTCAGAAAGGATGATGGGGCTATGGGGAAAAGAGAGCACATATACGAAATTATTGCAGAGAATATCAGAAAAGAACGCAGAAGGCTTGGAATTACGCAGGCAGAGCTTGCAGAACGGGCGGATGTATCATTGGATACTATCAAAAGTGTTGAAAATGGCAGAAGGGCAATGAGTCTTGATACATATTTGAATATTGTTCATGCATTGGAGTCATCGCCTACGGTTCTGATGAGCCAGCAGCACCCAGAAAAACACATTGAGCGTTTTGCATTTATGATGAATCGGTGTGACGAAAGAGAAATAGAATTTGCATTACATATGATTGAACAAATATTAAGAGGACAGGAAGATTATCTGAGTGAATAGACGGGTAGTTATCCTGTCCTTTGTCTATGACTCTTTTGCAAATTTTTCAGCGAGATGGTATATGATTTCTTCAATGGTGGGAGTTTCATTATCACATGGAAAGTCTGTCCAGAAGCGTTGCATTTGTGGATCAGGGCTTTTTAAAGCAATGGAAACTGCCCGCCCAATTTCCTGTTGGACTTCTTCTTTTGTGATTCCTTCTTTTTCGGCAATGATTTCCAAATATTTATCAACAGAGTATGTGTTTTTATCATTCATAGTGTTGTTGTGAATCCTTTCTGAAAAGGGTATCTGCGAGCAAATTGTCAGGTGCTCGAATTGTCCCGGTTGAATACCATAAAAGTAAAACAGATAATCCGTTCTATATTACATAATAACCTTGAGAGCTGTTTTCTATGCAGATTATGGCTATTTTCTATTCTATCATATACATACAGTATGGTGCATACACGCACCATATCATTATAGGACACTCTTGCGTAGAATACAAGGAGGAGGTCTTTGTAATGATAGTATATGACAGGTTATGGATTACACTCAAGAAGAAAAATATTAGCCAGTATGCACTAATTAAAGATTATGGAATAGATAAAGCACAGTTACAGCGATTGCGAAAGAATATGGTCGTAAAAACGGTAATCCTTAACAGATTATGTTCCATACTTGATTGTAAGATAGAGGACATCATGGAGTTTGTGCCGGATGAGGATATTAAGTAAAGAGATATTTCCAAAATGTAATGAGAGTTTGGAAATATCTCTTTTTTAATCCGCAAATATTTATATTCTTGGTATTAAGGTGTACAATATTCCACCTGAAATAGCTGGTTTAGTCACTCTTACAAAAGATTCGCTTACGGTACAATGAATACAGCTTAAGCAAATATATAAGGTGCCGGAAAAGAGTGGAAGGTGTACTACGATATTGTTAATAGTGGAGAAAGAATAAAAGAGTTGCGTGCGGCAAGAAGAATGACAAGACAGCAGCTTGCCGAGCAGATTGGATTGTCAGTGGATGCTCTGCGGAAAATTGAAGCTGGTGTAAATGGAGCAAAAATAGATACTTTGATTAGTATTGCTGAATTGTTTCATATATCGTTGGATTATCTTGTGTGTGGGTGTGAAAGAAAGGCAGAAGTCGATGATCTGCTGGTTGGTCTGAAGGAGAAGGAAGTACAGTTTATCCGGAATATGGTATTAAATGCCGTTGACAATATGAAACTTCTGACAGAATAAAAAAGTCGGATTGCATTTTTGATGATGCAGTCCGGCTTTTTTTATAAGGATTTGGAACAGGTGGGAGTGTTACTCTTAGTTCAAAAGAGTGTCGGTTACTGTAGAAGATGCGTGGTGTCAGTTATACTTTGTTCAGGTTCTGAGAAAAGAACCGTTGAATATTGAAAACAGAATAGGACACGCATATCCCACGAGCTTATATCGCCTTGTCTATGACAGGGTGGCAGAATCCCATTTCGTGCGATGACTATCCTCAGAGCTGTAGCCGATTATGAGAAACGTAACAGCAGGAGCCTTTAAGGATAAGAGCAGAGGGTTGTGCCTACCGGGTTAGCAGCCGGAGGTAATGAGATAATAAGTGCACCTGAATTTCAGCAAAACGCATTTTCAGAGAGTGGCTACTTTCGTAAGTCCAGATGGGCAGGAAACTACGAAGTGTTTGTGGCTGGCAAAGGATATGTTACCCGATACGGGGATGGTTAAGAAACCGGGAAGATAGTATTTTATCTTCCCACACAAACTGATTTATGGTCACCGACAGAAAAGAAATGTTTAGGTGTGATGGTGTGGAGAGTACAGATAAGTCAGCTTATGTGAGGAGATAAAGTGCGCACAGTATCAAATCAATATTATTTATAAGGAGATTTTAAGATGGAAAGAGCAATTATATATTATGCAAAAACAGGATTAGAGGCTACAGATCATTTTGTGCCGAAGTTGCTTGAAAAGTATTGTCAGGATAATGGCTATGAAATTGTAGCTATGCTTTCAGAGCCTGCTTCTACAGAAGGAGTTTCATTTCCGATGAAATATGCCATTATCGGTTTAAATATGGAAGAAGATGTTAATACAATCATAACACTTTCAAAGGATATGATTGGTGCAACAGATGAGAACGTTATTGATACACTTGGAAAACTCAGCGAATATGATATCTATGTGGAGGATATTAATGGAGAACTTGAAGAGTGTTATGAGATGATGTACAAAGAGCCTGTTCAGGAAAGTGATATAAGAGGGCTGGTGCTTGATACGGTATCAAAGTTCTATCATAACATCAGGAACGGCAGATAGGAGGCAATATGCAGGATTCCAGAGAAAAAAAGCGGTGTCTGATATTTGCAAGGAATAATGCAAATGATACAGCTGACCGTATCGAGGCATATGCAAAAAAGTCCGGCATGGAAGTTGTTGAGACAATTTTCAATACAGATAAAAAAGCGGTTGAACGATTAAGATATTATATTGAAAGAGATGCCATTATATGTGTGCTAGTAAGAGATGTGGTAGACATTTCAATGGAACTTAATGAGATTAAAGCTGTAATGACACTTGCAGCGGAACATGGAATCAGTATTAATGCAGAGAGCAGGGGCTATGAACCTGCTCTCATTTCTTTGTTTGCGCGCCATGGGCGCGCTCTAACGGGTGTAAGTCCCGAACATGCCCAGGTAGTGGGAAATGTATAGCCGAACAGCAAGGGTGTCTACTGTGAGGTGGAATCTGAAGGAAGCTGTAAGCGAATCTCTGGTCCGACGGACAGAAATCGCATATAAGGCTAGGCTTCGAGTGATAAGCTGGCAAAGAACAGTGAAGTCTAATAACTACCACGTTTGTAGAAGCAGAGTAAATGCGGCGGATATATGGAGAGAAAGAGCGTGCACCTTAAGCGTGGAGGTCTCACAGAGGTTTCATTAGCCTAGTAACAACGAACTGTGAGAAGTCAGCCGAGCCCATAGTAGTGAAGAAGTCTCTGTAATGGGGATGGAGCGAAGGGGCGAACAATCAATCAGTTTGAGTATGTCTCGTATTGCAGAAATGACAACATCTGCCGTAACCAATCGGGTAAAAGGTGGTCAAATCAAGCGAGACGGAAAGGAAAGAACGCATGGACACAAGTAATCTAATGGAGCAGATATTATCTAGTGATAATCTCAACAGAGCATATCTGCAAGTCGTACGAAACAAAGGTGCTGAGGGAGTGGACGGAATGAAGTACACAGAACTGAAGGAACACCTTGCAAAGAACGGCGAAACCATCAAGGGACAGTTGAGGACAAGAAAATATAAGCCTCAGCCAGCACGAAGAGTGGTGATACCAAAGCCTGATGGCGGTGTCAGAAACCTGGGAGTACCAACAGTAACAGACAGATTCATACAACAAGCCATCGCACAGGTGTTAACACCAATCTATGAGGAACAGTTCCATGACCACAGTTACGGATTCAGACCTAATAGATGTGCACAGCAGGCAATTCTAACGGCACTCAATATAATGAATGACGGAAATGACTGGATTGTAGACATCGACTTGGAAAAGTTCTTTGACACAGTAAACCATGATAAGCTAATGACTTTAATTGGAAGAACAATTAAGGACGGGGATGTCATCTCTATTGTAAGGAAGTATCTAGTGAGCGGAATTATGATAGACGATGAGTATGAGGATTCCATTGTAGGAACTCCACAAGGAGGCAACCTTTCTCCATTGCTGGCAAACATCATGCTCAATGAACTTGATAAGGAAATGGAAAAGAGAGGGCTTAACTTTGTACGATATGCAGATGACTGTATTATCATGGTCGGAAGTGAAATGTCTGCGAATAGAGTTATGAGAAATATCTCACGATTCATCGAAGAAAAGCTAGGGCTCAAGGTCAACATGACTAAGAGTAAAGTAGACAGACCAAGCGGACTTAAATACCTTGGATTTGGGTTCTACTTTGATCCAAGAGCACATCAGTTTAAGGCAAAACCACATGCTAAATCAGTAGCGAAGTTTAAGAAGAGAATGAAAGAACTCACATGCCGTAGTTGGGGTGTTAGCAACAGCTATAAAGTGGAGAAGCTTAATCAGCTCATAAGAGGTTGGATTAACTACTTCAAGATAGGCAGTATGAAAACACTATGCAAGGAATTAGATTCAAGAATCCGTTATCGGCTTCGCATGTGCATTTGGAAACAATGGAAAACACCGCAGAATCAAGAGAAGAACCTTGTAAAACTTGGAATAGACAGAAACACAGCTAGACGAGTTGCATACACAGGTAAAAGAATAGCTTATGTATGTAACAAAGGCGCAGTAAATGTTGCTATAAGTAACAAAAGATTAGCCTCATTTGGACTAATTTCAATGTTAGATTACTACATCGAAAAGTGTGTTACTTGTTAAGTTGATTGAACCGCCGTATACGGAACCGTACGTACGGTGGTGTGAGAGGTCGGAATTTCTCAATTAAGAGAAATTCTTCCTACTCGATTGAATGATATGACAGAAGAAAATAGAAAATTAAAACTGATTATATTTCCGGGCGAAACAGTAGTGATTGATGAATATGGGAAACGGATTGTTGCCTGTCCGACAGAGGATGAGGCAGAAGAATATATCAGGGAACAGGAGGAATGACATAGATGAAACTGAACAGGGGCGATATTGTTATTGCAAATCTGGAGTCAGTAAGTAAAGGGAGCATTCAGAAGTATACAAGACCTTATATTATTATCTCAAATAACAAAGCAAATCAGTATTCACCGGTTGTCACAGCAGTAGCCATGTCCACAAAAACATGGAAAAAGAAATATCTGCCAACCCACTGTCCAATACCGGCTGCAAAGGTAAAGGTTACTGACACAGATTTTGAGGTATTTGACAGTATGGCATTATGTGAGCAGATTGTATCCATTGATGTAAATGTCCAGATTGAGAGGGTAGTTGCTTCAATTTCAGATACGGAACTACTTGATAAGATTACTGAATGTGTAAAAATCCAGATTGGGGCATATGAAAAGTACAATTAAATATTACCGGGGCATTTGCTCCGGGTTACATAGCCACCTGTATTTTATGGGTGGCATTTTTACTGAAAGGGGGGATAGATTTTATGACAGCAGAAGAATACAGAGCATTGCTTGATACTGATTTTAGTGATGTCAAGATTAATGAAATGCCCGATATGGCATCTTATCATGCTGATCTGAATGATACGATTGAAAAGAGACAGCAGAAGTTTATAAGAAAAGTTGGGAATCCCTATATGATGAGAGTGGGGAAGATGAAAGTTAAAGTAAGCTTTGCCAATAATGGAGTTTCCATAGAAGAAGCTTTCAAGAATATGCTGCTTACAGTTTAGAATCTTTTTTCAGAATCATATGGAAAATGATAGGGAGTTGTGCTATGATATGTTCAAGGACTAAATGAATATGGCATAACTTCCTTTGATATTTTAGTTGGGTACATCTGACGTAGAATATTTAAAGGAGTGTTGCGATATGAGTAAACAAATCTCAAAAATCTATCATGCAGCCATCTACGTTAGATTATCTAAGGAGGATGGCGATGTTTCTACCAGCGCAAAAGCTGAGAGTAATAGTATTTCAAATCAAAAGGATTTCATCCGAAATTTCCTTGCAGACAAAAAGGACATTAGAATAGTTAAAGAATATGTGGATGATGGTTATTCCGGCTCTAATTTTGACCGTCCGTCTTTTCAGACGATGATGGAAGATATTAAGCGAGGAGTAATTGATTGTGTGGTGGTAAAGGATCTTTCACGTTTTGGACGCGAGTATATTGATTCAGGTCGATACATCGAAAGATTATTTCCGGCTCTTGGTGTAAGGTTTATTGCAATCAATGATAACTATGACAGTGTGACTGGAAAGTCACAGGGGGATGAGATTATTATTCCGTTTAAAAACCTGATCAATGATGCATATTGCAGGGATATCAGTATAAAGATACGAAGCCATTTGGATGTAAAGAGAAAAAATGGTGAGTATATCGGTGCATTTGTTCCCTATGGGTATGAAAAATCGGATGATGATAAACATAAGCTGGTTATTGATATTTATGCAGCCGGTATTGTGAAGGAAATTTTTCGGCTAAAGCTTCACGGAATGAGTCAGGATGCAATAGCAACACAGTTGAATAATGAGGGTGTGCTTGCACCTATGGAATATAAGCAGAGCACAGGGAGCGGTTATCAGACCGGATTTTTACAGAATGAAAAATCGGTATGGAGTTCAGTCACGGTCCGCAGGATTCTTGAAAATGAGATTTACATTGGAAATCTTGTTCAAGGCAAAAGAACGACACCAAATCATAAAGTGAAGCAGGAGGTTGTTAAGCCGGAATCTGACTGGATAAGAATCGAAAAAAATCATGAGCCGATTATTAGTGACAGGGATTTTGAGATTGTTCAAAGGTTGTTGGGAATGGATACGAGAATATCTCCGGATTCAGATATGGTCTATAATCTTTCAGGTATTGCAGTATGTGCAGACTGTGGTTCACCAATGACAAGAAAAATTACAACAGCAGGTGATAAGAAATACGCTTACTATATCTGCTCTAATCATAAATTGACAAAGCAGTGTTCACAGCACTCAATATCAGTATCGTTATTAGAGGATACGGTGCTTGAAATGTTAAAGCTTCATATCAAAAACGTAATGAATCTGGAAGAAATACTTGATTATATTGGAACAATTCCTTTCCAGCAGCTTGATGTAAAAAGTCTTGAAGCAAGAAAACAGAAAAAACTTGAGGAAGTTGAGAAGTGTAAAAGACTGAAAACTTCACTGTATGAAGATATGAAGGACGGAATTCTTACTAAAGAAGAATATCTTGAACTTCATGAGGCATATCTGAAAAAAGCAAAAGAGGGAGAAGAAATAATTCGCCAGATTGAGAGAGACATTGCTTTAATTCTTGAGGAGAAGGATGATAAGCATCTCTGGATGAATTATTTTACCGAATACAAGGATATTAAGGAACTGACCAGGGACGTGGTTGTAAAACTGATTTGTGAAGTAAGAGTTTCAGAGAATAAAGAGGTTGAGATCGTATTTGATTTTGATGATTGTTATAAGCAGTTATTAGAATCGGTCGAAAAACTGGGTTATCAAGTAGATAAAGAACCGGGTGGACAATTAAATATCAGCAGAAGGGAGGCTGTGTAATATGGCAAGAAAAAGCAGAAAAAATATGATGCTACAGGAAAACACAGCCTTACCGGATAAAGAGAAGAAGGTTCTTTTTAAGGCTGGATTATATGCAAGACTGTCCCATGAAAAGGAAGAGAACATTGAGAGAGGGACAATCGAAACACAGATGGAACTTATGAAGAATTATGTCAAAGATCACGAAGATATTGTAATTGAAGAGGAATATTATGATGCCTCCTTTACCGGTACTAATTTTGAAAGACCGGATTTTAAGCGAATGCTTGAGGATGCAAAAACAGGAAGAATTAACTGTATTATTGTTAAGGATTTATCGAGACTTGGAAGAAATTATGTGGAGATGGGGAACTACATTGAAAGAGTGTTTCCTTTTCTCAATGTAAGATTCATTGCTGTTACGGATGATTTTGACTCGTTCAGACCGGGCACAGACCTTATGATGCCTTTGAAAAATATCGTAAATGAGTTTTATGCAAAGGATATTTCCAAGAAAGTTTCAACTGCACATCGTAGAAAATGGACTACGGATGAATATATGTGCGGTTTTGCTCCATATGGATATCTGAAATCCAAGACGGAGAAGAACAGAATTGTTGTGGATGAAGCAACTGCTGGAAATGTCAGGCTTATTTATAAATTGTTTTTAGATGGCAAAGGTTACACACCAATTGCAAAATATCTGAATGAGCAAGGAATAATGTCACCATTGATGTATTTAAAATCTCTTGGTTACCAGCAGAATGTAAAAACCAATGGTGTATGGACCAAAACAACAGTTAAGTCAATACTGACAAATCAGGCATACATTGGTTCGGCGGTGCATGGGAAAGTAGTAATTGAGAAATACAATAATATTCCACTCCATGCAACAGATCCAAGTGAATGGGTCATTGTTGAAAATACGCATGAGCCACTTGTTGACAAAGAGACATTTGAAAAGGCACAGGAAAGAGTAAAGGAAATCTCGGATGCTTATTTTGCAAAAGAGTTTACAAAACACCCACCTAATGAAAAGAATTTACTAAAGGGAAAAATTGTATGCGGAGACTGTGGCAAGGGTATGAGACTTTCTCCAAGAACAACAAAATCGTATGTATATTTTTGTGGAACTTTTTCAGATGGTATTAATCCGGCATGTTCAAGACACAAAATTAATCAGGAGGATGTCAACAACGCTGTCTTTGCTCAGATTTCAAATCATATGCGTTGCTGTATTGACGCATTAAGAGTAATAAGGGAATTAAATGCAAGAAGCAGCGGACTGAAAAAATACGATGTGTATGAAAAAGCCATTACCAGACAGCGCAGGGAACTGGAGAAGGTAAACCGCAAGTTCTCTGAGTTATATGGAGATTATTCAGAACATTTGATTAATGAGAGTGAATATCTGACATTAAAGCAGCAGTATCTTTTAAAAAGCGAAGCTTTGAAGAAGGAGATAGATAATCTTTTAATATCTCAGAACTTGTATTCAAAGAATTATAAGATTGATGCGGACTGGGAAAATCTTATCAATAAATATCTGAAATGCAGAAAACTCAACAAAGAGCTGGCAGATGCATTTGTTGACAAGGTACAGGTGTTTGAAGGTGGCAGAATTTCCGTAAATCTGGTTTATGATGATTGTCTGGAAGAACTGTTACAGGTAAAAAATAAGAGAGAAGGTGATTTGAATGAGTAAGATAACTGCTATGTATATTCGCCTTTCTATGGAAGATGAAGATGTATCATTAAATCGGAAAGAGGAGAGTAACAGTATATCCAGCCAGCGGGAATTGTTAAAAGCATATATTGAAAATCATTCGGAGCTTAAGGATACGAAGGTACAGGAATACTGTGATGATGGATTTACTGGAACAAAATTTGAAAGACCAGGCTATATGAAGCTTATGGAGGATATCCGGGCTGAAAAAATATCATGCATTGTTGTAAAGGATTTATCCAGACTCGGAAGGGATTATATTGAAGTTGGAAGTCTTTTGGAGCAGATACTTCCACTTTATCAGGTACGGGTTATTGCAGTTAATGATAATTATGACAGCAATAACTATGATGGTTCCACCGGTGGTATGAATGTTGCGTTTAAGAATTTAATTTATATGCTTTATAGCAGGGACTTATCCAATAAAATATGTTCTGCAAAGCACACAAGGATACTGAATGGGGAGAACATTAGTGGTCAGTTAAGGTATGGATATGTCAAAGACCCAAGTGATAAGCATAAGATTATTGTAGATCCGGAAGCAGCAGAAGTGGTCAAGCTGATATTTGAACTGACCGCACAGGGCAAAAGAAAAACGGAAGTGGCAAATTACTTAAATGCTCAGGGTATTGATACACCATCTGCATATAAAAAGAGAAAAGGAAGCAGAAACGTTTTTCATGCAGTTGAAGTAAAAAGTCTGTGGAGTACTTCTTCTATCCGGGATATATTAAACGATGAAGTTTATCTTGGAAAACTGATATGGAATAAAACTAAGAAGAGGATAGGCAGCAATAACACTTCAAGCTATGTTCCTAAAGACGAATGGATGGTGATAGAAAATTGCCATGAACCCATTATTACTCAGGAATTATTTGATATGGCACACGCTAATTCAAAAAAATGTGTTCGTTTAAAGCGTGGTAAGAGAAACTATAATCCGTTTTATTATTGTGGTGTGTGTGGCAGAGCCTTGGTACCCAGCAAAAGGGTAAAAGGTGACATTCTTCTTTGTTACTCGTCCAGAATTGAGGAAAATTCTCCATGCAAAAACAACAGGGTGGAAGTTGCCAAGGTTGAAGATGCAATCATGAAAATTGTAAATATGTATGCAACAGCTTATCTGGATGAGAAAGGAATAAAGAAAGCTGGTAAATCGAAAGAAGTATCTCCGGAAGAAAAGATTGCAACACTTGAAAAGAAGGTGAAGAGCCTCAGCAGTAAAAAGATGATGTTGTATTCTGATTATAAGGATGACAAGCTCACAAGAGAAGAGTATGTCAAGCGTTCAAAGGCGATGGTGGAGCAGATTGATGAATTGCATCAGGAAATCGAACAGCTTAAAACAGAAATACCGCCAGAAGATAATTCTTCTAGTAAGTTTGAGACACAGTTAGAAAGTATCATCAATATGGAATCTTTTGACAGAGAGAAAATCCAGAAGGTAATCAAAAAAGTGATTATCAATGGAGAGGACAATATAGAGATTGTATGGAATACAGATGATCCATTTTTCAAGTAAGATGGATGCTTATGGAGTTTGGAGTGTCGAGAAAATATGGCACTCCTTTCTTCTGCAGGCATAAGTATTGCTTTCAATATACAGCGATAGCAGGTATAATAGAAAGTGATATTTGAGGGTACAAAAAAATTAAATTTTTTTTGGTCTAGGGTTGACACGAGCAGGGGAGACGGTTCCGGATATTGAAAAATGTGACAGACTTGCATCCTTCTACGGAATTAAGCTGGATGCTTTGATGCACTATGATGAAAAAGTCGGGAATACCAAAATGGCTCCGCCACCGGAAGGAAAGTTTTTATGGGGAACGATAAAGCTGGGCAATCGCGGACAGATCGTAATTCCGAAAGAGGCGAGAGACAAGTATGGATTGCAGGAGGGCTCCCGGATGGTGGTATTGGGCAATGAAGAAGGTATTGCCCTGATACAGGCAGAAAAGTTTGAAAGTCAGTTAAAAAGTGCGCTGGAATTAAGCAGAAAAATGGTTGCGGAGGATTAGAATATGAAGTGTTCAAATTGTGGAAAAGAAATGAGGAAAGGTTATTTATTCAGCAGTAAGGATGGAGCTTTCAGCTTCGCAAATGAAGTTCCCAGAGTATTTGAAAATGCAAAAAATGCAGATGGTTTTGTAGAGATCACAAAGCTCAAACCCAGTCACAGAACACAAATAGAAGCAGAATGTTGCGAAGAATGCAGAATGTTGGTGATTCGTTACTAAAGGGTTGAAAAAACAGCTTGCAAAATAAATGGCACAGTGCTACGATAACCACGGAAAAAACAAGTTGGAGGTGAATTTCATGGACAGTTGCGATGGTTATGGGCGAAGTAGAAAACACGGTGCTTTTTCCTGCAAGCATGGTACAGCTGTCTGTGGAAAGTGACGGTCGTACTTTGATTTGTTGTGCATAGAGATTCATGCAGAGGAAGCATCGTGTGATGCTTCTTTTGTTTTGCCCTTTACGTTGCATCGAAGAATGAGAACGAGAAAGGAGAATAAGATTATGAACAAGAAATATTCCGAACTGGCAGAATTATTCCGTAGCGAGAAAACGGATGAGGAGATCCTGGATTTCCTCTTAAATTATCATAAGAACGATATTGCCGATATGATGGCAGGGATGACAGAGGAAGAACGGAAGAGACTGTATCACCTGCTGGGAGCGCAGAAGGTTGCAGAAATCTTCAAATACATTGAGGAACCCCGTAAGTATATCCGGGAACTGTCCGTGGAGAGTGCTGCGAGAGTGATCTCCGAGATGGATTCCGATGATGCTGTTGACCTATTGGAAGATCTTGATCCGGAGGAGAAGGAACAGATTGTCCGGATGCTGGACGAGGATGCAAAAAAAGATGTGAAGATGCTGCTGTCCTATGATGAAGAAGAGATCGGTAGCTGCATGACGACGAACTACATCTGCATCCCGGAAGATGTGACCATTAAGCAGGCTATGAGCGAGCTGGTGAAGCAGGCAGGAGAAAACGACAATATCATGACCATCTATGTGGTAGATGAAAAGGGTGTTTTCGCCGGAGCCATCGATTTGAAGGATTTGATCCGGGCAAGAGAAAATACACATCTGGAAGATCTGGTGTTGAAATCTTATCCTTATGTGACCGATCATGAGAAGATCGATGATTGTATGGACCGGATCCTGGATTATGCGGAGGACTCGATTCCCGTATTGTCAGAAGATAAGAAGATCCTCGGTGTCATCACATCCGAAGACCTGATTGAAATGGTGGACAATGAGATGGGTGAGGACTATGCAAAGTTAGCAGGTCTGACCGCAGAAGAGGATCTGAAGGAGCCCATAGTCCAGAGTATGAAAAAGCGTCTGCCCTGGTTGATCATTCTGCTGTTCTTAGGCATGGGAGTGTCTTCTGTGGTGGGACTTTTTGAAAATGTGGTGGCGGTGCTTCCCATCGTGATCTGCTTCCAGTCGCTGGTGCTGGATATGGCGGGAAATGTGGGAACCCAGTCTCTGGCAGTGACCATCCGTGTGTTGATGGATGAAAATCTGACGGGAAAACAGAAGTTCCAGCTGGTGGTCAAGGAAGTAAAGACGGGTTCCTTAAACGGAGCACTGCTGGGCATTATGGCATTACTTTGTCTCGGTGTCTATGTGCATCTGTTCAAAGGATATACCTGGATGGGAGCCTTTGGAATCTCCGGCTGCGTGGGAGTCTCCCTCTTAGTGGCAATGGCGATCTCCAGTGCCGTAGGTACGGTGATCCCCATGTTTTTCCATAAGATCAAGGTAGACCCTGCAGTGGCATCCGGTCCCCTGATCACCACGGTAAACGATCTGGTGGCAGTGGTAACCTATTATGGAATGGCATGGTTGCTTTTGATCCGGTAATAACAGAGGTGAGTTTTCATGGTGGCTATGCTTTAATCGCATGGCCGCTTTTTAGATTGCGCAAACAGTTTCAGGAAGCTGTACTTTCGGAAGCATCCGGTGTCGTCTCAGGGATAAGATTGCTGTAATAAGCGGTCTTTCCGGATAACACGTCATCATAGAATCCTTGTTTCCAGTCGATGTAGTCCACGGCCTCCTGCAGCTGCTGCATGGAGGTTAACAGTGCTTCTTTTTTCCGGGAGAGGATGTCTTTTCTGGCGGGAATGGAGGATTCGCCCTCCAGACATAAATGCAGATATTCTTTCATTTCGGCGATGGAGAGACCACAGTTTCTGAGGCACCCGAGACTCTGGATCCATTTGATATCGTGGTCATCGAAGACACGATAATTGCGGCTGTCCCGCTTCACGTTGGGTACCAGTCCCTCCTTGCAGTAAAATTTTAAGTTCTCATAGGTCATGCCGGTCAGGGCACAGGCTTCTTTCATAGAATACATAAAATGGCTTCCTTTTTGCTCATGTGGCTACTTCGCCATATAAAACTGCTTATCTGACTGAATGCAAGCATTCGCAGAACGCAGTTTTGCATGGCTCTGAAAAGTTACAAAAAAGTATTGACCGGTAGTTACTACCGTGTGATAAAATCATAACGTAACATAGACGCACTGTCAATGCGGAAAGGATTACAACACTTATGAATCATTCAGGAATTTTGAAAAATAAGCTGTTCTTGTATCTCACAGAGTTCTTCGCCGGGATGTCTGTCATGGCGGTGGAACTGGGAGCCAGCAGACTGTTGGCACCGTATTTCAGTTCTTCCCAGATCGTATGGACCATTGTCATCGGCACCATCATGATCGCCATGGCGCTGGGCAATATCTACGGCGGTAAAAGTGCGGACAAGTCCCCGAACCCGGACAAACTCTACGGCAGGATCCTGATCGCGGCCATCTGGATTGCCCTGATCCCTGTGGTGGGCAAGTACATTATCCTTGGGATCTCCGCACTGCTGATCTTTACCGTCAGCAACAATTTCCTCATCATTGCGGCGTTTGCAGCCTGCATGGTGATCTTCGTGTTCCCCTTATTTTTACTGGGAACTGTGACCCCTTCTCTGGTAAAATATTCCGTGGATAGTCTGGATGACAGCGGACAGACCGTGGGAACTTTAGGTGCATTCAATACCGTGGGAAGCATCATCGGAACCTTCGTACCGACTTTCGTGACGATCCCGGCGGTGGGAACCTCCATTACATTTCTGATCTTTTCCGGAATTCTGATCCTGCTGTCTGTGATTTACTTTATCTGCCAGCATACGGGAAAGAAAAAGATTGCAGCATCGGTACTGATCTTTATTTTATGCTGTGGTCTGGGATATTCGGATTCCTTTGCTTTCTGGCAGAAGGATCTGACCTACGAAGGAGAGTCCATCTATAATTATCTGCAGGTATCGGAGACGGACAGACAGGTGGTCCTGTCCACCAACGTGCTGTTCGGTGTCCAATCCCTCTATATGAAAGAAGGGGGACTTACCGGCATGTATTATGACTATGCCATGGCGGCGCCCCTTATGGTGCCGGATAAACCGGTAGAGGACATGGATGTACTGATCCTTGGTATGGGAACCGGAACCTATGCGACCCAGTGCCGGAAATATTTCGGCGATATGAATATCGAGGGCGTGGAGATCGACGAAAAGATCACGGAGCTGTCGAGAGAATATTTTTCCCTGCCGGAGGATGTGAAGGTGACCACCTATGACGGCAGGGCTTTTTTGCAGGCGGTGGATACCACCTATGATGTCATCATGGTGGATGCCTATCAGGACATCACCATTCCTTTCCAGATGTCTTCCGTGGAATTCTTTACCATGGTCAAAGATCATCTGAAGGACGGTGGTGTCATGGTAGTCAATATGAACATGCACGGCAACAAGGAAGGGGATATCAATCAGTACCTTGCCGACACCATTGCCAACGTATTTGACAATGTCTATACTGTAGACGTGGCAGGCTCCACCAACCGCGAACTGTTTGCTTCCCAGCACAGTGATATGATAGAAGTATTATCCGATCATGTGGAGAATCTGTCAGATGCGGGACTGCAGAACATGATGCAGCGGGTAGCGGACAACAGCAGTGCCTACGTGGCCGGAGATTACCTCATGACCGATGACAAGGCGCCTGTAGAACTTCTTGGCATGCAGGTCATCGATCAGCTGATTCAGGAAGAAGTAGCGTATTACAAGGATATTTATGAGGAACAGGGGATCAGCGGATTGCTGGAACACCTGTAAATCGGCAGATTTGCAAATAGAGTTTGAAATAACATAAAGGGTAAGAATACGACGGTGGAGTCAACAGGCTTCACCGTTTTTTCTTAAAAAATATAAAAAACATTGACCGGTAGCTACTACCGACTGCTACAATCACACTATATGATGCAATAATGTTGGTCGTAGGAAGAAAGAGACCTTTTCAATAGAAGGAGGTAACAGAAATGATGTACAATCCCCAGTTGGATACCTTCATTTGTGTGGTGGAAGCAGGCAGTTTCAGCAAGGCAGCGGACAAACTGTATATTTCCCTACCGGCGGTGATCAAGCAGATCAATTCGTTGGAAAATAATCTTGGAGTACAGCTTTTTGCCAGAACCCACAGAGGTCTTGTGGTGACGGCGGCGGGAGAATCCCTCTATCAGGATGCAAAATATATGGTAAATTACAGTAAAGAAGCTATCGAGAGAGCGAAAAAAGCCGGGAATGACGAAGATGATGTGATCCGGGTGGGAATTTCACCCATGACACCGCCGCAGGTCTTTGTGGAACTCTGGCCCAGGATCCAGGAGCAGTATCCCAAGGTCAAGTTTAAACTGGTTCCCTTTGAGAATACCCCGGAGAATGCCAGAGAGATCCTTGTAAATCTGGGACAGAATATAGACGTGATCGCTGGAATCTTTGATGAGACCATGCTGGACTGCGTAAGTGCAACGGCGTGGAGCTGTCCAGAGAACCTTTTTGCGTGGCGGTAGCCCTGCATCACAGACTTGCGGGGAAAAAGGTGCTGACCCCGGAGGATCTGAAAGGGGAGCGGCTCCTTATGATGAGGAAAGGCTGGAGCTGCTATGTGGATGCACTCAGAGCAGAATTGACAGAGAAATATCCGGAGATCACCATCGCAGATTTTGATTTCTACAACGTCGATATTTTCAACCGCTGTGAGAACAGTAATGACATGCTGCTTGCCATCAAAAGCTGGGAGAGCGTACATCCGCTCATGAAGATCCTTCCGGTGGAATGGGACTATAAAATGCCTTACGGACTCCTGTATGCGAAGGATCCTTCCGAAAAGGTGGAGAAATTAGTAAGAACAGTAGAAGGAATTACAAAATGAATAAAAATCTGAAGATCAGACTGTTGGCCGATTCCGGAATGACACTTGCCCTGCTATTGCTGATGTCCTATCAGCTGGTGGGAGAAAAAGCCCATGAGTGGATCGGCATGGCAATGTTTTTGTTAGTCATAGGGCACCATGTTCTGAACAGAAGATGGATGGGAAACATTACAAGGGGAAAATATACGGTGCACAGAATCTTGCAGACTGTGATCGTAATATTGCTGGCTCTGACGATGATCGGCTTCATGGTGAGCGGTATTCTGTTGTCCAACTATATTTTCCGGTTCGTCCGGATCAAAGGGGTGGCCAATCTGGCAAGGAGCATCCATATTCTCTGTGCATACTGGGGATTTCTGTTTATGGCGGTGCATCTGGGACTTCATTGGAACATGATGTTCAGAATTCTGGGAAAGGTGTTTCCATTGAAAGGCGTCGCTAAGATCCCGGGACTGCTGATCGCAGTTTACGGAGGCTATGCCTTTTATAAAAGAGGAATCGTGAACTATCTGTTTTTAAAGAGCCATTTTGTATTCTTCGGACCACAGGAAAGCCTTGGACTGTTTTTGCCGGATTACATAGCGATGATGGGAATGATCGTGTTTGTTACCTATTATGGGGACAGGCTGTTATTCGGTGCCAAAGTTATTATATGGCATATATGGAGATGTTAAGATGACTCATATTATTTTAGCAATTATATATTTAGCATTTATAAGTTTGGGATTGCCGGATTCAATGTTAGGAGCAGCATGGCTGGATATGTATGCTGCGTTTGGAGTACCGCTCTCATATGCAGGTATTTAATCCTCCATTATTTCCGCGGGGACAAATTATATCGAGTCTGCTGAGTGACAGACTTACATTAAAGTTTCTTTTGGCTCTTATGGTTGTAATGCATGAAACTTTAAATAAAGTAACGGATTATAACCCCAGGGTTAATACTGAAAAACAAACAGAGACTTCTGCCGGTGAGGAGAAGTTCTTATAATAAAACTGTAAAGATAAAGGAATTCTATAGTTACAGACAGGAGGTTATCGTATGGAAATTTTGGAAAAGATGGAATACATTACTTTAAACAATGGCGTAAAAATGCCCATGGCAGGTCTGGGAACATTTCTCTTGAGCCCGGATGAGGCACAGGAATCGGTATATGCTGCTTTGAAAGAAGGATACCAGCTGATCGATACCGCCAATGCGTATGTGAATGAGGAAGAAGTAGGAGAGGCTATTCAGGAGTCAGGTATTCCCAGAGAGGAGATCTTCCTGACCACCAAAGTATGGGTGGAACATTACAGCTATCACTCCGGTAGAGCCCTATACCAGTGATGACCTGAACTGGACTAACAGCTCCAGCCGGGTATCCAGAGAGCATGATGATGAGAGCCTTCGGGATATTGCACTGACAGAGATTACTCCCGCAGACTGGGATTCTTATGATACCGTTTTGATCGGTGCTTGAGTTATAATTGGGACAAGTTAGAAGAAACCCAGTAAAATCAAGGGGTTGGAACTAATTTAGTCCTTATTTTTATACCTTTAAATCGGTACAGGATAGGGCAGCGCTGACATATCAATCCGAAATATGACCATTACATAGAGCAGTTCAGATTCATGGGCTGAGTGTGCTTTGTGTACCCAAGAGAGGTGAAAATTGAATAGTAATAATTTTAGGTAGGACTAAATTAGCTTTGCACTGAAAAGTGTATCCGGCTGTTTGTCCTGCCTTTTTTATTGGAAATGAGCAGGAGATGGCAGAAAAGAAGCTGATTTGGTCTGAATGTAAGTCATCTCGCAAAAAGAGAGGTGGCTGTATATGGAAGTATTGTCTTATGAAAGCAAGAGCAGAGTGTGATCGAATATAAATCGCTGGCAGATATTTCAGAGACAAGGAAAATAGGATAGAAACACAAACCGAAAGGTACGGGTAGCTGTATGAACAAAATTAGTAAGATTTGGAGGAACAGAAAAATGAATAACAAGTTAGAAGTAATAGGAATTGATCACGGCTGGTCAATGATGAAAACCGTAACTCAGGTATTTGTCACAGGGGTAAAGGAGATTACAACTACTCCGGCACTTTTTGGAGATGTTCTTGAGTACGACGGTAAGTATTACAAGATTGGAACAGTAAGGCAGGAAGTGAAAGATACAAAGGTTGAAGATGACAGCTTTTATCTTTTGACACTGGCAGCAGTCGCAAAGGAATTGAAGAAAAGAGGATTGTCAGATGCAAAGGTATTTCTTGCAGTAGGACTTCCACTTACCCGATTTGGAGCAGAGAGAAATAACTTTATTAAATACCTGACCAAGAATAAGCGTGTTGATTTCAGATATGAAAATGAAGCATACCATATTGAGATTGACGATGTGGCGGTATTCCCACAGTGCTATGCGGCAGTGGTTGACAAGATACCGACTATGGCAAAGAAAACGCTGGTTGTTGATATCGGTAGCTGGACAATAGATATTATGCCCGTGATTAACAAGTCACCGGACGAATCAAAGTGTGTTACTGTGCCAAGAGGACTTATTACCTGTATGCGTTCTATCAATGAGCAGTGTGTAAGACAGCTCAATGGGGAAGTTGATGAAACAGAAATCCAGAATATTATGCGATATGGCAGGTCTGATATAGATGATGAATACCTTGCGATTATCAAGGCTGAGATAGAGGACTTTGTTGAAAAGGTATATAACTCAATCCGTGAGTTTGGTTATAACCTTAAAACTACACCGATTGTATTTGTAGGTGGCGGGGCAGTGGTAATGAAGAATTTCAGCAATCACGAAGCAAAGAATATCTCTTATATCCTTGATGTAAAGGCAAATGCCAGAGGATATGAACAGCTTGCCATTATGGGATTGAAAACTGCTAAGAGACTTGCATAGGGGGTAGTCATATGGCACGAAGGCATATTATGGAGAGCACATTCCGACTGAATCTGCTCAATCCTCAACACGCTAAAATCAATGAGGTCATAAAGGGGCTTAATCCAAAGATATATAAGTCAAAGAATCAGTTCCTGATTGAAGCCTGTGAGTTTTATATTGACCACTATGGAGAGGATGATATTCCCTCCAAAGAGGAAAAGAGATATGAACAGTTTGTAACGAGGGACGAGATAGAAAAGATAAAAAAGGAAATTGAGTATTCTGCAATGAGTGAGGCAAGAAAAGAGGTCATTTCTTTACTTGGGGGAGCTTTGGCGGGAGTGAAGAACAGCCAGCCGGTAGTGATTGCAAACCCACAGGAAGATATGGAAGAACAGCCGGAAGAAGATGTTATGAATGATTCAGATGTTGCAGGATTGGCAATGGGATGGATGTTGAAAGGAGATTGATTATTATGAGAAGAATTGCAGGAGCCGTAGGAACCGCTGTTTTACAGCTACTCAAGTGGATGCTGAAAATTGTTCTTGGAGCATTCAAGCTGTTCTTGGGATTTGTCAGGTTAGTTCTTCTTCTATTCTGTCTGGTAGCAAGAGTATTTCTTTCATTCGTAAGAATGGGAACATTTTGAGGGGAGGTGAGACTATGGAGGTAAAAGGCTTCTTTCCTGCTTACAGGAAAAACAGAAGACTTGTGAAGTATTTCTTTAAATTTAAGAAATTGTTATAATCAAGGAGGTTAAAATGCACAGAATACGGGATTGTCCGGAATGAGCTGATGGGTATATCAAAGAGAAAATAAAAACAATCAACCTTGCGGGGGAATGTAAGCCAATGACTTATGTTCCCCCGCTTTTTTTGTTTGGAGGATAAGCAGATATGATGAATTATGAGATTTTTAAGGAAGTAGTAAAAGAGAAGTTTATGGACTATATGCCGGATAACTTCAAAGGTATGGAGCTTGTAGTTATGCCTGTGGAAAAGGTAAATATGACCTATGACGGTATCAGTATCAGAGGCAAAGATACTAATATTTCTCCTACTATTTATATCAACGATATGTATGAGAAATATCAGAACTGTGGTGATCTGGAGGAAACACTGATGGCGGCATGTGACCTTATGGCAATGGAGTTTGCAAAGACACCACAAGTTGTTGATGTTGACAGCTTATACAAAGATGCCAATGAAAAGGTAGTATTCCAGCTTATCAATACGGAACAGAACAGGTCATTTCTGGAGCAGGTGCCACACAGAGAATTTCAGGATCTTTCCATTATCTATAAACTTGTGATAAATGCGGATGCTGAAAGTATTCAGAGTATAAAGGTTACGAACAGCCTTGCGGAAAGACTTGGAATGAATGAGGAGCAGCTTTTTAAATATGCGGCTGAAAACACAAGAAGAATCTTACCGCCAAGAATAAGAAATATGAATGATGTTATGAAAGAGATGTTTTTAAGTGACGGGATGCCGGAGGAGATAGCAGAGATGATGATCAGGGAAGTTCCACCGGAGCAGACTCTGTGGATAATCTCCAATAACAGGGGAATTGACGGTGCAGTATCAATGCTTTATGAGAATGAGCTTCACGAACTGGCAGAAAACCTTGAAAGTGATCTGTATATCCTGCCTTCAAGTGTGCACGAAGTTCTTGCGGTGTCCACTGAACTGACAGATCCGGAGGAGCTTGCACAGATGGTGGCAGAGGTGAATATGCAGAAGGTGGCATTGGAAGAACGACTTTCCAATCAGGTGTATCACTATGATAAAGATTTAAGAAAACTCACGCTTGCAACAGATACACCGAACAAGAGCCTTGATGGTATCGTTGCAGAGCCGCAGCTTGTATATGACGCAAAGGAAAAAGCGAGATAGGAGGCAGTTATGGAGCAGGAACTTACCGTAGAAGAACTGATTGCTCTTATAAACAGCCAGAAAGGTGACTTTATTATCCGTATTGAGTTTGGAGAGGAGGCGGATTCCTGTGACAGAGAAGAACGACTTCAAACTTGATGTTGTATCCATAAGGCTTGTAAAGGAGGCTCCGATTTATTCGGAGCAGTCCTTTAACAAGCCGGAAGAAGTAGCTGCTGTAATGGGGGATTGTATGTGCCAGTTCGACAGGGAAGTGGTGTGTGTTGTAAATCTCAGCTCCGACTTAAAGCCTATCAATGTGCATTTTGCAAGTGTCGGTTCGCTGAATGAAGCGATGGCACACCCAAGAGAATTATTTAAAGCAAGTATTTTAAGTAATGCTGCCAGTATGATGTTGATCCACTGCCACCCGTCGGGAAATATATTTCCCAGCAAGGCAGACACGATGATGACGGACCGTATGAATAAGCTGTGTGAGCTTATTGGAATCCCTCTTTTGGATCATATCATCGTGGGAGGGGATAACCGTGCCTTCTTCAGTTTCAAGGAAAAGGGAATGATTGATAATCCAAGAATTACACTCAGTACGGATTACAGGAACCTTGATATTAAGTCACCGCTTGTGGCAGAGCAGGGAAAGGCAAGGTGAGAGTATGGAAGGAAGATTTACAGAGGAGGAACTTGCCATAGCAAAGAGCGTAGATCTTTGTGCCGTTGCAGAAAGCCTCGGTTATACCGTAAAGAGGATTGGAAAATATCACACCTTAAAGGAAATGGACTCAATCCGTATCTATGACCGCAGTCATTGGTACAGATGGTCAAGGCAGTTTGATAAGGGAAACAATGGCGGCTCACAGATAGATTTCCTCCGTGTATTTGGCGGAATGAGTGTAAAAGAGGCTGTATTCTGGCTCTTGGATTTTGCCGGATACCGGAGAATTGAAAGCATGGGAAAGCAGCCGCTTGTTCATCAGGTCACAAAGAAACAGCCACAGGAAAGAAAGCCTTTTGTGCTTCCGCAGCCAGCAGGGGATAATTCCTACCTGATATCCTATCTTAACAATGAGCGTGGAATCAGTAAGGCAGTGATAGAACTGTTTTTAAAGGAAAATCTCATATATGAGAGCAGGCATTATCACAATATTGTCTTTAAAGGAAATGACAAGAATGGAGTAACCAGATTTGCAAGTATGCGTGGTGTATTTGATAAACAGGGAAAATCATTCAAGTGTGATGTGGAGGGGAATGATAAGAACTATGGATTTAATGTGGTGAATGTAAACAGTACAGAGCTTGTTGTATTCGAGGCAGCAATCGACCTTATGAGCTATGTGGATATATTTGCCGACCATGAATCAAATAAGCTGGCTCTTGGAATGCTTGCAGATGCCCCGCTTGAAACTTTTCTCAGGGAACACCCACAGATTTCTTTTATCCGTTTCTGCCTTGATGGGGATTCACCGGGCAGGAAAGCAGCCGCAGAACTTATGGAAAAATACTATGGACTGGGCTATGAGATTGAGGACTGTCCGCCACCAGCAGGCTATAAGGATTACAATGAATGGCTTGTTGCAACAAAACTTAATCTTGCAGATGAGAAAAAGGAGCAGATGACCATAGCCGGACAGTGCCATTAAAAAGTGGTGGTAAAAAGCAGTGGTTTTTACGGAAAATGGTGGAACAATGCGGTGGTTTTTTCAAAAAGTGATAGAACAAAGTACCACCACTTTCCGATGCTGTTTTTTCCTATGAATATAAATTATAAAAAGTGGTGGCATAAAGCGGTGGTTTTTACCGGAAATGGTGGTAAAAAGCGGTGGTTATATTCAAAAGTGGTGGAACAAAGTGCCACCACTCTATATTTTGCAGGGGTATTAGGGGAATGTTCCCCTAACTAGATGGCATTAGGACAGAGATGTCTCTAATGCGTATCTAGCAGCAGTCGCCGGGGACTTACCGGTGACTGGAGCCATAGTGAATATCTACGAAACACGGATAAGGAGGTGCAAGGTGGCAGAGAACAGGGAAATAACACTTTTTTCAGAACCAGAGGAACTGATTGCCTGGGCAGAAGTATATGATAAGCAAATCAACCCTTCGATAGAAGATGCTGCACTTCTTCTTAATTATATGGAAGGACATGATTATGCAATCGGAACGGATGCAGAGGGGAAGATGTACAGACAGGATATGGCAGAGGAAAACGGTGAGATAGAGCCATTTCCGATAGATGATGTGATTGATAAGGTGTGTGAGTGGAATTATGATCTGATACTTCACGCAGAGGCAAAGAAAGATGATCCGAAAGATTTTCAGGAATATTGCGAATTTCAGGAAAAGTATGACAGTTTAAAGGCAGATGAGAGGGTGTTAGACCGATTATTTGATAAAACCAGTCATGCAAAGGAGATTGATGCTGTTGCAACGGCACTGGTGGAAGCGGTTATCAGTAATCTGGAGGGCAAGGGTGATTTGGAAAAGGCGGCAGCCACGATAGCACAAGGAATAAAGGATTACAGTACAGATAAGAGGGGAAGGTGAGCGTATGGCAGATAAAATCCACTGTATCAGGAAAACGCTCCGTCTTATGCCGCAGGAGGCAGAACTGCTTGCAAAAAAGGCAGGGGAGAGCGGAATGTGTGAAGCAGATTATTTAAGACTGCTCATCAGCCAGAAACCGAATGATTACCCGGAAGTCAGGAAACTCTTAAAAGAGCTTATCAATGAGGTGAACCGTATTGGAATCAATATCAATCAGATCGTATTCAATAACAATGCAGGACTTTATTCCAAAGAGGATAAAACACAGCTTGTTGCCTATATGCGTAAACTGAACAAGAAAGTAAATGAGGCGGTGGTGCAGATTGGCAATCAGTAAAATCCTTAATATGAAAGACTGTGGCGGGCATTTTCACGGAAAACATTTAAAGCGGGCACTTGATTATGTGATGAACCCGGACAAAACACAGGATGGCAGACTGGTGGGTGCAATAAACTGTCAGGTCGATACCGCATTTGAGCAGATGAAGGAAACCAAGCGTAATTTTGGAAAGATTGATAAGCGTCAGGGGTATCATATCATACTTTCCTTTAAGGAAAATGAGGTAAATCCGGATACGGCATTTGAAATTACACAGAAATTTGTGGAGGAATATCTTGGTAAGTCATACGAAGCGGTGTTTGTGGTACACGATAATACAGCCCATGTTCATTCCCATATCGTATTTAACAGCGTGAGTTTTGTGGACGGTAAAAAGTACCGTTACGAAAAAGGGGACTGGGCAAAGTATATCCAGCCTATCACGAACAGGCTGTGTCAGGAATATGGACTCTCCATTATTGATGTGGATGATGAGAAAAAGGAGAGGCAGCACGAAAGCTATAAGGAATGGAGTGAGTACAGGGAGGGTAATTTTGTATGGTCCGATATGATAAAAAGAGACTTGGATGCCTGTATTTTGCAGGCGAAGGACTATGAGGAATTTCTCGAACTGCTGTCTGAAAAGGGATACCAGATAAAGCAGGGAAAACATCTGGCAATCAAGCCACAGGGTATGACAAGGTTCAGAAGGTGCAAATCTCTTGGGGATATGTATTGTGAGGAAGCAATCCGGGACAGGATTGTAAAAGAGGATATTGCGTTTTATAAGAGTAAACAGGATATACCGAAAGTTTCCATTGTAAAGTGCAGAGTTAAAAGATACCGCAGGGCAGGCTTGTCAGGACTTCAGAAAAAGCATTATGCGAAGCTGTACCGGGTGGGAAAACTCAAAAAAAGACCATACAGTCAGGTATGGAAGTACAGGGAGGATATCCGTAAAATGCACAAGCTGCAGGAACAGTATTTGTTCCTTGCAAGGCATAATATCCATTCAGCAGAAGAACTTGTGGGGACGATAGCTTCTCTTACGGATAAGAAAAAAGAGACTTCGGCAGAAAAGAGCCGGATTTATAAAGCAAGGGAAAGGAGCAGGGAACTTTTTACTGCGGCTGATGAGATGGAAAACTTAAAGCCAGCAGAGCAGTCATACAGGCTTGGGGATACCTTCTTTGAAGATGAGCATAGGAAGTGGGTGGCACTGGAGCAGGAATTACAGGCACAGGGATATTCGCTTGAGGAAGTGCAGGCTTTAAGAAGACATTACAAAGAGGAGTATTCAGAAGTGTGTGCGAAAGAAAAGGTTGTATTCAGGGAACTGAATACGGGTAAGGCAATATTAAACAGCATGATTCCGGACAGTATTTCAGATGGAAGAAAGACAGAATACAACAGGGAGATTATAAGAGACAGAAAAGAGCAGCCAGTAAGATAGACTGTTTTTTTGCGCAGTTAGGAGGAGCATATGGAACAAAATCTGAATGACAAGCCGTTAAGCAATATGCAGATTGCCAGATATATTGAGTCATTGAGAAAAGAAATGAATTTCGATGATGAGGTGTACGGGCTTGTAAAAAGTGATCTTGAGGATGGACTTACGCAGGAGCAGACGGAAAAGTATCTGGATAAGAATTTTAACATCGGACAGATGAGAGTGTTATCGGAAGGTCTGCATAAGGAGATTCCGGAGGAACTTTTTAATATCCTTCACAATAATAAGCTCTCCGGCAATCAGATGAAGGTATCACTGGAATTTTATGAAAAGGGAGTTCCGGTTGAAACCATACAGGAAGCTGTGGCAAGGGGAGAGAAGCCCGTTGTGATGAGAAGATTATATGAAGAAGTTCTGGCACAGCTTTCAAAGGCTGCGGAGCAGTATACGCAGGACTCAGAGTATGTGAAAGAACTGATTGCACAGATGGAAATGGTAGTGGAGAAAATCAACTATCAGGAGGAAAGATACGATGCCCTTAATAAAAAATTATCCGATGTTGAAGTATTAAAGGAAGATAAGGAAGTCACGGAAAGGCTTGTAAAGGAAAATGAGGATAAGGATGGAATTATCAGCCATCAGCAGGATGAACTTAATAAGGCAAGCAGCACGATTGCAAGATTAAGAGATAGCATTGAGCATAAGGACAAGGAGATGGAGCGTATGAGAGACAGGATAGAATCTCTTGAGGATAAGATTATGAGTGCGGCATCTGATGATCAGAAGGTTGCGGAAAAAGAGGAAAAGGCTGGACCGTCAGAGGTTTTGGCAGCTACTGATAATAAGGAAACAGTGAAAACACTTGCAGATTCACAGGCAGTGCCACCTATGTACAATGGAATACCCGTGTATTATCAGATACCTGTTACGGACTCTGCCGGGCGTGTAATCCAGCATCTTCCAGTTGAGCGTACAGAAAGAAAATCAAATGGCGGCATTGCGGCACTTTTTGCCAGATTTTCATTCAAAAAGAAGTCAAGAGCTGACATTGTAAAGCTGGTTGCAAGCGGTGATCTTGTGCCTGCACAGCTTGTCCAGATAAAAAGTGCCATAGAAAAGGGACTGACAGAAGGGCAGCTTGTGGAACTTATCAATAATAATGTCTCAGCGGAAAAGATGAAAGAGATTATTGAGATTGCCGTGCTTGAAAACAGTATGGCAGGTTAGGAGGTACTTATGAATTTAGCAGTAGTCAATGAGGCGGTAACAGGGATGAACGGTGTGGAACACGAGTTCACGGAAGAAGAAAAAAACTTTGTGGTGCAGTTTGCTTTCCGAAGCGGCAGTAAGGAAGATACGATTTCCTTGATCGAAGCTCTGGCACATTCCACGGATAAGGTACAGTCCGAGGAGATTATGGTCACATACAGGTCAAAGTACGATATAAAGCCTGCGTGGGTGGAACAGGTCGAAAACCTGCTTGTGGCACTTGAGATGTACCGGATAGAGGAGGAAAAAGCAATCAGTCATCTGTCTGATATTTTAACAGCATATGGCATTGATGTTTCAGCAGAGGAAATCCGCAGTACAAAGGCGGAAGAAATAAGGACAACAATAAGAGAGAAAGCGGAGGTGCGATAATGGCAGAGGAAATTCAGGAAGCGGTACAGATTATCCGTGTCGCATATGACGGGATAGAGATTGCTATGAAAGTAGGCAGTGGCGGTATTGCCGCCATGCAGAAGGCAATCGACTTTTTAAAGGGGATGCTTGATTATGAAAAGTCGTTGGGAAAAACATCTATGAGAAAGCTGCTCTTAAAGGGCGGGGATTTGCAGGTATTGCAGTTTAAAACGGAAGATATGAGAAAGGTTGAGAGAATGGCAAAGAAATACGGAATCCTGTATTCGGTTCTTCCAGACTGTAACAAGACAGACGGTATGAGTGAGGTCATCTTTCATACAGAGGCAGTTCCCCGTGTGAATATGATGATACAGAAGCTGAAATTTGGCAGGATTGCCACCTTTGATGACTATCTGAAGAATGGAGATGAAAAGTCCCTAGGCAAGCTGATGGATTTTTTGAGAAAACAGCAGGGAAACGAGAAAAGCCACACGGTAGAAGGGGATAAGGTAAATTCTGCCATAGACGGACTCATTGAAAAAGTTGGAATGTTTGCTATGGAAAAACAGGCTATCAGTGTGGAGCAGGTCAAGGAGAATTTCAGCATCAATGGGGAGCAGGCAGAAAATGTAATAAAACAGCTTGAGACAATCGGGGTGCTTGGCGGCAGGAGTGAGGATGGTACACACAAGGTAATGATGGATAAGGAGGCTTTCACTAACCGGATCAGAGGGTATCAGAGCCTTGCGGACAGAATGCGGGCAATATCTGCCTCAAAAAATACGAACCTGTCAGATGTTACGATCAGTAAGAAACTTATTGCAGAAGAAAACGACCATGCAGTAAAGACCAGAGTTCCGGGAACATGGGGAAAAGATGTCAGATATGTGTGGCTGCATAAGGATAACGTTATGGATATCCATAATGGAAAGACAATGCTCACATTCCTTGATACCAGCAAAGATTACAAACTCTATGATGAGCAGAACCGTGTGGTAACTACGAAAAAGGGAGACGAACTTTATACGCATTATGATAAGGTAGAATCATCTGTCAGGGAGCGATATGAAAAGGTTCAGAAAGAACAGAAAAAGACCACAAAGAAGAAAACGGTTACTACCAGAAAAGAGAGGTAGGAGCCTATGCAGACAACGAAGAAAAAACCGTCACTGATATTTATTTTAGTGGGTGCAGTGTTATCCGGGTATCTTGGTTATCTGATAAATGGTGCATGGACAGAAGGGATCGCCTTTAATGACTTTATGAACAGGTTCAATGAAGTGTGTGCAGTTCCTTTTGCCAATTATTACAATTCAAATACAGTAAACGCAGTAGCCATTGCATTATGTATCTATGCAATGGCTATTATTATGTATTACACCAGCCAGAGAAACTATATGCCCGGCAAAGAATATGGTACAGCAAGATTTGAAAATCCGAAGCAGGTCAATAAGATACTGGCGGATAAAGATGAGAATTTCAACCGGATACTCAGTCAGAATGTGAAAATGTCGCTGGATTTCCGAAAGCTGAAGCTCAATGGAAATATACTTATCTGCGGCGGTTCCGGAGCAGGAAAGACATTTTATGAAGTAAAACCGAATCTTATGCAGATGCCGCATAACTGTTCTTTTATCTGTACCGATCCAAAGGGAGAGATATTAAGAAGCTGTGGGCAGATGTTAAAGGATAACGGGTACAATGTAAAAGTTATCAATCTTTTGGAGATGGATAAATCAGACTGTTACAATCCATTTTCCTATATCAGAGAGGAAACTGATGTGGTGAAGCTGATTACCAATCTTATCAGTAATACCACACCAAAAGGCTCAACACCGAGTGATCCGTTCTGGGAGAAAGCGGAAGGCTTGTTTTTACAGGCAATTTTTTATTATGTGTGGCTGGAGGTGCAGCCTGCAAAGCGAAACTTTGAGACAGTTTTGAAGCTGCTTGGAGAAGCAGAGGTTAAGGAACCGGGAAAGGCTTCAAAGCTGGATGTCCGTATGAAGTTTTTAGAGGAGAGTTCGCCGCTTGGAGCAAACCACCCGGCAGTCAAACAGTATAACAAATGTATGAGGGGTGCCGGAGATACTGTCCGTTCCATTATCATCAGTGCAAACTCAAGACTTGCATTTCTTGAAAATAAGCAGGTTTTACGCCTACTCTCCAAAGATGAACTGAACCTGTCTGATATCGGCATTGGAGTCAATGGAGATGGGGAGACAAAGACAGCACTGTTCTGTGTAATCCCGGATAGTGATAAATCCTATAACTTTATTATCGGTATGCTGTACACACAGATATTTCAGGAATTGTACTATCAGGCAGACTTTAACTGCGGTGGCAGACTGCCAATTCACGTCACCTTTATGTTAGACGAATTTGCGAATGTCGCATTGCCTGATGACTTCTGTTCGTTGTTATCGACAATGCGAAGCAGGGAGATTTCAAGTATTATCATCATTCAGAATTTCGCCCAGCTAAAGGCACTTTTCAAAGATACTTGGGAAACAATCCCCGGCAACTGCGATACCTTCATATATCTTGGAGGCAATGAGCAGAGTACACACAAGTATGTCTCGGAGCTTTTGGGCAAGGGGACAATTGATAAAAAATCAAGCGGTGAGACAAAGGGCAGACAGGGAAGCTCATCAAGAAATTATGATGTTTTAGGCAGGGAACTGTTTACACCCGATGAGGTCAGAAAGCTGGATAATAAGAAATGTATTATTTTTATCCGTGGTTTTGATCCGATAATGGACAATAAGTATATTCCATTCCGACACCCGATGTTTAATCAGACAGCGGACGGAAAAGGAAAAGCGTATGTCCATAATACACAGGGAGCAGATCGTATTATCGGACCACCATTTGAGATTTTATCGGAAAAAGCCGTTAAGCATTATGAAAAAATGAAGGATAAGGGAGAGAATGTGTATATTGATACACTGACCTATGAGCAGTTTATGATGCTTGGAGATGCGGAACTGAACAGAAGATTTTCTATGCAGGATGAGGCAGAGCAAAAAGCAAAAATTGACGGGGAGCAGGCAAATGAGCTTGAATATGCCGATGAATCGCAGAAAGAGGAGGATTCAGACAGACAGCCGGTAAGAAATCCTGAGAGGGAGAAGCCGAAGTGGGAGGATACGATCACAAACCGAATGATGCACTGGTCATACACCGCAGAGCAGAAAGAAGAAGTGAAGAAAGCACTTGCGGCAGGTGTTCCGAAAGCAACGATTCTTACTTATTTCTATCCGGAAGTGACGGTGGAGAAGATGAGTTCATACTGGAAGAATCAGTAAAGGCGTCGCATAGGCACAGGAACTGTGGTATAATGTGCCTATGCGGAATGAAAGAGTTTCGTAAATCTGTAATTTGTTGGGCTTACAAATAATTTAATATCAAATTCACACAGCACTTTAGCCAATTATGGTTAAGGTGTTTTTTTGTACCTTGAAAGGAGGTGGTCGCAGCAAAACATATCGGGGAAAGCCCGATTTTATCATTACAACAGGCTATGCCTGATCATATAAAGCAACTTTTAACAGCCAGTTAGGGATAAACCCTGCTGGCTATTTTTTTATCGAAAAGGAGACAACCAATATGAGAAAAGAACAGATTATTACGACAACCAACAACAATCAGATGGAGGAAAAAGGTATGAAGCAGAGATTTATTCATTTTAAGAGAAAATTTGTTCCGGCATTATCCGGAGCCATTATGGGAGTAATGCTTATGAGCACTACCTGCTTTGCGGCAGGAGGCACTTCGGCAGTAACACAGCCGCTTGAGAACTTAAAAACGCTTGTGATCGCAGTTATCGGTGCAGTCGGTGTCATTATCCTTGCAAAAAATGTTATGGAATTTGCACAGGCATACCAGCAGCAGGATTCATCTACTATGAACTCAGCTTTAAAGGGAGTTGTGGCAGGTATTATCATGGCAGGTATTTCTACTGTACTCACTTTCTTAGGCTTCTAAGATAGGGAAAAAATAATCCCTGTTGCAATAGAAGAAAAGAGGTGAATAACAGGTATGGATATTTTTAAGCTGGGAGACAAAATACTTGCTCTCCTTGAAGCTATGTTTGGATTTTGGAATAATCAGATATCTTTGGTTTTTGCAATGCTTGGACAATCGCCCGTCAGTTTTAAGGGCGGTGGTCCGTGGGCAGTCATCGAGGGAATAGAGCCAATCTTTGTAGCGGTTGGTTCTTCCCTTGTGGTACTGTTCTTTGTTATCGGTTTCTGTTCGGAAAGTATAGATGTGAAAGATGAAATGAGGTTTGAATCAATCCTGCGTATGCTTATCCGATTAGGACTTGCAGAATGGTTTGTTGCCAATAATGTCACGATTATGAAAGCATTTTTTACTTCCATCGGAAATCTGGTAGGGCTTATTTCGGCAGGAACAACAACACAGCTTGCCATTGACAGTGCACAGGCAGATGTTATTAAGGAACTTGGATTTGGTGAAAGTCTGGTAATGCTGATCCTTACGGCACTGCTTGCAATCATCATTATTATCTGTGGTTTCTTTATCATTTACACCGTGTATTTCAGATTCTTAAAAATATTGATCATTGTGCCGCTTGGAGCAATCGCCTGCTCTACAATGGCAGGAAACAGAATGGTAAGTCATACGATGTCAACTTACTGTAAGTATTTCTTATCCTGTGTGTTTGAGGCGGTAACAATGGCACTTGCGATTGTGGTATGCAATGCATTTATCAATGCAGGGCTGCCTTCCTTTACGGGAAGTTATGCAGACTGGGCACAGACACTTATTTATCTGTGTGAAATGACATTTACCATAGCAATGACGGTTGGAAGTGTGAAGGGAGCACAGACACTTACAAGTAAGGCATTCGGATTATAGAAGGAGGCATTTATGGATAATGAAAAGAAACAGGTGACTTATAATTCCAGTTTTTCCGGGGAGACACAGGTAACACTCGATATTCAGCAGTATATGAATAACAAGGCAATGTATATCGGGCTTATGTGTAATGAAGATGGATACGATGAGCCGTTTGGTGATGTGACCGTAAATTTGTCTGTTGCTGCACCGAATTACTGCGGATATCTGAATGTGAATGATATGCCGGATATTGAGAAATTCATCACAGAAAATGAGCTTGGGGAGTTTACAGGATTTACACAGAGGAGTGGTTATTGTGAATATCCTCTTTATCTGTTCAATGTCGATAAGCTGAGAGAACTGTGTCCGGATGGAATGGATATGTATGAGGCAAATATCGGTATGGCAAGAAAGCCGGAGACAAAGGAGTTAGCAAGATAGGGGGGCAGAGGACAATGGTTATTGAAATAAACAAAGACATTGACCGTTATCAGGAATCGGTGGCAATGGGACTTACAGCAAAACAGCTTGTATTTTCTATTGCCAGTGTGATAGTCGGTGGCGGTATCGTATTACTTCTTTATAGATATATTGGTCTTACAGGTTCTGCTTATGTGGCGATTCCGTGTGTAGCTCCGATAGCACTTGGAGGATTTTATTCTTTTAATGGAATGAATTTTTACGAGTATATGGGAAAGAAACTGCATTTTATGTTTGGAAATAAGGCTCTTACCTATGTATCTACTGAGGGAGAGCCGATTATCAAGGCTTTTGAAATGGAGCAGAACGGACAGGTAAAGAAGAAAGGCAAAAAAACTCAATCAGAGATTACAACATCTGAGTCAGCAGTAAAGAAACAGGAGGAATTTGAAGAAATGAAGAAAAAGACAAGAAACATGATGTTTGGACTGGCAGCCGTGTTTGTGCTGGCGGTAGCGGGTGTGGCTGCTTATAAAGCAATGCACTAAAAAGGAACCTGCATAAAAACAGATTCCTTAAATGAGGGAAAATCCCTGTCGAAGAATGGAAGTCCAGTTACTTTTCTGATAGAGAAATCGGACTATGATTACAGTCTGCTTTTCTTCATCAATCGTATAAAAGGCAAGGTAATTATTGATTATCACAAAACGAATGCCCCAGCTTGCCAGTACCGGATCATCTACCAGACGGAACTTCTGTGGCAGGTCGGCTAGTGAGCTTATCTGCTCAGTCGCAGCATCTAACAGATTATCTGCGGCATCAGGATTTTTGAGGGTAAATTCGATGTAATCCGCAGCACGCATAATATCGTGTTCTGCGGTGGAAGTGATATGAACCTGATAGCTCATCGACTGCGGCGGCTTCTGATATCAGCCATAGCTTCGGAAAATGGTCTGGTGTTGCCTGTGGCAATATCGTCCATTCCTTCCTTGATCTGGCTGTAAAGTTCAAAGCGGCTGGTCAGTTCTTCGTAGGCTTCAATGCTCATAACGGCAAGGTCGCCTTTTCCATTCTTCGTGATGAAAACTGGTTCAGGATAATTATGACAAAATGTAGAAATTTCATTGTAATTATTCCTTAAATCAGCACTTGATTTGATTGCTGGCATAAAAACACCTCCTTATTTGATAACAAAATTATACACAAATTTTGTTATGAAGTCAATGGATATACCATTAGTGTTAGCAGGATAAACACAACTATTCATATGTATCTGACCGTGAGGTCGGGAACAAGCCCGTTGGGTGATGTTCCCGGCGGGCTTTCACAGATAAGAAAGCGAGGTTAGAGACAATGGGTTTATTTACGGACGGATTTAAGCTCTTGAAAAAGGCAAGTGAGCCTTTGTACAAGACACCGAAATCCATTCAGGAAACCATAGAGATTATGGCGGTGGCTGAAAACGGTATTTTTGAAGTAAGCAGGAATAAGTATTCCAAGTGTTACCGCTTTCAGGACATCAATTACACAACGGCAACGGAGGATGAGCAGATCGGCATTTTTGAAAGATACTGCAAATTCTTAAATTCGCTGGACTGTAATTATAAGATTACGATTAACAATAAGAACAAAAATATGGAGGATCTCCGTGATAAGGTTCTTATTACAGAAAAAAACGATGGCTTCAATAATTACCGAAGAATCTACAATGACATTATTGAGGAGAAGATTATTGAGGGCAGACAGGGGATTGAACAGGAAAGATACCTGACGATCACGATTGAGAGAAAGAACTTTGAGGAGGCAAAGGCACAGTTTGCAACCCTTGAGGCAACGATACACAAGGCTTTCATTGAGCTTGGTGCGGAGATTGTACCACTTAATGGCAATGAGAGACTGAAAGTGCTCTATGACTATTATCATCTTGGAGATGAGGGCAGTTTTGATTTTGATATCAAAAAGGCAAAGAAGGTCGGAGCAGATTTTAAGAATGATTTATGTAATGGTATGGTGAAATATTTCCCAGACCATTTTGAGGACGAGAGTAAATACTGCAAGGCACTTTTCATTAAGAAGTATCCCAGCAGTTTATCTGACAGATTTATCAATGAGATTACTTCCCTTCCGGTACACTCCATTACCAGTATTGATGTAGTGCCTGTGCCAAAGGATTTGACCACAAAGGTGCTTCAGAAGAAATATCTTGGTATTGAGTCGGATATTATCAAACAGCAGAGAGTCCGTAATAAGAACAATGACTTCTCCACAGAAATCTCTTATGCAAAGAGAACGGAGAAAAAAGAGATTGAGGCAATTATGGATGATGTTCGTGAGAATGACCAGTGTCTTTTCTTTGTAGGAGTTACCATTATCCTTATGGCAGAAAGTAAGAAGGAGCTTGAGAGTGTCTGCGAAACAGTAGAAACAATCGGAAAACGTAACAGTTGTACGATTGATACACACTACTTAAAGCAGAGGGAAGCACTCAACACGGCACTTCCGATTGGTGTAAGACAGGTGGAAACAATGCGTACCCTTCTTACCCAGTCGCTTGCGGTGCTTATGCCGTTCAATGTGCAGGAACTGAATGACAGCACAGGTAATTATTACGGTATCAACCAGATCAGTAAGAATGTAAATATCGGTAACAGAAAGAAGCTCATCAACGGAAATGGCTTTGTATTCGGAGTGCCGGGTTCTGGCAAATCATTCTTCTGTAAGATGGAAATGGGTAGCGTATTTTTATCGGGGGATGATGAGATTATCGTCATTGATCCGATGAACGAATATTTTGATATTGCACAGACTTATGGCGGAACCGTGGTAAATATGTCCACATACACGGACAACTATGTAAATCCGCTTGAGATGGATGTGTGGAGTCTTGATCCGAATGATTCAAAGGGAATGATAAGGGAAAAAGGGGAATTTATGCTTGGTCTTTGTGAGCAGTGTATCGGGGACAGCTTAAATTCCAGACAGAAATCAATCATTGACCGCTGTGTGAGAAAGATGTATATCGACATCGCAAGGGGCAGGGAAAAGTATATTCCGGTAATGAGTGACTTCTACGATATCCTTATGGAACAGCCGGAGGACGAAGCAAAGGATATCGCATTGTCTTTGGAACTTTTTGTAAATGGTTCCCTCAATATCTTTAACCACCAGACAAATGTTGATGTAGATAACCGATTCACAGTATATGGTATCAGGGACTTAGGCACGGAGCTTAGTCCTATCACAATGCTTGTTATGATGGAGTCTATTCAAAACAGAATTGTAGAAAACGGGCAGAAGGGCAAGGCAACCTGGCTCTATATTGATGAGTTCCATGTCCTGCTTAATTCGGAGTATTCTGCAAAATATTTACAGCAGCTCTGGAAGAAGGTGAGGAAACAAGGTGGACTGTGCACGGGTATCACCCAGAACGTCGTGGACCTTTTACAGAACTACACCGCCACTACAATGCTTGCAAACTCTGAGTTTGTTGCACTCTTAAAGCAGGCGAATACAGACAGTTCCAAGATGGCAGAGGTTATCGGTGTATCAGAGGCACAGCTTCGTTTCGTAACCAATACTGCATCGGGAATGGGACTTATCAAGTGTGGTTCCGTGGTAATTCCGTTTGATAATCAGATCAGCAAGGACACTGACCTTTACAGACTGTATAACACCAATATCCACGAAAAGATTGCGGAGCAGAAGAAAAGGGAGGCAAAATTTGCTGATTAGAATTGCAATGTATCAGCCATTTGGACTAAGTTCCGGATGGCTACTTTTTACCTTTTTTAAGGATACAGAAAGAAGGTGGGAACATTGAAGATAAAAAAAGTGGATGACAAGCCTATGGTCATTCACACTAAGAAAAAAGCTAAGATTCATATGCATGAACCGAAGAAAGCTAAAATTAAGGGCAGTAACATTTACACTGTACAGCGTGGTCCGAAAATTGCCAGTGCAAAGATAAATGATACAGGTAAAAAGAAGTCTTATCGTAAGAGTACCATTCATCAGGCAGAGAAGAAAGAAAAGGAACCTTCAAAATTTAAGAGAAATATACGGGAGTCCAATACTTCTATCAAGACGAAGAATACCAATCTTCATATAGCAGGAAGAACGGGAGCACTTGCGACTGGAGCAGTTACAGAGCAGGTGGAAGGCGGGCAGGAAGTGTCACAGGCAGCTTATCTTGCATATGAAGCAAGCCGTCCGGTTACGGGAACTGCTTCAAGGGGAGCGTCACTTTTCAGAAAGAAAGCGGCAGCCGAAGCAAAGAGGCGTATCAAGAAGGTAGAAACAGGAAAGAAGCTGGCAAAAAAGATGGGAAAGAAAGCTGCCAGTGATACGGCAAAAAAGGTTGCCGGTGACACGACAAAGACAGCAGCGAAAGAAACTGCCAAGAACACTGCAAAAGAAACTGCCAAAACTACGACAAAAGCGGCAACCACAGCGGCAGGTACAGCGGTTGCACCGGGAGCAGGTACAGCAGTCGGCATGGCGGCAGGCTATGCCACGGGTGTATCTATTGAGGCGAAGGATGTGAAAGCAGCGAACCGTAGCAGAAAGATTAAATTTTTTCTGGATAAGATGAAAGAACAGGAAAATCAGACGGACAGTGTTGTAAAACTGGTAAAAGATCTGATTGTAAAAAAGGCAGTTCTCTGGATAAAGGCGGCAGCTCCGATTATCGGACTTGTACTTTTGCTGTTGGTTCTTTTAGTGGTAATCGTTGCAGTTCCGGTTATTGCTGTGATAGCGATTCTTTATAATTCACCATTTGCCTTATTTTTACCGCCGCTGGAGTCAGGAGATACAGTGCAGACAGTTACAAGTGCTTATGTGTCTGAATTTAACCGTGATGTGAATACCAAAGTGAATGAACATACCGGATATGACTTTGGCGAACTGGTGTATGTAGATTATGAGGGAATGGATGAAAATCCAAGTAACTACTACGACATTATGGCGGTCTACATGGTCAAGTATGGTGTAGGCGATACTGCAACAATTATGAATGATATATCAAAGGGGTGGTTGCAGACTGTAGTAAATGATATGTGTTCTTATACTACAAGTAGTGGAACAAAAGATGTGGAGGAAACAGACGCAGATGGCAATGTAACAACTGTTACGAAGTCGGTACTGTATGTAAATGTTACGCTCAAATCATACAGAGATATGATTTCCGTTTATGGATTTAATTCTGATCAGATAGAAATGCTTGAGCAGATCATGAGTCCTGAGTTTATGGGACAGCTTGGATATGCCGGAAGTGGAAGCGGTGGAGGCGGTGGAAGCCCCGGAGTAAGTTCCATGACAGAGGATGAAATAAATGCAATCCTCAGTGGTATTACAGATAGCAGGCAGAAAGCAGTCTGCTCTTATGCCCTTCACAGAGTGGGTTATCCTTACAGTCAGGAATTAAGAGATAGTGGCAATTATTATGATTGCAGTTCACTTGCGTATTATTCATGGAAGGATGCAGGTGTGAATATCAGTCATGGAGGAGCAACTACAGCAGCGGCAGAAGCACAGGGACTTGATGAAGCAGGAAAGACCGTATCTTATGATGAAATGCAGCCTGGTGATCTTATCTTTTACAGTTTCACAAACAACGGAAGATATAAGAATATCAGCCATGTGGCAGTATATGTCGGCAATGGCAAGGTGGTAGAAGCCCTGAATGAAAGAGTTGGCGTAGTTTACCGTGATGTGGCAAGTGTCGGAAAGATTGTAGTAATTGGCAGACCATAGAAAATTGGCAGAGAGGGCGAAAGTCCTCTCTGGAACAGGAGGTAAGAATGGATTTAAAAGATATGATTCTTGTAATGGAGAATTATAAGGGAACAGAAAGAAATATGCTTATGACTTTGGAAGATTATAAGAAGTTCGTTGCCATTGATGATATGTCAGAGCTTGCAGATCAGATGCTGCTTCTTGGAAGAACGCTTGCGGAAGGTTTTACAGAGTATTACAGGGCAGCAAATGTTACAGTTTTTGCAAAATTCTGTAGAGATGATGTGGAACTGGGACGCTTTTTGCAAGGATATTATAATGATTCAAAGAAATTTTACTTTGATAAGGCAACAAGTTCCCCAGAGTGTATTACAAAGATGGATGAGATTGGAATGACGGATAGAGGCTGGATAGATGACTTTATCCTGCATTATGAAAAATGCGACAGGACATTTGAAAGAGGGCAGACATTTCATAATTTTAATGACCACGATTATATGGTACTGGAAGCATTATCTCCACGCAATCTTGTGGTAATGGATATGAAAAGCGGCTCTCTCACGATTGCTCTCGGAGCAACAGAGTATAAGCGATATCCGAAAGACGAGGAGCCAACAAAGGATAACACAACGATTGGGGTATCGTGGGAGCACGGGATTTATCTTGGGTCCACACTTTCGCAGACCAACTTTAAGGCATATAAAAGAGAATACGGAACACCTGAAAAGATAAAAGATGTTTATGATTACAGGGCGAAACTCAAGCAGAAGTTTTATTTTTATCAGGATTTGTCAAAGGATGATGATATTCCCAAAAATATGCAGAATGATTTCCTGCACCAGATGTATAAGGAATTTGGAACGATAGAGGAGGAATATTTTTATGACAGGCTTGAAGATGGAAAGTATGATGAAGGTTTTAAGGAAAGACAGGTAAAAGAAAAAAAGAGCCGATGAGGAAAAATGGAATTGGAGGCTGATATCGAATGGAAAGAGAATTTGATATTGAGATAAAAGAAGTTCTCTCAAGGGTAGAGACAGTAAAGGCAGAGTCACTTGACGATGCCATAAACAAGGCAATGGATATGTATTATTCAGAGCAGATAGTCCTTGATGCGGAGGATATGAAGGGAGTTGATTTTTCGCCATACAGCGAAGAACAGCTCCCTTCTTCATTAAAGGAAAATGGAGGAAAGACACGATGAAAAATGAGCAGACAGCAGTTATTAAGGATATGGAATTTTTATTAAACGAACTTCATAAGGAATGGGAAAGACCGGGAGAGGTAAAATCGTCTGTCAGTATTCCATATGAGAAAGTTGAGGAAATCAGCAGAAAGCTGAATGTGATTGTCTATGAGACACAGCAGTCGGCTGACAGCGACGGACTTGCCTTTAAGCAGAGCATAGCCAAGTCAAAGCAGTGTTATGTGCTTCTCAGGATTATGCGAAAGATTGTAAAAGGAAAGGGCAAATGTGATAGACAGGTGGTTGATGCAGAATTTGTGATTGAGCTTGACGGGGAGGAGTCAAAGCTCTGATGTTGTATAAATAAAGTTGACACCTTATTCTCAAGGAATTCATGTATAATAA
>ENA-ORVC01000118-ORVC01000118.1-human-gut-metagenome-genome-assembly--contig:-NODE-118-length-77959-cov-4.660403_pt1 | contig 77959 bp, 105 predicted proteins | sample MGYA00242092_ERZ509234 | MGnify/ENA primary metagenome ERZ509234 (study PRJEB26280, sample SAMEA2338800) | human gut metagenome | biome: human gut; feature: human-associated habitat; material: faeces... | reverse complement strand
AATACAACATACAATGTTGCCAATGAAATTACAACGTTGCGGGATTCCGTATCCCAAGATAACGATTGGCTTACCTTAAACCAATTTATTAAATATAAAAAGACTGGAAACATCGTTACCGTTGTTGGAGAATCTCGTGGCGGTTTTGGATTTGGCGGTAACGATAAATATGGTACTGTTGGTACGCTTCCGTCTAAATACCGCCCATCAATAGACGTACCACTTGTATTTCATGCTATGGGCGGCTCATCATATAATAAGTCTGGATTCATTAACAAAACAGGAGAAATTAGGTTGTATGACAGCAATAGCTATGTAAGCTATTGGGGATTTTGCGTTTCATATCCAATTTAACATTCCGTATCACAAAGCGAACGGAAAGTCATCAATGGCAACATTGACACTAACAATCTGGCGTAAAAATCTGCAATAGTATCTGATATTATATATCAAAGTTTGAATGAAAGGAAGTAAAAATATGAGCTAGGTTAATCTTGATGATGTATATGTAAATAAGAGTGGCGACACAATCGCTGGCAATCTTTCTGTCGGAGGAGCGTTGACGATAAATGATGGCAAGGGAACTAATACAACATACAATGTTGCCAATGAAATTACAACGTTGCGGGATTCCGTATCCCCAACTGGTTTTACATGTCTACAGGGAAGTATCGAAAGTGGTACTTATTGTGCATATATATGTATTGGACATTTAGTATGTGTGATTATGAATGATATGCCATCGTTGGGAACTAAAGGTGTATTGCCAAAAGAATATAGACCGCCAACTGATATTATCGGTTTTGGATATGTAAGAGGAACAAATACATCTGGTCAAATATTAGTTAATAGCGCTGGCGAGGTAGGAACATGGTGCAATCAAAATAACCCTCGTTATTTTAGCGGTTCTGTTTGTTATGTTGTTGAGTAGTATTCCGTATCTTTCAGACATACGCACACAGAGTAGTCTTCTTCGTGTTCTAGGATGGCGCGGACGGTCTACAACTCCAGAGGAATGCAGCAGGCGCAGTTCTCAAATCCGTACCCGCGTATTTCCTGTCTAGTCGAGAAATAGAGTTTTACTTCGCCTGACGAGTTGACCGCCGCGCCTACCGATTTGCCAAAGCGCATAGACGTGAATGGCGCATAGACGTGAATGCAGTTACCCTGATATCCGTCTTCGGCCTTAGATACTCTGGAAGCACGAGCACAGCATCCGATGCGATTTCGCACGCACTTGATGATGTCATCAACCCAGATACATGGCTTAACTGTACGGTGAGGATACGTGTTGCGACTATCCGACAGTCAACTTTTACGGTGCAGCCCAGAATGCTGACGTTGCCACCGCCTAGATAGCTCTGGGATACGGAATACCAAGCTAACTTATATCTCTTATTTTATGCTTCTTAGCCATATCGAATATCAGCTTCTCGACAGCCGCCTAAGCTTCTTGACATATGGTTTTACGAGGAACGATATAGTGATTATATGCTGTGCTAATATCTGTATGACCAAGCATCATGGCAACAGTTTCTATGCCAACGCCTGCTTCAATTGCAAGTGTAGCCCATGTATGACGCATATTGGTCATAGATATATATGGTACACACATCTTCTTGCACTGTGATTTGATTGCGCGAGCAACCTTATCTGGAGACACATCTCCAGTAAGAAGTCCATGTCCTTTAATCTGCTTTAGGCGCTGACGTGCAAACTTATGTAGATAGCAAGACCTAGTAGACTTCTCTGTCTTAGTTTTTACTGTGATGATTTGACCGTTCACATATTGACGCGACTTATTGATGCGCACCTCTCCAGTCTTGAGATTGATATCAGACCACTCTAATGCGCAGGCTTCACCACGGCGTAAGCCCAACGTTACGGCACAGATTGTTACAGCTTCAGCCCAATGACCCCACATGACGCGAAGCATCTCTGATACCTCTTGTGCGTCTAAAACATCTGGACGATAAGGTTTTGGATGGTTTACTTCTATGTATACAGTTGTGTCGATAATATGTAGGCACTTCTTGCGAATCCACCAACGGATGATTTGTCGAATGCATTTAAACGCCTTCTCTCCTGCGCCAGCCTTTTCAAATGAATCCACCCACGCCTGTAAATCATCTGGTGAGATATCTTCAATCTCGCATTCTCCTCACATAGGAAGTACATGAAGTCTCATTGATGAGTTGTATCCAGCGACAGTAGACGCAGCTCTTTTCTGCGTTTTCTCGGGTAGATAATGCTGTTCATAGATGTCGATAAGTTTCATTTTTTAAGTCCTTTCATTGAAAAAATCCTACGTAATTTAACTCTAAATGAGTATATAACTTGCGTGGGATTTTTTCAATGTTGCATATAAATTTATTTATATATAAATTAAAAGTTCTACAATTTTGAATATTAAAAGACACATTTTATGTTACAATGTTAAATATGTCTATAAAAATTTAACGACTAAGGAGGTATGTCTATGTACGAAGTGCCTTGTTTAGACCTTAATGGAGACACAATCAATAAGTTCTATCAGTGGGACATAGACCAGAAGATAGTTATCAATCTTGAGGGTTGTGATGTAAATTATCTCAAGAACGCACCAGAGGTACACTTCTGCAATTCAAGTAGAAAGGAAGCCTTAGTCGTTCGCTCTACTGTGTCTAACAATGATACAATAACTGTTGACGTTCCAAATGTATTATTGCAGGAAGCATATCCTTTGCTTGTATATGTATATCTGACAGATGCTAATGATTCATCTTCTCAGAAGACAATCCTATATAGCGAGATTCCTGTTCGCAAACGTGCAAAGCCAAGCGATTACCTCTACGTTGAGAACATTACTCGCGTAACGGCAGAGATGATTAAGAAAGAAATTGAGCAAACCACGCTTAATGCCAGAACAGATGCAATCGCAGCTATTACGTCTACAAAAGAAAATGACTGTACAGAAGTTGACAATAAGAAAGCTGGTTTTATCACAACTGGCACAGGTCTTGTGCAGACTGCTACCGAGATTAAGAATAACACACAGATTACATACAACAATGCCGTCAGTGTTGCCAACAGGACGCAGACAACAATTGAGAATAATATGAATGACCTTATGCTGAGAAACGGTATTAATCTAAAAACTGTAAACGATGGAAATGGTAACGTCAACTTGGCTGTTGTCATTAACTCATAATAGGAGGTGTGTTTATATATGCCAACTAGTTATTATGTTGAGACAATCGAGCGCATCACAGAGCAAATGCTGGTCGAGGAGGTTCTTGCCGAAACAGAGAACATCAAGACAGATGCAATAAGTCAGACTGATAGAATAAAAGATTTAGCTATTGATTATATTGAAAAGCAAAAACAATATATAGACAATAAGCTTGGCGAAAATGGTGTCGAAAAAGAATTAAATAAGATATACGGCGACACAAATGCAATCTATGACAACCTACAGGAAGTTGTGCCGAATACCGATGCCAAGATAGAGAATACCATAAGACACAAGATTATAGACAATGGATACTCTATTGAACTTAGTAACGATGGCAGCGGGAACGTTGCCGTTATATTAAGGAGAAAGGCTTAAATATGGATGGAAATAGGATAATGAAATCACTTGGCGGTCTTGAGGTGTATGACGAAGCTGGTAGACAGCGCGTTGTAGGTATTACAAGTGCTGGTACTGGTGCCGCATATACTGCTACCGTTAATGCAATAGAAACTCTTTCTACTGGTGCAAATTTTGTTATGGTGCCACATGCTACTAGCACTACTACGAAACCAACATTAAGTGTCAATGGTCTTAATGCGAAAAATATTAGGATGCGTGTTTCTGGCTCTCCTAAGTCTACTATTCAGTTGCCAAGTGAAGATTTTCTTACAAACGGCAAACCAGTAAGACTTATATATGATGGTCAATATTGGATTGTAGATGATATGGTTCAGCCTAATGCCAGTGGGCTATATGGCACTGTTCCTGTTGCTTCTGGTGGTACTGGTGGCACAACTGTTAAAGAAGCCAGAAACAACTTGGGTCTTGGTAATACCGCTGGCGCTTTGCCTATTGCTAATGGTGGCACTGGATGTACTACACTTGAAGAAGCCAAGAGAGTATTCAGTGTTGCAAATGATAACGGTGTTGTTCCAGTAGCCCATGGCGGTACTGGTGCTTCTACCGCAGCGCGGGCTAGAACAAATCTAGGTGTTACTCCTGTCAACATCGGAGCTGCTGAAAGTTCTCATAGTCATGATGCTTCAGATGTTACAACTGGTGCTTTGCCAATCAAGCATGGTGGTACTGGTGCAACAAATGCTGCATCCGCCTTGAATAATCTTGGCATCACATGGGGAACAGACAGGGCTGAGGATTCTGGTACGCCGAATACTATCTATATCCAGTTACTTGATTAGGTGGTGATGTAGATGGCTGTTGAAGCTCGCGGCGGAGATTGTACAGCTGCCGTTCATGGCGGTACTGGTAAAAGTCAAGCGTATGTATGGGCTAACGTAACAAATAAAGATGATAATACTTCCTATGTTCAGGTAAAGGGCAATGTATATGCGCTTGCTGGATGGGGCATTTCACAATATGGCGTTTGTGTTCAGTGCGGTCAAAATGGTTCTAACGAATGGACTGAAGCTGACGCTATATATAATTATAGCACTCCTGTTGGCAACATTGACCACACATGGGAAGTGTCTCGTGGAAAAGATGATAAAACAGTAAGTTGCTGGACTAAGTATTGGGGCAAAACCGTAAACGGGTATGGTGGCTCTGGTCATCATGGCGAAGTATATGTAAGTGTTATAGTTCCAAAGCGCCCACGTCACCCGCATGGCAACCCAAGTTTAACGACTGTAAAGACAACCGCTCATTATGGAGAAGTATTAACACTATCTTTTGCTAAGAGTGGAACACAGGGTAATGCAAACTTTGACCACTTTGAATTATGGCAAGGGAAAACTAAGTTATATAGCGGGAAAGATACCAGTTATAATGTAACACCATCTGATGTTACTGGTGCCATTGGCGGCACTGCCACATACACTCTTAAAGAGGTGCATGAGTGGTATGGCGACTACCCATCAACAGAAACATCAATAACCATTAAGGTGCAGTCTGGTGTTGTCACTATATACGATGAAAATAGGGTAAAGCACGTTGGTCTTGTCACAATGTATGATGAGAATCGTGTCAAACACTATGTATTGATTACCGCATATGATGACCAAGGTATTGCCCATAATGTAGTATGACGCATATCAAAATATTTAGGGAAACAGATTAATTTCTGTTTCCCTTTTTTTTACGATTTATATTTAGTTGTCAAGTAGATTATACTTCTTGTAAATCTCTTCTTTTATCTCAATGTCTGATTTAGAATCGAGATAAGCATACTCTTTCATATACCAATCAGACTTATCCATATCTTCCTTGCCGCCTTTTTCAAATGCACGCTTGCGATATTTATGTGCGTTTAGCTTGCAGAACATCATAGTCTCAACAACGCCATATAGAAGAATCATTTCATCGATACATTCAATGCCATGCTCGTAGTGAGACGGGTGGTTCACGGCATCATGCTCTTCGTCATTCTCTTCATCGCAGAATGCCTTCTTAATAGCGTCATTGCTGTTTATGCTGTTGTTTACAAATGTAATAACCTTCGCAAGCTCATCTTCATTACCAGTAATAAGAAGACTACCTATATCATTCTTATCAAAACGAACTGCTGCCATATTATGCATCTTCCTTATATGTTTTATTTAGTCCACATGGATGGAATTCTGTACAAATACCACCACGATAGTAGCAGTTAGGTACTAACAATCCATCAAACTCTGGATTAACCTTAATAACTTCATTACAAATAGTCTGAACTACTTTGCGCGTCTCAGGAGAAGCCTGTGTACACAGACGTTTATGCGCAATTGTCATAAGCTCTTCTGCGTTCATATACCAGCACATCGAAACTGGTGCATCTTGACGTGCGGCATTTCGGTCATAGCTATCTTGACGGTCATTACGCTGTGTCTTTACAAATGGCGTTGCATGAATATGACGTACCAAATGCGTTGCCACCCACGAAGGAATGTTGTTCAACCTAAAACAAAACTCTAATGTGCGAATTGGGCTATGCTGAGCAGCAAGCAGCTTCTTCTTCCATTCCATTGTAGGCGGCTTTGTACTCTTCTTATCTACAGTAACTAGCGTACACGTCTTTGCAAGCATCCAATCTTCATCAGTTGGATGCTTAAGAATTTCTACAGAGAAATTATTCATATATCCTCCTGCTTATATAAAGTGCCAAAAGACTAATATTTTTGTATGTCTTTTGGCACTATTATAGCATATATATTTATTTTTGACACTATTATAGCATATATATTTATTTGTTTAGGTAGGTATCAATGGCAATCTCTAAAAACTTTAGATATTCTTCCCAAAGATCCTTGGCATACACGTAAGCTTTTGTATCTCTAGAGAGACACATAGCCTTAGCATCAGATTTGTAGTCAAACGGCTTGCGCTTACCCTTTGGACGTAGCTTCTTTGCTAATACTTCATCTAGGAATTTCTTATTAGCAGTTCTGATTACGCTCATACCGCTAGAGCCTAGCTTTGAAACTAGACTTTTATAACGAGCAAGCTCATTTTCTGGTATATCTACCTGCGCTTTTGGTAGGTTCTTTGACGAGAATGGGCTAGTTTTCGCACCACTTGTCTTTGGCTTCATTAAAGAAGCAACTTGATTCATATCAGAAGCGTTGAACTTAAATACTACCTCTTCATCTGACTCATCGTAGTCAAAAACATTTACGCCATTTTTCTTGAGAGCTTTAACTACGTTATGACCACGTTGAATAGATGGGATATAAGCGATTAACTTAGACCCGCCATAATGCCAAATTCTCGAATTGTAATAGCATGGGATATATACGTTATCCTCATCAATCTTACCATTGCAATCACGACAGAAATCATTTGTAGCATTATTGATAACAGGTAGAACACGATATACGTGTTTATAATGATTAACTAAATAACTACTCACTAAACCACCTCATCTATTTAAACTTCACTTCATATTCAATAATTTGCTCAGCTACATAACATGACAAGGCACATGATACCTCTACTGCCTTTTTAGGGGAATGGTTTAGATATAATGCTGCATTTGCAAAATCCATTCCAGCGCCAATAGCTTCATAATTCTTGATACGATAAACTAGCAGTCCGCTTATGTAAAATGCCTTTTCATCGAAAACAAGAATATATGTGTTCTCAATATCGCTATCTGCGCCAAAGGTTTGTTTCCATTTTGAGAACTCTGCGACAAAACCGAGAACATCTTTTTCTGTTGCGCTCAATGGCTTATGCGTTTCTGCATAGAGCCACATTAGACTTCCTTCATCGGCGTTACCAACTGTTCCTATAATCATATCATTTACTTTACAAAGTTTTGTAAAGTTTCCATCCGTCTTCTTTGAAGAGCCGTAGCAGACAATGGAGTCTGCTGCGACCTTAATCTTATCATCATATACCTTTACTGCAACTACACTCATCTAAACACCTACAGATAATCCCCGATAGACCAACCACTTAACACGCCGTTGCCAATAAGGTACATCATAAACATATCCACAGATTCTTTAACCTCAAGAGCTGGTGCAAACTTTGGATTTCGCTCAAGCATACTTTGATAATCATATGGCTGAAGAAACTCTTCATCCAATACGTCAATTCTTAAATCTTCTGGATTGTCTTTTGGAATTACAACATTGAATGTTATAGTCGGATATTTATGTACATGCTTACATAGATACCACGACTCAGTACCTAAGTCTGTAAAGCCTAGCCTATTCATATCATCATCTGAAAGAATATGTGCTTTTACATTTGCGTTTAATCCACGTTTATTAATTGGTACTTTGCGAAACATACAACGTGCCTTTCCAATTGGACGAAAGCATTCACATGCGTTTAAATCTTTATCAATATCTTCGTACTTGACCTCACATGGAATCGCCCAGTCATTCCAACCAAGATAATGCTTGCATACATCGCATGTATACTTACTTTGCATCTGTTGACCCTAGCCCACCATTGCGTACAGCAGTAGTATCATCATCTAGAGTAATACCAAATGGAAGGAAAATACCCTGACAGAAAGCATCGCCCTTATTAATGCGCAGCTCTTTTGCTAGACAACTGTCATTTGTCAACTTTATAAAAATATTTCCCTCATTATCAGAATCAATGTAATCACCATCAATAATCGCAGTATGGTTTGCAAGCCCAAGTCCATACTTAAAACCAAGTCCGCTACGTGGATGAATCAGTAAAGCCCATCCATTATACATCTCACAACGAATACCAGTTGGAATCTTGATGGAGTCATTAGGTTCAAGAACAAAACTCATAGGGGAGAAGAAATCATAAGCCGCTGACTGAGCTGTGGCACGCTTTGGTAGCTTGATACCATTGTAGATATTGCGAAGATGCTTCTCAAGTTTATCGTTATCAGTCTCGTCCTTTAAGGCATCAAAAGTGTCAAGCCAATCATCATGGAATTGACCGTAAGACACGCGAGAAAATTGAGCCATTTTTTTCATAACTTACTCCTTTATTAAATGTATTCCCAATGATATCCTTTGGCAGTTTTTGACCTGCCGTTTATTGCATTGGTTATTGCAGATGATACAATGTTCATATCTTTTGCAGCACTTATAATAGAATCATAGACTGCATTTGTTTCAATACATCTAACTCTCCTTTTTGCTTTGTTTTTAAAAGGCTTATATTTACTTTTTTCTTTTTCATCTACAAACTCCCAATGAAGATTATGCGTTGATTCACGTTCTCCACGGCAAACTCTTAAGATTGTACTGTTATGAATTCCAGTTCTTCTCTGTGCTTCGCTTGCTGAATAATAGGATATACCTGTTTCAATACATTTTACTGTCTTGCTAGTTTTTTCGTTTGTTTCTTGCGACCTATGTTTACCATACATAGGATGATTTTTACCACTGTTTGCAATGCTTAATTTTTTCTTTGTTTCTTCTGATGTGCGTCTACCTCTTAACGCATCTCCAATTTTTTTCCTCTGTTCCTCGCTTAGATGCTTGCCATAATTCCAGTGCTTTTCTCCGATTTGCGCTTCTCCGATTTTCTTTTTTGTGTCTTCTGACACATGTTTTCCTTTATTCCCGTTGCTAATTTTTATCTTGGTTTCTTCTGAAACTTTTCCAGATGAGTTGCCGCCATTTTCTATGTTATACCCAAATCCTTTTTTGTTTGACTTATATTGTGCAATAAGCTCTATTTCTTTCTTCTCTGCTTCTTCTTGTGTTAAGTTCTCAAATAAGATTTCATGTTGTATATTTTCCCATCCGTATTTAAGAATTGCATATGCTAATGGCGGCTGGTTATATTTACCATTAGTTTTTTGAAGATATTTACCACCATTGTGTCCCCATCTTTTAGACGGTATTAAACTTGTTATTCCAATATATACTTTACCATTTGGGAAAGTATGTTTATATACCGTATAGCCCATTGCACCCCCAATCTTTCTTTGTTGTTACATATAATGTTAATTATTATACAGTACAATCTTGTCTGTTGCTAGAGTTTTTTGAACATTTATCACACGCTGATTTGAACTACCACACCACTTTAAAGAGATGTCGTTAAGCTCATCAACGTATCTGCCGTCAACAACAACATCACACATAGAAACAATGTTTTTTTGAGCTGTTTTAACTTTAACAGTCTTGAAGAAATCCAATGGGCTTAAATCTTTTAGCATTATTGGCTTAAAGATTTGATCCCATGTAAACCCTGTATAAAGCCAAATTTGCTTGTCTGGAAACTTTGCTTTAATGTCTTTAATGAGGGAAAGAACATCGTACACATTCTCAGGCTCAAGCGGCTCTCCGCCAAGTATAGTCACTCTAACGACAAACGGCTGTTCAACAAGTTTAAGAAACTCTTCTTTGGTCTGTTTAGTCCACTCTTTGCCACCAGTAAATTCCCATGTCTCACTGTTAAAACAGTTCTTGCAATGGGCGCGGCACCCTTGTACAAAAAGAGAAACGCCGATGCCGCTGCCATTCGAAATATCCATCTTGCGAATTAATGCATATCTAATCTTAATCACCATCTTCCACTGGCATATCGTCTACATGTAGGACACGCTCTTTGATTTCCTGAGTTCTGCCAGCGTTCCAAAAGTTGCTCCCCAGGTATCCGCATGTTCTGCGTGTGACGCTCATTTTATCATGGTCACGATTACCGCAGTTTGGGCATTCCCAAACAAGTTCGCCAGTATCCTTATCCTCTACAATAAGAATCTCCTTGTCCCAACCGCACACCATGCAATAATCGCTCTTCGTATTCAGCTCAGCATACATAATATTATCGTAGATGAACTGAATAATCTGAATCACTGCATCGATATTGTTGGTTAGATTTGGCACCTCAACGTAGCTAATGGCACCACCCTGAGAAAACTTCTGGAACTTAGACTCAATAGCGAGCTTGCTAAACGCATCAATGTGTTCAGTGACATTAACATGATAAGAGTTAGTAATATAATCCTTATCTGTAATACCCTCAATTACACCAAAGCGCTTCTTCAGGCATTTTGCAAACTTGTATGTAGTGGATTCAATTGGACTACCATACGGGCTGTAATCAATGTTTTCTGCTTCCTTCCACTGATTGCATTTGTCGGTAAGTGCCTGCATTACCTCAAGACCGAACTTCTCACCAATGTCACCATCTGTATGGCTATGACCAGTCATATATTTTACGCACTCATAAAGACCAGCATATCCAAGTGAGATTGTGGAGTATCCATTATAAAGGAGCTTGTCAATCTTCTCACCTTTATCCAATCGAGCAAAAGCGCCATGCTGCCAAAGGATAGGTGCTACATCAGATGGAGTACCCATGAGCCTATTATGACGCGCCTGTAGTGCCTTGTGGCAAAGCTCGGTGCGCTCATCAAAAAGTTCCCAGAACTTATCGAAGTCGCCACCAGAAGATAGCGCAACATCAGGAAGATTAATTGTTACAACGCCTTGATTGAAGCGACCATAATACTTAGGCTTGCCATCATAGTTCTTAGCATTTGCGATGTTATCATATCCATTACCACTACGGTCTGGAGTAAGGAACGAACGGCATCCCATGCACGGATAGCAGTCTCCGTTGCCAACCTCTTCGCCCTTAGACAGCTTATATTCCTTCATCTTCTTCTCAGAGATATAATCAGGAACCATACGCTTTGCCGTACACTTAGCTGCAAGCTTAGTGAGATAGAAATACTTATCGCCCTCATGTACGTTATCATCCTCAAGGACATAAAGCAGCTTCGGGAATGCAGGTGTTACCCATACGCCCTTCTCATTCTTAACGCCCTGAATACGCTGATTAAGAACCTCTTCGATGATTAGAGCAAGGTCATTCTTAGTCTGCTCATCCTTTGCTTCATTAAGATACATATTCACGGAAAGGAATGGAGCCTGCCCATTGGTTGTCATAAGTGTTACAACTTGATACTGAATAGTCTGAACGCCGCGTCTAATTTCGTCCTTCACCATAGACTCGACAACATCATTGTAATCAGCAATTTCATCATCTGTCTTAGGCTCATGTCCTACAAACTCGACATATGTATCCATTGCCTGCTTCTTAATCTTCTGTCGGCTAACGTCAACAAAAGGAGCTAGATGTGTAAGGCTAATGGTCTGCCCACCATACTGGCTTGATGCAACCTGAGCGATAATCTGAGTTGCAATATTGCAAGCGGTAGCAAAGCTATGCGGTTTCTCAATCATGACATTAGAGATAACGGTGCCATTCTGAAGCATGTCCTCTAGGTTAATTAGGCAGCAATTATTAAGTGCATTCTGTCCAAAATAATCCATGTCATGAAAGTGAATGATTCCAGCTTCATGAGCTTCAACAACATCCTCTGGCAGCAAGAAGCGCTTGGAAATATCCTCGCTTACAACACCTGCCATATAGTCACGCTGAGTGGTTACGAGACTTGCGTTCTTATTTGAATTCTCGTTATTCCAATAGTCGCTTTCTCCGCTTAGCAACTCCATGATTGTCTCATCTGTTGTATTGACCTCGCGGATAATCTTACGCTTATAACGATACTCAACGTAGTGAGAAGCAACGTCCTTACGTGAAGTCGCCATAAGCTTGTTTACAACCATGTCTTGAATATCCTCAACGGACATTTTCTCTTTCTTGATATTTTCGATTTCATTTGCAATCTTACTTGCAATCTTATTTGCGTCCTCGGTAACATCGCCATCGACTTCAATAAATGCTTTCTTGATAGCGTTTGAAATCTTGTTCTTGTCAAAAGCGTCTTCTCGTCCATTTCGCTTAATAACAAACATCATACGCATTACCTCCTAATTAGAGCATATAACCTTATCCGATACAACTAAATATTATACAACATTTATCAGCTAATATACATAAGAATATAAATTAATAGTGAAAAATATTTCTGTTGTATACCTTAATAGTTTTAATAGGGCTGTCCCAGTCTTTTAAACAGTAAGACATGTCACCGTAGAACTTAACATCTTTATTAAGCGCATCTGAATCAACGATAAATTCGCTCATACATCCATTATGTTTTGTAATTATATTGTCTGAATCGGTATCTGCATCAGCCTTTTGGTCGCCTAAGATGCACGGGATAACAGTACCATTTTCAAGTATGATATCAAAATATTGACCAATATCAGGCGTAAAATATGTACCGATAGCCACGATGTATCTACCGTCTGCCATCCTAATACCGTGTTCGCCAGTGTATGCATAGTGCTGTTGCAACTTATATTGCTGAGACTCTGTGTTAGTTATCGTCCTATAATCCATGAAAGATTTAAAGCCGCTGTTATTAGGAGCGTCATAACTCTCATAGCTAACATACTTTGAAGTTAGGTCAACATTCTCATCAGCAGGCTCTTCTGTCTTCTCTTTGTCTTTGACGATTGCAACATATACATCATCTTCATATTTGCCATCATTATTGCTGTGAACTGGCTTAAACACAAAATATAAAATACTAAACAGAAGGATTACAAATATACCCAACATGCCAATAGATACCAAAGCATCTTTATTCTTCAATTAAATCACCTCTTTACATATGGCATTAGGAATTTGCAGTATATATAATACCACAAACTCCTATTAACATTGTGTAGGTTTTATGTCAATATATCATTGCATATATTACATTGACTTCATCAATTCTTGCATGAACGTCTGCCTTGATAGATTGGCTTTCTTTCTAACCGATATATTAACTGCATCGATAGAGCCTAGATGGTAACAACGACTCTTTGTACGACTTATCCCAGTGTACAACAGGTTACTGTTAAGCATAAAGACATCACTCTTTGTCGTGCAGAGAATGACATTCTTAATGCTACTGCCTTGTGATTTATGGATAGTCATAGCATATGAAAGTCCCACCATAGTCATATCATACTTAGAATACTTAACAATGATACCATCAAAATCAAGTACAGCATATGTAGCGCATACATATACAATACGTGCTGTCTCACCGTTTGCAACGAATGCAGTTCCCTCTTTTTCATTTATGGTTCCATGTTCATCACATATTAAGGCGCTATAGTTGTTTTGCTTTTGAACCACTATGTCATCATCATAGTATTGTACATCTCCAACTTTCATATATCTTTTAGCGCCATAGTTTTTATTAACAGCCTTTTGAATCATGTTGTTAAGTTTTGCTGTGCCGTATTCTCCTATGTTCTTAGCAGTAAGAACCTGAATATCTTCCATGTGTTCGCCATTTTTCAATAGCTTTTTGTATAGCGCAACTGCATTTTTAGGAACATCCTCTTTTGCAAGGTCGATGAACACATAGTCTTTATTTTTACCGAACCAAGTGGCTTTGTTTTTCATACTTGCATCAAGATATGTCTTGCAGAATCGCGTGTCTGTTGCAACAGTGGATACGCCGCCTTCACCATAACGAAACACTTTAGTCAATGTCGTTGTTGGAATAGCATCGCTCTGCATAAAATCATGGAATAAATTACCACACCCAACAGATGGTAGCTGTGCATTGTCTCCGATTAGCATCAACTTTGTGCTATTAAAGTCGATAGCGTCAATAAGATGCGCAAACAAACTAACATCAATCATCGAACACTCATCGACTATGACAACATCGCAACAAAGCTTGCAATCTTGATTATAAGTCCAACCAACTCGTGGATTATACCCAAGACCCCTATGAATAGTAGAAGCCCTTCTTCCTGTGAATCCAGATAAGACCTTAGCAGCCTTACCAGTTGGCGAAAATAGCTCATACCTTTCTCCATTGTCTTCAAGCATATTGATAACAGCTTGCGTTGAAAAGCTCTTACCAGTACCTCCAGCACCATTGAGAATACTGATGTTGTATTTGCATAGGTATTTAACAGCATTCATCTGCTCATCTGATAGCTCGAACTCACCATCTTTACTGTACTTCTCTACATCAAAATCCCAAACGTTATTTGGATTATATATATTGTTCATAATCATATATGCAATATATTTTTCTTTCTTAAACGTACTTGAGAGAGCGATAGACATAGTGTACTTGTCATAGTAGATAGCATCATCCTGAATTGCGTTAACGAAATGGTCTGCACAAGATGGAACCATGTCATAGCATTGCTGGCGCAAGTCCGCAAGATTCATCTTCGTGTTGCCTTCGTTCTCGTTCTCTTTAAGCAGGTAGATAATGCAGGCAAGGCACCTATCTTTACTGGTCTTTACGTCATATCCAAAATCAATAACACCCTCTTTTTGTAAGTTAAGGATGATTGAGTCTGCAATCTTATAGCCAACGCCACTGACGCAAGTAAGCGTGGTATATGGTGCATCCTTAAGACGCTCAATAAGTACGTCAACATCATTGTATTTATCATAGATACGCTTAATCATGCTAAGAGAAATAGCACCTTTGAATTCTGACACAAGGTCAACAAGCTTAAAGTTCTCGATAATCTTTTCTTTGATTCTCTCGAATGTCTTTTCGCCAATACCATGAAGTTTATTGACATCTACGATATCGTCTTTGCCTTCCATGACAATATCAATGATGTCAGGATAGTTTTCATAAAGAACCTCTGCCTGATTTGCGGTAAGAATCTCCTGTAGAAAAGCCTTAACGTCTGATGTTTTTGTTGGCAAATCCCTACGCACATTTACGCCACGATAGCTAACGCCATATTTTGTTTGCTCTTCTGTGGCGACAATATCATATTCAATACCGATAACAAGGTCTGACAAATCACCGATAAGTGAAACGTTGTCAAACTTATTGTGCTTAATGGTCGGATATGAAACATCGTCTACATCAAGAGCATAGGTTTTGAAATTAGGAGAAGAGTAGACACATTTAACAACAGTGCCTTTGAACTCTACCTGATTGTTGTCCATTGTGTCTACCCTTTCATACACTCATAGTTTTCAAGTACAATCTCGCGCTCATCTGACTTTTGCCATTCACCATTAATCTTCTTGCTCTTGAAGTCGTATGTAAATCCTTCAATCTTCAAGATAGAATACATACCAAATGGAGTCTCTTTGAACACCTTTGACTGCTTAATTCTACATCCTATCTCTTCACCGTCACAAATTCTACGCAAAACAAGATTTGGAGTACAGGGATTTTTGTATGTCACAAAGCCAGTAACAATATAATAATCGTCCGCCATATTGTGATTAACATAATTTACATATCCAAGATAATCCATCTCTGCTCTTACTTGTGAAACAATGTCGAGCGATTTGTTCTCAAGTCTATTACAAAGCTCATTGATTAAGCCTTGGTTGTCTATTTGTCTCCACTGTGATTTCGTCTCCTTACCAGCATACTTCTGCATCAGGTAGTCAGATAAACCAAGCTCCTCCATCTTCTTCTTGGCAATAACCTTTGAGTTAGCAAACTTATCATAGATATCAACAACGTCTAACAGATACTTATTCTTACCAAAGTCTGAAAAGAAATTAAGGCTGATAAGAATGGTTAGCTGCCTAGAGTTAATAGAAGTCTTATCTTTAATGTCTTTAAGCAGCTCTGCAAATGAATCATACTTGTTCTTAGATAGTTCAAGTAGTTCGTCTGCGATTTGACGATTACAATGCTTTACACTTGCAACGCCTTTATATACACAATTATCCTTTTTGTCCATTGTATAATCAGCAGTTGACTTACCAAACTTAATCGGCTTAAGTTCAATGCCATTTCTTTTTGCATATGCAATGATTTCCAAACACTTAGCATCATCCTCTGCATAAATGTTTAAAGCTGTTGTAACTGTCTCAAGCTTGTAATAACAACGTAGATAACCAACAACATATCCAAGGAAACTATATGGTACAGCGTGATTATGTGAAAACAGATATGCACTAGCATCAATAATTACCTTGATGAAGTTTTCAATAAGCTTATCTGCTTTCTCCTTTTCTACTCCATACTTTTCTTTCATTGTATTGATAAATCCTTCCTTAATCTTAGGAATAAATTTATCGGTGCCAGTTTTCTTAGCAAAGCCACGGCGAACAATGTCGGCTTCTCCCATTGTATAACCACAGAAAGAGTGCAGGAACTCGATAATCTGCTCCTGATATACCAAGTATCCTAGTGTTGGAGCCAAGAATTTATTCAGCGCTTCATGTCCATTGTCACGATATTCGCCAACAGAAAGCTCCTCTCGATAACTTGCACCAGCAGGTCTGATTGCTCCGTTTGCCATTGACATTAGTTCGATATATGAGAAGTCTGGGTTCTTTTCTCTAATCTTTGCAATCGTCTCATCGCTAAACAGTTGTTTAATATAGTCACCTGCATATGAAGATTCAAACTGAAAAATCATAGTACAGTCATCCCTAATCTCATTCCATACTTTCACATCATCAAATGAAATATTATCAGGAGTAATTCTAGGAATACCAGCTAAATCACACGTTTCATTGATAAGACCAACGCAATCAAGACCAAGAACGTCAAGTTTAACAAACTGTAAACCATCAAGTTCCTTCATGTTGATTTGAGAAATCATGTTGTCGTTTGATTTAGTGCTACAAAGACCAAACCACTCGTCAACGGGATAAGGAGAAACAACCAGACCAGATGGATGATTGCCAATTGATACGATTGTACCTTTTACAATATCAACATATTTAAATAGCTCTGGATATTTATCTGTATAGTATGTATCAATGCAATCCTTCTTTTTGTCATCTTGATAAACTGCATCACTAATAGTCTGGGTATCATCAACGTTCATGCCAAGCGCCCTGCCAACGTCTTTGATAGCGCCCTTCATAGCGATAGTGTTGAATGTAACAATATCGCAGCAATACAAACCTTTCTTGTTGAACATATAGTCTCTTACTTTATATCTGTCTTTCTTAGACCAGTCAGTATCGATATCAGCAAGCGACACACGCTCTTTATTCATAAAGCGTTCAAAGTTAAGATTGTATTTAATTGAATCTACCTCTGTAATACCAAGAAGATACGCAATCACGCTACCACTTACAGAACCACGAGAATATCCATATGACACTCCTTGTTTTTTAAGAGCAGCTTTATAGTCTTCGTCAAGTAGCAGAAAGTCAACAGCTCCATTATGCTTATATGTATCTAGCTCATATTGAATCCTCTTCTTATACTCATCAAAGTTTGGATATTTATCAATACCCCTCTTCTTAATCCCATCAACAATTTTCTTTTTTAATGTGTCTTCAGAGTCAGCATACAACTTGGGATACTTCTTTGAATGGTCAAGCTCGAACTCTTCAATAGAATCAGCCATGACATTCGTATTATCAATTGCCTGCATATATACGCTCTCTGGTAGCGAGTTTTGAATCTTATATGCAGTAACAAGCTCACCATAAGTTTTGAATGTCAAATCCCAATCATCTTCATCAGAAAAGAACACATTCTTGGCCTTTTGAAGAATCTTTCGCCCATCAACATGCTCGTCATTAAGGCAATGTGTATCTGTGCCAGCAATCAGAGGAATACCAGTCCTCATACTAATAGTATATAACATCTTATTATATGTAATTTGGTCTGCGCAATTATGATGTTGAATTTCAAGATAGCATCTATCCTTATTAGTAATAAGGAATTTCATAAATCTCTTCTTTGTATCATTGCCACCCTTGTTTAACACACCACCAAGACAAGCAGTTGTAATAATGATATTGCTAGATGTTGCAAACAGCTCTTCAAAAGTAATGCGCGGCATATAGTAGAAGTGATAATCGTCTCGATGAAATGACTTAGACACCATCTTATTAAGCTCTTTAACACCGTCATAATTTTTAGCAATCAAGACACAGTGATAGTTATCCCTATGCTTGTCTTCTGTATCATTGTCTTCTGTTAGGTATGCTTCTACAGCATGAATGTATTTCATACCAGCAGCTTCAATCGCTTGCTTTTTATGAACCCATTCAAAGATGCAACCATGCTCACTAAATGCCATAGCCTTCATACCAAGAGAAGCTGCATAATTTACATATTCTGTATATTTTGTAACTGAATCCACATTAGTAACACCGTTACTAAGGTCGCTATGTAAATGAAACACACAATAGTTACCCTGCATATATGCACCCTCTCAATAAAAAAAATAGGGGAAACAAACGTCTCCCCTAAGTATAACATATATTCACTTTAATGTGACTGTGTTTTTATCGGTTTGAGATAAAAAATGCAATTGCAAAACCGACAAGCATTATCAGTATACCAACAAACCCAGACAGTAAAATCTTGATAATCGTTATGCCAACAATTGTTGCAGTCAAAGTACCAGCATCAAAACATTGGCAAGCATAAATAATAGGTTTAACTAGCATTACCCAAATGCTCACATAGAATCCGATGATAATGCTAATCGCATATACGATAGCGCCGAGCCAATCACGAATCTTATTAAACATATCCATACTATTACTATTCATCGTCATCAACGGTACAGCGCGGAACGAAAACTACATCGTCCATTACGCCATTCTCGTCATGTAGCACAACGCAATCAAGCTCATCGTTGATTGCAAGATACTCCATATCAACATCTACTTCTACCATATCGACCACCTTAAAATAGATATTTTATTTCTTCATAAAACTAAGTATCCATGCAATAATGTCAACAGTCCAACCATTACCTATTGCCTTGACCCTATTGCTCCTAACAAAACCATCTGTATACCCATCAGGGAGTGTTTGAAGGCGCTCTAACTCAGTGCAAGTCAAACGCCTAATCGTATTGTCATAATACACCGATGCATTGCAGCCACAATCAAGAGTAGATGACTTCTGCTTAATCACACGACCACGCCTAGTTTTGCTAGTCGGGAATGATAGATTAACGCCATCGCCATTATGAGCTACGATATAACCACTCTTAGTTGCTTGATTGATACGCAACTCGCCATTAACTCGATTAACAATAGCCACAGCATTCTCTGGAAAGTATGAATCGAACATGATTCCCTTATGCTCAACCAACTCAACATCTGGATTGTCTTCAAGAATATCAAGTAGCTTAATACCCTTGTCCTTTGGCTTTTCAACGTTGGGTATATTAGTCCAATATGTACGCCAACGATTCTGTGCGCTCATAAGTTTACTGTTAATCTCAATAGGCTTAACGCCAAGATTATCAGTGATAATATCTTTCCACACATCTTTCATCTTGACGTTCTCAAATAGAAACAAGACATCTTGATTCTTTGTCTTGATGTCATTTAGAATGTCAACGAAATCAAAGAACACCCTACTTTGAGGGTCTTTAAAGTTACGCATCAATCCACCTCTGGTAAAGCCTTTGCATGGACTACCAGATAGAACTAGGTCAATGTGTGGTAAATCCCAGTTGCGCCACTTAGTAATATCACCAAGATAAATAATGCCATCATGGTTCTTTTTTGAAATGGCAATGGCATTCTCGTCAATCTCGCTTGAAAAATACTTATTCACTTTGATACCAGCGCGGTCAAGAGCTACCTTTCCACATGAGATACCATCACATAGACTTAAAACGTTAATGCCATTGCTCACTATATCCTCCTAAGGATTATGCTAATTCATCCAGCCAAGACAAATCTACTTCATCATTACTATTATTACATATATCCTGACTAGTTACAACATCATTTTCAGAATCATTAAGAAGTCCATTAAACATATCAGAGCCATTCTTCTGCGCTTCTAGCTTATCTAGATACTCTTTGTAAGGCTTGTGCAGATTTGCGCTGTATCCCATCAATGTCGAGAAATAATACGACTGTGCTTTAACATCTTCCTCTGAATCCCAAAATGCGGCATCGCTCTTAGTCTCTTCGTAATCCTTCTCGCGCATGTTGATATCTTGAATGGTGGATACAATAGTATTAGTCCACTTATCAATTAGCTCCTGTGTAAACGGAATAAATACATGGCAATCTGTGACTACATATTTATCGCGCACATCATCTGGCAACACATCAAGACTGTTGGTGTCAATGAGAAGCTTTAGATAATCTTCAATTTCATTCTCTGAATATCCACCAGCTTTAAGCCACATCTTAACATTCGTCTTTATACTATCGCCAAGTTTATAGCGCTCAACCTGTCGCTCTTTTACTGCGCCATTCTTCTGATGGTACTGTACGTTGCAATACTTTAAGAAGTTAAAACAAATCTTCACTTTATCTAAAGGAATACCAGCCTGTACCAACCCGAGTCCATATATAGTTAGCTGACCAGAATGCTCTTCAAGTGTCTTACCCTTGTACATAGAGCTTGTCTTAAAGTCAATGATGTTATAACAACCATCATCGTCCTTGAACAATGCATCGATATATCCGACAAATACATTATCGCCAACCTGTGCAATTACAGGCTTCTCGATAAGCAGCTTGTGCTTATACTTGATATGATTCTTGAAGAAGATTTGTAAGTCTTCTTTATATTTAGCCTTGATACTTGCATCATGCTCTTCATCGTTACGGTCAAGCTTAAGGTCTGCAATGTCAATGGCGGTAAGCCAGCCATCATCAAACTGATTAATCATATCTTCATATGAAATCTTATCCTCATAGAATGCGTCTAGAGTGTCATGCGCGATAGACCCGAGTGGCGCATATCCACAATCTGTTCTGTCTTCTGGAATATGTTTAACATATTTAAGATAATACTCATAGTGTGAAGTCATAAAAGTATTTACACGGCTCCACGAATAAATACATGAAACGCCATACTTCTCTTTGATTTTATCAAGCTCTTCTTCTGATAAGCGTGCCATTAATACAACTCCTTTGTAATGTATTCAAACGGATAGTTATTCTCTAGGCAAAACTTCTTAGCCTGTTTACGTTTATAAAAATAATATTTCTTTTCTGGAACATAGACTTGTGTTTCTTTTGGCTCAATGCCTAAGCACATGCCATACTTTTTGTAGCAAAAGAAATCTCTTTCTTTGTATGTTCTGGAATCGTCACGACATAAAATGTATCTAGTTCCATACCGTCTCCCTATAAAGAAATAGCTGCTTAATACGCAGCTATTATTATAACACTATATTATATTTATTAATAGATGACTTTAACATTTTTAGGAACGGCAATTATTGAAACGTCTTTCGGCAACACCACTACTCCATTCGCCTTCATTTCACATAGCAACTTTTGCATAGCAGTTATATTTGTTATCGTCATATTCTTTTCGCATTGCACGATAAGAAGGTCTTCAGACTTCACTCGCTCCATAACGCTCCTTAAACTTTTATACTTCCAATATTTTTGTTACTTCCAATTGCTATTTGGAATTAACATTTTTATTGGAAGTTATAGCATTTTCAATACGTTCATTTGCAATCTTTATGTACTCTTCGTCAATTTCTGTTCCAATAAAATTTCTATTATTTAAAACAGCCATCTTTCCAGTAGTACCACTTCCCATAAACGGGTCAAATACTACATCTCCTTCATTTGACCAAGATAGAATATGGTCTTCCGCAAGTTTCTCTGGGAATACAGCTGGATGCGCAAAGGCAATCTTATCAGACGTACTATTATACAATCCAACTGAATATTCCCATATGTTATCCCTTGGCTTTAGGTTTGATGTTGCCTTATACTCATGTACTATTTGCTCGCCATCAGCTCTCTTGTTATACTGTTTACTCTTGCGGCTTTCCATGTACTTTTTATCAACCATTAACGGATTGAACGTACTAGGCTTTCCTTTTGAAAGCACGAACATATATTCAAAACAGTTTTGATATCTTGTTCCCCTCATTGGTGTAGGATTCTTCTTTCTATAAATCATTGTATCATGAAGATTAAAACCTACCTCAACGAAATAAAGCGCTTGTCTAAATGATGTTCCAGTTTCGCTTCCTTTTATGGTAGCGTCTCCTACAACCCAAACAACAACGCCGCCATTTTTTGTAATACGATATAGCTCTTCTGCAATACTTTTAAATTTGTCGAAGCTCCATTGGTTAATATTGCCATTATAAGTTCTAAGATTATCATAAGGAGGAGAGGTGACAGTTAAATCAATAACATTATCTGGCATCTTATTCATCAGGTCAAGACAGTCACCTTGCATAAGTTTATACATTTATACGCCAATCATATTACTTATTTTAAAATCACGATTTTAAAGCTTTTTTCGTCAATAAAACCGCAGGTCAGAGCGTTGTTTTATCGAATTTTCTTGTCAATATCGTGCCATGCAGCGATATATCGGCAATCTCGCTCATTATACTGGATAGACTCACTAAACTTATAAAGATATGCGTTAATCGGACTTCCCATAGATACATATGCAGCTTCATTCCATACTACACGGTTAACGAACTCAAGTGCATCCTCTGCGTTCGTGAAATAATATACTCGCTGCTCCTGCTCATACCAAGGCTTGTCCTCGTCCTCGACTGTCCACCAATCAAATTCAAGTTTATATATAGCCATATCAATTCCTTTCTACGAATTCTCTAACATCTTCAATGCATTTGGCATCTCGGCAATAGTATCTTCAATGACATTATCAATATCATTTCCAAGTAAGTCATTAAGCTTATTGTCAACCACGCCTTTAAGACCAAGCTTAAACTTCTTCATCTGATAATTCTCAATTGCAGCTACGATTTTACTATACATAGTCCACTCTGGCTCATCGCAGCCTTCCATGTTGTCAAGCGCCCAAGTGTAAACATCTTCAATGTCGTTTTCATAACCAAGCTCCATTATAGTCTACACCTCTTTCTTTAACCACTTGCGAAAATCCTTTGAACAATCATCGCATAGGTCAAGCCTATTATCAATGCCTTCCCATAGACAAAGCCTGTCAAACAATATAGTCGTAAGATGATAGAGCCTTTTACCTACGTTGTACGGTACTTCTTTACCACACCTGTCGCATACTATAATGCTTTTATTACTCATCGTAACCATCTTCCTTGTACCATTTATCCAAAATATCATCATGCTCTTCAGACATAAACGAATAAAATGTACTTGAATCAAGTCCATCTAGGTCGTTATCAAAACCTATACTCCATAGCTCATCGACATATGGCTTGCACCTATCGCACTGATGAAAAGTGTACATCTTATTATAACACACTAAGTTTTGAGCTTCGTACTCTTCACCAACATCAATCTTCTTGCCGCACATGTCACACTTATGTGGTTTACGAGCCTTCACACGGTTAATACTTACGATATCCATTATCACATTTCTCTATTTATTGATATGTTCCATTCGGCGCTCTATGATATCATCCATTTCTTTGTGCATTCTTTTAAACATACGAAATTGATTATCTCTGAATCCGCCATACGTTGAAGCATCGCACATACCAATGAACTCATCTACAATGCCCATCATATAGTATGTAATCTTCATAAACTCTTGGATGTCATCTGTTGTCGTATCAAAGTTAGTGTGCCATGAATTTAAATCTGAGTGATTATCATCCATATATAATACCTCTAATACAGCTCAAAAGAATCGCACGCATCGTCTTCGCCATCGCAGTAGTCACAACATTCAACGCAATAACCCATTGTTGTATTGCAAATATCTTTCGGAATAGGCGCAAACAAGGAACATTGCAAACACTTCTTATCAATCCAAGGAGCTGGTTCATTCCACGGAGCACGCGGGTCTTGCTCCCAAGTATAATCTGGATAGTTACTCATACTTATAGTCCATTTCATTCCAATGATAGTAGTCGGCAAGGAAGTTATACAAATCATCAACAGTCTTGATAACATAATGCTTAACATCATTGCCATACTCGCCGACACTTACAGTGTTGTTTACTTCACCATACCGAGTCGTGTTGATATACCATGCAGTCCACTCATATTTATCACCAACGTAGTCTACAAGTGTTTGAATTAGCGAATTTTTAACATAACACTTATGACCATACTGATGATAGAAGTTTTCAACTTCTTTAATTGAATTCACTGCGGAAACAAAATCTTTTTTCGTAATCATTTCTGCTCCTTGTTATCTGGATATAGCTTAAAGAATTCTGTATGACTACCTACATCGTATACTGTCGCACCATCACCATTTTGCCAAACACGAGTGTAGTAAATGTGAAAGCTTCTCTCATAACAGAATTTTTTAATTTCAGAATACGCTTCATCGGCTGTCTCAACATCTGCAATTGTTCGCTCATGTCCTTGACTGTTCTGAAATACGAGCTTCATTTCCTACCTCATTTCTTTTTAAGACCACTTAAATACTTTTGATGCTCAGATTCATCATACCTAATACGATGCTTCATAAGAAAATTATACACCTTATTCTCTGCATCAGCAGGAGCATCTTTCTCGCCGAGCAAATCCCATCTATCCTTCACATATGATACTTTTCTCGCACGAAAGAACTGCTCGCATATATGACGCACCTCTTCTATCGGAACATCGTTGTCAAGAGCAACAACAACCTCTTTTACATCTAGTCCGAGGATTATCTTTCTTTGTTCTTCGCTTAACTTCTTACCTTGAAGCGCAACGCAAGTCCCATCATTACGAGAATACCTTTTAAGAACAGACTTTTCAGACTCACAGATGACTATAGTTTTCTTGCCCTCAATCTCTTTTCTATTTTCCCAAAGACCATAGAGATTAAGATTTTTCTTATATGATGGTGTTAGAAAATATTTACGAATTCCAAGCTCTTCATAATTATCGACAGTTGTTCTTTGATTGAATCCTACTAGCCTACCATCTTCCCAAAATCTAATAGGAACAACTACGCGATGGTATTTATATGAGTAAGCCAGCTCAAATTTTTTAGCGGCCCAAGGCATAATACCCTCTCGTAGCCAGTCAATATAAAGCAAAGGAACGTAATCATTGATAGCTTCTTCTCTAATTGCCTGTATGTTTGCTACGTTTATACACCTGCACGTACTCATTGCATTCTTAAACACAGCAAGCGGGTCTTCTTTTACATCTTCATTTTCCTTTTTTTCATATTGCGTAAACTTAAGACCTAGAATCTTGTGAAGATATTTAACAGCACTTACAAATGAACACTTCTTGTTATACTTAGTAAGCGAGATAATATCTGCCATATCACCAAATTCACTCTCACGAGTCCAATTGTGAATAAGGAGATATTTATTATTATATACATTAACAGCGCCAGTATTATCACCATTGTAATTAGCTGCACTGTAAAAGTTATTAGAGGAGTGATATTTAATTGACTTACAACCAATCTTATCTAGAACAAATTCAACTTTATTATTATTGAAGATGTATTCTTTAAGAGAAGCTGCATCCATCTAAATATCACTCCTTTCTCGTTCAGTCACTTATTAAAGTATAGCACAATCATGTTTAACATTAACAGTGAATTTAAAAATCTTGAGGTATGTTACAGTATCCAATGTCCTTATATGTATTTGTACTAAGGTCACAACTTGATACAACTTGGTGTCCACCGCTGATACCAAACCTATTCTTACAAACAAAAGTAATCAATGGATTATCATCCTTCTTTAGCTTAATGGCAACTTTTGATTTACCATCCTTGCCATCTGGACGATAGCCAATTATCTCTTTTGCCCCACCTTCATACTCGTCCTCATATGGTTTGCGCATCATAAGGTTTACACTCATAACATCTACGATAGATTTAGCCTGACCAATCTCGTTGTTGGTAAGATAACGCATCTTCAAGCTGCCCTTTCCAAGCTGATACGTAACAAACAACCCAACATTCTTAGCAGACGGCTTTACAACATCATAAAGAGCAACCATATCTCGCATCATAGACTTATATATTTCATCTGTCTTAGCATCAAAGCTCTCTTTAAGCGTATCGAGAATGAATATGCGCACGCCAAATGCACTTGAATACTTCTTAATAATCTTGATAACAGTGTTGACAGAATATCTCTCAAGCGGAATGACAGTCAAAATATGTTCGTCTTTCTGTTGGTCAATCCAATCCGCACATTTCTTCAGCAACTCAATTGTCTCGCTGTCAAATCCACCGTCACGGATTGTACGCTTATGAAGCTCTTCATTGAAGATGTTGTTGGCAACCCAGATTAAAAGCTCCTTACGAATACGGCGCTCGTCTTCCTCGTTGATGCACATGACAACCTTTTCTCCATACTTCATAGCAGAAGGGATAATCCAGTTGAATGCCATGTTTGACTTACCTACGCCACTACTAGCCCCGAGTCCATATATATTACCATTAAGGTTGAATCCACCGACCTCTGCATTAAGCAGGTCTGCATTATAGAACGGCATACCAGCTTCACTGCACTCATTAAGCTCTTGGATAAACTCATACATGCCATCAAACACATTGACACTTTTAATGCCAGTGGATGAATTCGCAAAGATATGGTTTAGATATGCTTCGTGCTCATTGTAAATCTCTTCCTCTGACATGTCAGTATAGTCAGAAAGCCTATCCTTTACAGGGAATCCCTTTTCACAAAGCTCTCTTACAGCGTCCCACTTATGCAGCTCTGCTACATATCCATCAAAGTTCTCTTCCTTGACGTACCCCATAGCAGCAGTAATGGTGTCGTAGCCACCATACTCGACATACTTTTCGTTGAGCTTTGGATGCTTATTGAGATACATTCCTATTGTGATATCGTCAAGCGCATTCTTGTTCTCAACGATAATAATATCGTGTGCGATTTGCCAGAACACTTTCCATACATTGCTTGTAAATGACTTTAAATCAATGTCGGTATTATATAACTTCTCTGGGTCTTTATATAGAATGGCAACAACATTAGCTTCGCATTGAAGCTTATACTCAGATACCTTTTTAATAGTTTCTGCCTTTTGCTGCTCAAATGCGCTTAATTTCTTCTTATTTTTTTCTGCCATATATCAACCAACCCTCACCATAGGTCATCAAGATTTTTAGTTCTGTTCGTTTTCTTTGCCTTAAACATATTAACATAGTTAGCGGCATAACTAACATCAGATTCTTGAGCTTCTTCTTTTGCTTTCTCTGCATTCTTCATACGAATATATACCGTATTGATGTTGTTTTCTACAATTCGCATGATGTAATTGAACTTACCACATGTATCCTTAAATGCGATACGGCTAACAGCACGCTGAATATCTGGCATACAGTATTTAAACGTATTTAAAATAAGAAGATATGAATAGCAGGCATTAGCCTTTGTTTTTCGGTTAGCCACCGTCTTTCCCTCAGCCAATCCTTTTAGCCTTAACACAATATAAGGCTCTAGGTGTTGCTTACAGTCGTATCCCATAACCCTTGTGCGTACATACTCATAAAGAGCGTCCCACTCTTCATTTTCTTGTTTAGTCATCTTACGCACTTTTTCCTTTTTTTCCTTTTTCTTTTCTCGTTCAGCTCGCTTCTTCTCTTGCTCAAGCTTCTTCTTCTCACGCTCAATTCGCTTATGTTCACGTTCAATCTCGTGCTTTTGAATGGCTATGCATAAAGAGTTCTGCTGTGAATCATCCATTACATATTTATTGTTTTCATCTTTTACAATACCAAGCTCAGGGTGTTTGTTTATAAAATTAAGAACATACGCATAATTTTTATCAACCATTTCTGCTACAATGGTAATAGGTGATTTTTCTTTTTTCACTTTATACACCGTCCATATATATAAAAACTGCCCACGACTATTATGTCATGGGCAGAATATTAAGTCAATTAATTATTTAGCAAATCCAAGTCGATATACTTGTCTTTCCAATAAACAAAATCTTTCCACTTGACATGCGGAATATTTTCGCTAGACCAATTTGCAAAGCTCTGCCACTCTTTGTTGTTCTCGTTGTAAGTTAGACCAATACAAAAGCCGAATATACCAACTCGAATATTTGGGAAAATCTTTGCAATCTCATCAGTTTCCTGAAAGTTGCTCAGCTTGCCACAAGTAGGACAATAGCTTACATAAGCGTCACACCACCTGCCAGACACCTTGTCATAAGACTGAATAATTAAATTCTTATATTCATGCTTATGATTAGACTTCTTTGGCTTCTTCTTCTTCGTCTTCTTCAGTGGCTCATTTGCAGCGTCATCTGAAATATACTCATACTTGTTTTTCAGGAATTCTTGCTTAAAGTCTGAAGACATATAAACTCCTTTCGCTGAAGGAATATTCTATGAAGATATACTAGGAAAGAACAATTCCGCTCTTAGCCTTGTTAATCTTACGGCGTAGCTTGCGCATGATGCCGACATTCTCTGAGTTCTTACCCTTGCGGTTAAGTAGCATCTGATAGCGCTGCTCCATGACCTCAATAGACTGTGCCATAATAAAACCTTTCTTTAGTTAGTACAACCATGCTGCATTTTTTATATTCTGTAGCACGGTTGTACATTATATCAGAATTACTCAGAAATTATAGCGAGAATCTTGTTTGCATCCTCAATATTATCAATTGACTTTGGGTTGTCATATCCAAGATTCTTGACTGCTGTAAGGACAGGCTTAATCTTTGCAATGTCAGACTTGTTCTCGGTAAAGAAATCAACAATCTGAGATACTACCTCGTCAACAGCTGCCTGAGACTTAGCCTGCTCTTCCTGCTCAGCAACGCGCTTCTCAAGTTCCTTTTCCTGCTTAGCCTGCTTCTTCTTGGCTGTATCAAATGACACACCAGACTTAGACTGCTCAGACTTGATTGCGTCTGTAAGCGCCTGAATAAATGCGTCCGCATTCATATCAATCTCTGGAATGATATTGGCGAAACGAGAACCAGAATCGACAGCGTAGTTGTCGTCACGGAACTTAATCTTGCGAGACTCAGATGCGACCTTGTTAACAGTCTCGTCCTTCTTAGTCACAGCGTTCTTGCGACCAGTCTTCTCCTTGATAACATTACGGTCAATGTATGCTAGACCAAGGAAGTGAAGATTCTTCTTAAGTGCATTGAAATAATTTTGTTGCTGGTCTGAAGTAAGAATCTGATAAGACTCACCAGACACTACGTCCGAGATTTCCTTTGACTTAACGTGACCGATAACAATGGAAGCAACTCCTACGTTGCGAAGTCGAGCCATCATATCGAACATAATCTCAATGGCTTTCTTCTCGCCACGACCATATCCAGACCACGCCTGATTAATGCTCTTTACACACTTCTCAGCATGTCCACTATTGCGACACTCCTTGTTCCACATGTCGATTGACTTCTGCTCTGCGATATCAATCAGGTGGTCATACGTATCGAAGATTACAGCCTTGAGATTAGGATACTCACTAGTCTTATTCTCGATAATATCCTCACAGACATCTGCTAGACCAGCGCTATTCGTAAGCTCATCATAATCCATATCCCACTCAGGACAGTTGATATAGTTAATTCCCTGAATGGCATCGGCTCCTCGTTCTGTTCCGCACTCTAGGAATAGATAGCCGTCATCGCCTGCAAGCTTTTCACAAACCTCTTTCATAAGAGTAGTCTTGCCGACCTTTGACTCACCAAGAAGACAAATGTTGTATGCAAGAGGGTCTAAACGCACATTATTTTTACGTCCAAATGCCATATAGATTACATCCTTTCTAAGATGTTAATTGAGAATGAGCGGGAGAGTTCAAACTTATCTCTCCCGCATATAACATTAACAGTATATATTATTAAAGAGCGTCAAGCCAAGACATATCTGAGTCATCAGAAGACTTATCATCATCGGAATCAAACGGAACGTCATCATCATCAGCAACATTGACTACAAGCTCATCCTCTTCATACTTATCGTCAAAGATTTGAACAACTGGAGTCTTATCATCGCCAACAAGCTTAATAACTGGCTTCTGAAGAATCATACGGCGCTCACGAGAACCGCTTGCACTGCACTTGGCAAGCGCTTCCTCCTCAGAATAAATGCCCATATCAATCAAATCCTTGATATCATCAGGAACATCATCCATCGTTGCTGTAATGGTAGCGCCACCCTCAACGAAGATACCGTCAAACGTCACCTGACGGACATTCTTCTTAACCTTGAAGAGTTTGTCATAAACCTTTTTACAAAGCTCAGGCTTAGTGAAGTCCATCGGGAACTCGAACTGCTGCATGAACGGATACTGACCATTAACCTCAGTGCCGTTAATCTCCTTGACGTAATCAAGAACGCGAGCGTTTACATACATAACGCCCTTATCCTTATCAACATCCTTAAGGCTTGCAGAATCCTTATTGAGAAGGACAGACTGGGTAAAGCGAGCATAATACTTAGAAGGCTCATCAGCGCTGCTCAGGACAATGCTCTGAATAGTCTTGCGTACCTGAACTGTATCATTGTATGCGCTGTACTGTAAACGACCCTTGACATTTACAACCATACCGTCCTCAAGATGCTCCTGAGCATAGGCAATGGCATCATACTCGCTAAGGAAGTTCTTATAATAAGTCTTTCCAGATGTTGTCTTCTCAAGACCAACAGTAATAAATGAAAGCTCGCCGACCTCATCTAGAATCGTATCGTCAAAACGGTCTTCCCAAGCAATAGTCATCTGCTTAGAGAAGTCATCGTTGCCATTATCGTCCTTACCGTGGGCATAAATAATGTTCTCGCGGTCTGGCGAATATCCACCAAACATCTCAGCGCGTACAGTACCATACTTTTCACCGCAGTCGATGTTAAGGCTCATAGAATTATAAACCCAAGAACTACGCTCACTCTGCTTGTCGATAGTAAAGGTATAGTCATTTACATTTGCAGCGCCAACCAAAACAAAACTTGACTTCCAGTCAGTCTTCTTAATGCCACTCTTCTCATTTGCCATCTAAGATACCTCCGTATATTTATTAAGGCATATAACATTAGTTATTATATCACAAGTATAAACTAATCTAATAGATAATCTAAAATATAATCTAAAAAATTTTACATTAGTCTACATTAGTTTTACATTAGTTTATTACGCCATCAAATGCTGACATGCAACATAATCAATAAGCTCGTCAAATGTATCACACATGCGCGTTGTACACTCAACCAACCAAGGATGCAGTTCAACACAATCCTCGTTCAATCCAGCAACGGGAATGCGATTCTCCTTGGCGATAGCAAGCTCCATAGCTGTGCCTAGAGACTCAGGGGCGTTGAAGTTCACGATAACCAAGTCAGACTTTCGAACATTATAAGTCTCAAGCTCAAATACCTCGCGCTCATTCTTATGAATTTCATCATCTATAGTGTAATGCATAAGAGGATTGAAGAACATAGGCATATAATCATACCCATAAAAATCAATACTCTCAAAAATCTTAGTACGTACATCCTTGCGCCACTGCCACTGCTCATCGCGGCTTAAGTTACTTATGCCACCAGCAAGGTAAATCAACTTATTTTCCATTGACACCATCCTTAATAACCTTAAACATATCAGCGATATCATCCATTAAATCATAGCGCTCAGTAGAAACAGAACTCTTGGCAAACTGTCGATTGACTGCATCTACATACATAGTAAATGACCCATCGTCTCCCATATAAAAACTGGCGTAGTCTTCCTCGCTCATAAGACGCTTAGGCTCAAGCTGCTTAATTGCAAGGTTGTCAAAGCTGATGCACTTGAACCAACCATCGTTCACAATCTTAGGCAGCATGTCATAGAACTGGGATTTTAGAGAATCAATTTCTCTACCGCACTCATCGTAAAAAACCTTACCGCGCCTAAACTCCTTGTATCCAAGTACGAGAATCTTCAAATCATTATGGGCGAGTGCTTCTATGCTATCCATATCAACGATACCGTTGATAACATGGACAACTGCATTTGGGAGCTGCTTGATTGCATCAATAAAATTCTTTCTGCAATCGCCGACATACGAGATGCCCAAGCCATAGATTAACTTCTTGTCTGTAAGCTCCTTCAGTAAATCAATGTTGTGCATAAAATGTATTTGATTTACCGTCATGCTTGCGATAATCTTACGCTCTTTAAGACGCTCAAGAAACTCAACCAAGTCTGGATGCGTCAGAGGATTGCCGCCACCGATTGCAATCTCACTGTATGGAAACATGGTATCGATAAACGGAAGATTCAGAATATCACCATGTTTTCCATCTGGCGTTGAGTTCTCATGGCACATACCACACTCCATGTTACACATGTTGGTAATCTTAAGGTCGATTGACTCAGGCTTGATTGGGTTAAATGAGTCCTTATCATTCCACCTAATTTTAGTGCCGTCTGAGAACATAGTACAGGTATAGTCGTTGTTCTTATAACTGCCAAGAATCTTCATTACTTCTCCTAGCGATAGCCGTATGCTCCGAATGCAATCATATCATCACCAGACGGAGTTGTAAATGATGTCTCATATTGCTCTAGCTCATCATTATATCTACACCAATCATCATACGTGTAGATGCCTAAGTCCCACAGTCTTGAATCCTCGCGCCTAGACTCAACTTCGTCATCATCGCTATGCTCTAGCATATCAACATCGACAGGAGTATACCATTCCTCGTCTTTATATTTCTTTTCATACTCCTGTGCGTATCTTTCGATGGCTTGCTTTACTGTTTCTTTATCATAGATTCCGCTTCCAACACCATCAGCAAAACAATGATTGAAAGTATAACCATATCCATCACCATCAACAAAATAATATTCGCCATTATGACTAGAAACCCATTTATTAAAATCGTCTTGCGTCATAATGCATAGGGAGTGAGTCGAGCTTGAATTAGTCTCGAACACACCAGCGCGAATCTGAATCATTGTACAACGCCTAGTTTCCCTTATAGAAGTATTCGTACTTCTCTTCATCATGATTTGGATTAGGCTCTTCCCAGCTATTGTGCCAATCAGAATCCCACTTCCAAATAGTAGGCTCTGCGGCATTGCACATCTGACCGCCCTCATCGTTATCGTTGCCAGTGTACACATGACTATCGCTAAAGAGATAGCGAATCAGCATATCGTCATTTTCAAGTACAGAACATACGAACGCATATGTATCATATCCGTGGTCGATATAACCGACATAAAGCTCATCCCACTCATTTCCATCACCATAATCATAATGAACAGTCTTAGGCTCTTCAAACGTATAGATGATGCCATGAGAATCAAGAATATCTTTTAGCTTATTAAGAAGTCCTTCTTCGCCCCTGCGGTCAATCTCATAGATTGCCGTGTATAGGTAATCCGCTACATCGGCTTCTCCATTTTCCCAACCGAATTCACCGAAATGAAAGTCAACATGACAACCATCTGCGTTAACAGGAGTTTTAGAGATACAAATGCTATGTGTGCTTGAGCTATTAGTCTCAAATACTCCACTACGAATTTGAATCATATCAATCACCACTCATCCCAAATACCATAGTCTTCATTCCCATACCTACGAAGCTCATCTTCCTTGTGGAAAACCTTACAACATGTATATGATACCACAACTACAGCCACCATAAGGAGCGCAATTACAATCATGCTTCATCATCCTCATTATTCAAATCATGGTTATATTCACATACGTTACCAATGACCTCGATGATTTCACTGATGCCATCACCAAAGCTGTAATACTTATAATGTTTCCAATCAAACATGAAATAGGAAGCACGCTCTTCTACATATGCAATCTCGACAATAATCTTATCGCCGTCCTCGTGTCCTTCTTCCATATCAACCGTGCAGATATCGCCTTCATACAGTGGGAAATCATTTTTATCCACAAGTCCTATGCTTTTGTGGAATAAGTACCTATCTTCAGGCAATTCCTTCAATTTTTGCCATCCGAACACAGCGTTTCCGCAGGTCAGAAGCTTGTTTTCTCCGCATGAAATTAGAATTTTATCGGGGTATACCCATTCACGATTTTCCTTGTCAAAAACCCTATATGGCATATGAAACTCCTTAGTGTGCCGCCTTGTCTGCTACATGTAGAATCATAACACATTCCATGAAGTAATCGCCCCACAATTTTTTATATTTGTTATACATCTTCTCGTTGTTATCTCTCTCCCACACCCAAGGCTTCATGTGATTTGAGATAAGGGCTGAAACAAACAATGAACTGATTCCATCTACATATGTAAAGAACAGACTATCATATGCTCCTACGTGTTCATGCCCATAGTAATGTGCTATGTCTGTGGTTTCACCCTTGTTATTCTTGAACGTTTTACAAAACGGCTTACCGCAATCATGGATTAGAGCGGCGTGCATTATAGTTCCAATTGAAGCGTTGTCGTACAACTTATTGTTGTATATCCAAAAGAAAGCATTAATACAATGCATACCAAGAGTCAGTTCATGGTGAGGATTATCCTGATTATAATTCTTATAATCTATCGCCCAAGACATTGGAAGTAATGAGCCATTACAGCTACCCTTCCAATATTCAATACTAATATGGTCAAAGCCTTCATAAAAATAAGGAGTATCAAAGCTTTTATACATGCGCTCAATGACATAATCTGGCACATGCCTATCCCTGCTCGCATTGTTTCTCAAGCATTGCTCATATGGAGTGGCTGCTATGATACATTCTTTCCGACAAGGAATGTGCTTTAGCTCTTGCAAGAAAGCTACACGTCTTTTAGAGCTTAGATTGCAAGCATCATAGATAACATTATTACCTTCTTTTAGTGCTGTCTTGATACGCTTATGTAACTCTATAAATAGCTCATGATTATGAGTTTGGTCGTTGATATCTCCGTAAAGCTCTTCTCTTAGTTCATCTGAGCTGAATATAATATAATTATTTTCCTTTGCTAGATTATAAGCGATGGTGGACTTTCCACTTGCTGGTAAGCCCACCATCATCACTAGCACTGGCTTTGTGCTAGTGTCCGTTTATTCACCCGACTTCAACAAAAATTTGCGTGAAACGTTCTTGAATGATTTTTGTCCATCCTGACTACGATATACAAAGCCCTCGCGTAGACACTTCTTATTAATTACGCTCTTACCATCAGCAGACTGCTTGAACTCTTCAAAGTCATCGGCATCAGGCAGGATATAGTTGTCATCAATAATAGGCACAAATGGAATGTCGTACTCTGCTAGAATCTTCTTTGCTTCGACAGAACCAAGGCGCTCACCATCAAAGATTAGATTGAAGGCAGCAAAGCGGCGCTCATCAAGCTTATACTTGTTGCCCTGTACGGACTCACCATACGTCTCGCCCTGTAGCACGACATGCTTATAGCCACGCTTCTTTGCAATGTCGTTAAGAGCATCCTCGACATTGTACTTAAATGCCATCTCCCAGTATACGTTTTCAATACCAGACACGTCTGAAACAAAGTTCTTCTGGTTTACATCCATCTGGCGAACATTGCGAGAACACACACCGAAATCAGGTTTACGACCAGTCAAATCAAGGAAGAATGTAGTCGAAGTGCCATCAATCTTCTCGGTCACGACATAGGGATTCTTATCCTCAAGCATGAACATGACATTCTCAATGCGGTCTTCATCCGTCTTCTTAATCCACACAGGCCATTTCTTAGGATTGTCTTTCTTACGACCAAAGAAAACGAACAGTAGCTTGCGACCCCATGTACGCTTCATCAGCCACTTCCACCACTTCTTCTTAGCGAGCTTGGCGTTGCGTGCGCACATGTTGTTGTACTTCGCATTGTGATTAGACTTAGCCTTACGTGCATTGTCCTCTGCCACATAATACTTAATACCAAGGATATTTGTCACGTCCTCGTGAACGTCCTTATCCTTAATCTCAGGGAATACATCAATTGGCATGAGAAGACCCTGCGAATAGACCTTGCACATCTTAATGGTCTTAACATTATAATGCTTCTTCTCAAGGAATGCAAAGCGCTCATCATTACTAGGAACAAGTGAATCAGTCTCGATATATAGAGCCTTATCGCCTACCTTGAATTGATTCTTCTGTACGATAATCCACCATCCGCCTACACGCGCGTGTTCAACGCGGTCATAGTTTGGAATAGGCTTAATCTCCTCAACGATAACTGGATAAGCCAATGCACGCTCGCCATTTACTAGCATATCGTAACCCTTCTACTCTAGTAAATTCATTACTGTTATATTATAGCAACTGTTTTAGTTTCAAACATGTAAAAGCAACGGATTTAGTTGCTGTTCCTTATAATCTTCATAATCTTTACAATTTTTTCCACAACATAATCAATATCATCATATGTAATATCAGAAGAAATAGTAAATCTGACAGACCTTGCTGCTTCTTCATCCGTCAACCCAAGAGCCTTTAGAACGTATGATGGCTTCTTAGAATGGCTATTGCAGGCAGAACCAGCACTGCACTGAATATCATCCAAGTCAAGCATATACAGAAGTTCTTCCGAGCCAATCCCTTCAGGGAGCTGAACATTGATATTATTTGGCAATCTATGAACGGAAGCACCATTTAGCTTACAGCCATTCCTTGTAAGCTCACTAATAAAATAGTCACGCATTACAGATAGTGCCAGTCTGTCTTCCATTTCATCAGATGCAAGTTCAACGGCTTTCGCAAAGCCGACAATACCAGGGCAGTTTTCAGTGCCGCCCCTTTGTCCATCGTTCTGACTGCCGTATATAATGGACTGAATCTCAATGTCTTTTTTCTTGTATAGTAACCCAGTTCCTTTAGAACCGCCAATCTTATGAGCCGATGCGCTTAACATATCAATACCCATAGCTTTAACATCAATAGGAATCTGACCAAATGCTTGCGTTGCATCTACATGAAGAATGCCACCATACTTATGGATAATATCAGAGATAGCTTTAATGTCTTGAATAGTACCGACCTCGTTATTGGCAAGCTGAATGGACACAAAGATATCATAATAATCAGGCTCTTCGCGGTCTTTAAATACAGACTCAAGCTGCTCCATGTTGACAAAACCATCTTTGTCAACGTCAAGATATGTTACGTCACAATAATAAGTCGCATTACCAAAACGCTCCATAGCATCAACACATTCCATGATTGATTTATGTTCAATTTTAGTTGTGACAATTGAGGTAGTGGAAATATCCATAACGCCAGCAAGCAAATAGCCCTGAATAGCCCAGCAATTACTTTCCGAACTACCAGACGTAAAAAAGATTTCATCTGCATCAGCATTGATAAAACCAGCAATAGACTCACGAGCATTGTCAATTGCACGCCTAACCCTTACTCCATCTGAATAAATAGAAGACGGATTATAGAATTCGTCTGTAAGATAAGGCATCATAGCTTTAAGAACTTCTGGTTTTACCTTGGTCGTACCAGCTACATCTAAGTACATACATTAACTCCTTAGCAATATGGAGAATAGTTCCGATTAGTATTCTATCAGAATACATATTATCAAAACCATTTTCCATACAATCTATATGTATTCTATTGTTTAACACCAAACATTATTGTAATAATAATTACGTCCACGGTGACGGCGCTTGTAGTGTGCCAAGTCATTGAGATAGTCACCAATGTAATCTAGATAATCATTATAAGTTTGAATGAGCTTATCCCAATACTCGTCATCATCATACTTCTTATCCGTGTGATTTGGCTTCTCGCCCTTCTCGTCCTCAGTGTCATCGTCATCATCGCGGTCAAACAGGTCGCAATTCTCGCAATCGCCATCGCACTCTAGGTCATCGTCATTATCATCATCAAATGTAATGCCATCCATATACAGCTTGTTCTGTAGTAGATAACCCTCAAGCTCCCAAAGTTTTTTCTCGATATTCTTCATGCAAATATCTACGCCCATGTCCTCGTCATAATTAGCAGGGTCAACGCAAGAAGATGACTCGACAATTACAAATCCATTTGGCAGCTTACATGCAACAATGGTACACTTATCAAATGCAGTTGTTACAGCGATATCACAACTCTCCATAAGTTCATCAATAACAGACTGGGTTACAGTATTCTTTGTACGCGCCATAATAAATCACCTTTCTATTGGCATATAACTTTAATTACAAGACAGAAAGTCAATAGCCTTTGTTCCGAGTCTTTCCACAGTCCTAGTGACATTCTGTCTCGTACAATCCATTGTATCACTAATCTCTTGATGTGTCATCCCATTTAACAGACATGATAAAATATATTTTTCATTGTCATTTAGACTGTTTATAAACTCTTTAGCCATCATGTCGCTAAGCATCGTATCACATGTATCATAATCAACATAGTATTCATCAATATCTTCATCAATGGCACACATATCTTCAAACGAATGATAATCTTCCGATGCCTTATCTACCTTATTTGATGCGGCAACAAAGTCTTCCTCAAACTCTTCCTCTAATAGACGAAGCGCTTTCTCAAGTATTTCCTCACACCTAAGTTTACGAAGCTCATCATCATCATCATAGAGCCGATATCCGTTTTCAGCATACCACTCAAGAGCTTCTGTACTATCGTTTTCTACCATATATCATATTCCAACTTTCTTTTAATCTATTTACATTGCAAAGAATCTTCCATTGGAAAACCCTGTATTGTTCTTGCAATATTATAACAGAAAAATAATACAAATGGAACTCTTCTTCACAAAATAATTACACATCAAGTTGGAGATAGCTATAGCCGTCACTATCAGTATAATAGATATTCTTTATTCCAAGGTCTTTCAGGGCGTTCATACAGGCAGGACATGGCTTGGCAAGTCCGTATCCAAGTTTAGTTCCACGAGAGATTCTATACACATATACCTTTACCTTAGACCAATCAATATCTATTCCGACAGTGTATGGTATTGATGAAATGGCGGCAATCTCGGCGTGGATACTATCGTTTATATAGTTTCCACCAACGTTATTAAACTTCCTGTATTTGCGGTTATATTCCTTTTGCATTGGGTGAGACTTATCGTCATTCTTTCCGCGCCCGATAATATGTTTTTTATATACAATAACGGCACCAGTATGGAATCTTTTAAACTCAGATGACCCAGCTTCCATACGTGCTTCATTGAACATTCGCATATCAAACTTAGAAAAATTCACAATAAACCTTCCAATAAATATCTAATCGTACAATCGGTTTGCTTTTCTTGCCTTGTTATATTCTTCCAATGGACTGTAACTATCAGAGCATTCGTGTGTTAGATGCCAAGACTTACACACATTGCACTTGTATGGGCGAAGAATCTTTGAGCTATTAACGAATAAAGTCTTAGCTGCACACAACGCATCATACCTACATGAATATTTTTTCTTTGACTTACATGTATCCATGTTCTTATACCTGACGTGAATAAAATGAGGACAGAGAAAACTCTTATCATATAGTTTTGTCGTATCTTCAATCATTGGGCGTGTTTCATTATAGTATCCGCAATCAACATTGCTACCGCGTTCTTTGATTCTGTTTTGACAAACAGTACAAATGAAAGTAGACACTTGTTCTCCTTATTTACGTCAACTTACATAGATATTATATCATGTTCATATAAAAAGAGAGGGTATATCCAAAAGGATATACCCTCTCTACATATATTAAACACAATTGCTTTCGCGTTAAGATTTCAACGACATGTCGTTTACTCTCACATAGCCGAAACTATCCGTCTTTCATGGTCAACCATAAAGTTTCCAAGGCATTTCAAACAAACTACTTGCCAGTGTTAATCATTGGAGTTGAGCCGTTTGGAACCACGACAAGATTACCTTCCTTGCCGACATCTTTCAAAGCGTCAATGTAGTGTTGCTGTAGCACTTGGTCATTAAGACTCTGTGCGAGAACAGCATTTGCATCAGCTTCACCCTGAGCTTCAATCTTCTTAGTCTCAGCCTGAACCTTGGCAGTCTCCTGTTCGTTCTGTGCCTTCTGCTTTGCTACCTCAGCTGCCTGAGCCTGTGAATAGCTATCGGCAATAGACTCAGGATAGCGTACATCCTGTACGCTCACCTGCTCAACAGTAAGACCGATTTTATTCCACTTCTTAGTCAGTGCGTCCTGAACAGCTTTAGTGAACTGAGAACGATTGGTCAGCATGGTAACGGTATCGAACTTTCCAGAAACCTCACGTGTAACAGCGCGAACATCATTGGAAATATACTTCTCGACAAAGCTCTCCTGAGTACCATACTCAGAATAAAGATTGAGTGCCGATTCTGGATTCAAACTATAGTTGACCTGAATATCCACGTTTGCACTGGCACCAGACTTATCATTGATTGACACCTGCTTGCCTTCATATGAGCCGCCGTCAACCTTATAGTCCGTGTCACCATAGAAGTTGATAAGATTGTTGCGCACATCATACGTAATAACATCTTGCCACGGTGCCTTGACATGGAAGCCAGCTTCGGAACTTGAGCCAGCAAGTGAGCCACCTAGATTACGAATTACGCAAACCTCACCAGTATCCTGTGTATAGATGCAGGAAAATCCAGCAAACACAAAGAAAAATACAAGGCATACAACCGCAACGCCACGAGCACAAGAACGTGCAAACTTTACAGTCTTAATGTCAGTCTCGTTTTTAATGTAAGGCTTTCCTAGAACATTGTTATCCTCAATTGGTTCTGGAATCTTTGTGCGAACATTAAACACGATACATGGAATCGCAATAAGCAATGCGATAATTCCGATAACAAACGTTACCATTCCAATCCTCTCTTTAAACAACATTCAAACAAAAAAAAGCAGGATGCGTATTCACGGCACATCCAGAGTGTCTGTTTTTATGGTGTTTCAGCTCACCTATTACTCCGTGAAAGCACTTGCTTATCTCCTAGCAAGAAGGCTCGCTATCCTCTCGAATAGCTATGCGGCGTTGCCTATTCTTCCGCAAAAGATTTTTTTCGGGAAAATCTTGAAAACAACTGCCAATAGGGGCAGGTATTATCTGGCGGAGTAATTCGGTTCCGACCCGAATGCTTATATAATAAGCACGCTTTGCTTAGCAGGCAAGCCCAGCTCCCCGCTGGTTATCTACTCCGAAGGTGGGGTGCGTTACCAACTAATGTCAACTATGACAACATGTTGTTAACATATTATAATTATACCACATTTTTATATGTTCTGTTATGGATAATTAATCTAATAACAGATTCACCGACATTAAACTTTCTTGCTAATGCCGCACCGCCAAACTCTTTATTTCTTGGTATATAATTTTTTCTAATATATTTAACTTGTTCCACTGTTAATTTTGCCGCGCCGCACTCGGCTCCTCTTTTAACAGTTACAAGACCAGTGTCATGTGCGTGCCTTGAGTTTTCTTTTGGCGTAACCCACTCAAGATTATAAGCGTTATTATTTAACTTATTGCCGTCTTTATAATTGACATGATGTTTTCCTTCTTCATAAGGAATAAATGTTTCAGCAACAGCTCTATGTATTTTAAATATCTGCTTGTCACAACGGCTACCAAGAGACACGCACACTTGATAATATCCTTGCTTGTTCTTATATGTCTTGTATTCAGTTCCAGTTCTAACGTTTCTTAATTTTCCAGTATTAGATACTTCAAAGTCGTTAAAAGTTTTATTATGATATACTAGACATTTCCACTCCTCATCCAAATCTACCTACTTTCAATTAAAAACCAATAATTCTATTTAAATTAGATACTATATAAACAACATAGTATCTAGGTAATTTATGGCGCCCCTACGGTGAGTCGAACACCGATGACTAGTTTAGAAGACTAGGGTCTTATCCATTAGACAATAGGGGCAATGGAGCCAACGACAGGATTCAAACCTGCAACATGTTGCTTACAAAACAACTACGCTATCATTGCGTCACGTTGGCGTTTATATTACAGATACAATATAAACAACATTATATCTAAGTAATCTTGGTGTCCGATAACGGGGTTGAACCGTTACACCTTTCGGCAACAGATTTTGAGTCTGTCGTGTCTGCCAATTCCACCAATCGGACATTATATTAAGGAAATACACAACTTATATTGTGTGTAATAATAGATACAGGTGCCGCATCTAGGTAACGCTCCTAGCCAGTCATAGACATTGGATTTACAGTCCAACCCTCGTCTTTAAAGGATTACTGCGGCATATTAAGGTAATACACAGCTTAGATTGTAGGTAGTAGGAGATACAGGTGACGATCCTGTCACGCCCCGTTATAAGCAGGGTGTTATACCAACATTAACTAATCTCCCACTACGTACAATTTCCATTGTGTATTACCATTATAATAGACGGTAACGTTCCATTGGCAGTGGTTGGAGTCGAACCAACATACAGGAGCTACCTGTTTTGCCCATTAAAGCATAGCGTATACCGATTTCGCCACACCGCCAAGTAACGTTACCGTCTATGGAGTATATACTTTTCAAGCATGGTCTATATACACGCAAGACCGCTTCTGTATCACCAGTCTGATGTATACAACAACACGCAATGATAATATATACTCCATAGACGGTGGTAGCTTGCTAAAGTCCTCACCAACTACCAGAGGGGTCACTTATTTTAAATACCGTCCGCGATGGCAGACCTTCCAACGCTACCGATTTTACGCAACGGTGTACGCTTAACAGTCCGCTTCCTCCGTTAAGACAAGGGGTAACATTACGCCGTTACCATGCGCCCAAGACTTGTCAGGTAGCTATCTCCATCGTAAACCTTGGGACTAAGCGTTGACGGAAAATACTTAAGTTAAATTAGAGCGACCATGAAAGGAACCAAACAGAAAGGAGCAATAGTATTTTCCGCCTACGGAATCGTACCGTACCATCTGTGTCGTCAAACAACCAAACCCAACACAGAATCGAACCTCGCTTTGTCGGTCAAGCAAACCAACGCGAAAGATTGTCTCAGGCCTTCGCCTTACCTTCATAAAACGTAGTGGTAATTCGGTCACATAGGAAATGAAGCTGAGACATAGGGAGCGACCCTATATCTTTTCATCCCGACTTTACGTCAATCTATGGCTGGATTGGCTACCAACAACTTTCACCCACCATTCAGCATATCAATCTTATATCTTCTAATATATTCCAACTTTGGGCTACTTGTACTCGCGTCTGGTCTTATAGCTGATTACCAGCATCAATTGGACAACTATCTTATGGCATTCCAAGCGATTGGCATAGCTGCCACACTACCCTCTACTTGGTTCAATAAGTATAACTTATATCTATTGCGATAGCAACCAGTTAGCGATACCATTTTCTTGCGTTTCATCACAGCGCCGTGCCTGCTCGGTTGAGATTTTCCATCTCTCCTACCAGATGGCAGTTACCTACATCTGGCAAAGCCTACCTATGGGGTATCCTCCATAGTGGAACTCCTCGAACACGCCCATGACCTCATGGAATTGAGAATACACATGGTTGAAACAATCCTTCGCGTTGATTTCTCAACGCTGATACTCTATACAAATATCAAGGTGCAACTTGAAACTTCCGTTTCTCAGTGTCAGATATTATAGCATCTAACTTTATCATTTACAAGAACTTTTTTAAACTTTTTCCATCTTCTGTTCTCAAGGTTCCCAGATTGATTCGCGTTTTTCCGCGTCTCTTTCTGACACCAACTATATTACATGGTGCCTATATCCGTGTCAACAACTTTTTTAAAAAACTTTGGATATTTTTCCACGTGTTTAAAATAGTAGTTTTAAAGCGTATATATACACAACATATAGTGTTTTCAATGAACATAAAACACAACATATAGTAGTGTCTATAAATATAACAACCACATATAGACTACTTTGCGTATTCAGCAACTTGGATTTTTCCATGTGACTTATCGGATACGCTCACATAGTAATCTAGATTTTCCATTCGCTTCATACGTTTCTTGAACGACATGTTGCTTGCAATATCATCATAGTATGCGTCCCAATCAAAACCCATATCTGCGATGTTCTTTTTCTTTTTGAAAAACAGACCCATTTTAAAACCTCTCTTAGATAAAGTCGAAACCAAGCTCAACGCTCTCGTACACGTCTTTGATTTCATCATCCATGATTCCGATATATCGCATTGTGACGGCAGTTGAGGAGTGGTTGAAGCAACGCATGAGCATTACAAGCGCCCTATCTTTATCCTGTGCATTTCTCCACACATGGAATGCCCAAGACTTGCGAAGCGAGTGTGAGCCGATGTTTTGCTTAATACCAACTTCCTTTGCAGTATTCTTAACGGCACGATACAGTGTCTTTGTGCTAATTGCACCACCCTCACGGGAAGCAAACAAGTATTCATCAAGATTATCCGTTGGATACTCATTGAGATATTCAACGATAGCCTTCTTGACGGTATTATTGAAGAACAGTTTCACGAACTTCTTGGTCTTGCGAGTTTTCTTAGGCTGCAACACATAAAAGTCTTTGAACCTATATTTTCCATCGGCAGTGCTGTCGAGAAAGAAGCTCCACTTGAGCGTAGCCAAGTCACTTGCACGCAAACCTACATTGATTCCGACTACGAACAGAAGTTTGTTCCTAGCGGCAATCTGACGATGGTGCGCGTCTGGTGCTTCCTCGATATGCTTGTTATACATATCAATCATATCTTTGATTTCTTCTTCCGTGCGAAAAGCATATACCTCTGAAGATTGTCCAGCTACGCGACCGCCACCGTGGTTCTCACGGGCCTTCGGGCTTTTTGGTTTAACGTCTTTAGTACCCATGACGATACTGAACGGAACGATGTTGTCATATTGTTTTTCCGCAAGTGCCGAATAAGCCATTTCAATTCCTTCCTCTGTACTTTCTTTACTATATTCTATCTAATATCAATGTAGTTATCAAGTAGTTTGTTAATGTCATCCACATAATCTTCAAAATAAAAAAGGGTGGAACGATAAATGTTCCACCCGTCTATTATAACATATATATAAGGTATTATTACTCTAAATCAAAGTCCAGCTTATTCTTCTCAAACTTGATACGGAACTCTCCGTTGGCAAACTGTCGCATAAGAATCTCTAGCACTGTATTCATCGAGAAGCCTACCTGCTTACAGTATGCGCTGAAAGCATCCTTAATATTTTTGTCAATAGTTGTATTGAGTACAACCTTATTATTTTCCACCATGTTAACCCCAATCTTCGTCACGAACACGGGTATGCTTTACGGCTACAAAATCATCGCACCATGAATCATCATCCAAGTATACAATCTCCCACTCATGAGCTTTGCAGTATCCCGCTTCATCGTCCTCAACCTCAAAGCCATTATCAAACGGCTCGCAATTACGGCAATTAGCGCAGCAACGTGGATGAATCTTAGACATTTTTTCTCCTAACAATTAGTACAAATCAAACTCACGAATAGTATAATAGCTTTCTTTATATCTGGTAAAATAACTATTGCCATAATCAGCATCCTCATCATATGGAGGATACCACGCTATATATTCTCCATTACATCCATTCTCAACCTGTCTCACGTATCCGCAATCATCAAGATATTTTTCGGCATCATCATAGTTTGAAAATATTCTATCAATGTCTTGAAAATTATCATCCCAGTCCAAGCCACTATCATCATACCATACAACATACACCCTGTCTTTAGCAGCTTGAGCAATCTCAATATGCGTGTTATCAATATTTTCTGTTGCATCCTGTGGAATAGCAGTCGGTTCTTCCATTGCAACAAAACCCACATCACTCATAATTTTCCAATCTAACTATATATATGGATAAACTCTAATGCAAGCAATATCGTACAAAAAATAAAACAAAAGATTATAACTTTCCAGTCATCGCTATTCATACCCACAGTTTATCCTTTTCTTCCGCGTGTCAATATACATGATACTACTTACAGTGTAGTTGTCAAGTAGTTAAAGTAAATAAAAAAGCAGGGCTTGAATAGCCCTGCTAAAACGTTTTACTTTTCCGTATATGACACGATTGAAATGCTAATCGCCATACTCACCGTACTTGCCATTAAGCCAGTCATTAGTAGTCTTTAGCATCTGTCCAAACGTCCAGTAATACGCGCCCTCAACATACTTGTTAGTAAGCACGTTATTGATAATATCATTTTTTGTGATAGCAAAATCAACGCGCTCGTCAAATGAACCGCTACCATCGTATACATAATATGTAACTACAAACAGTTCATCATCAGACAACATCATCTCATTTGTCTGCAAAGAATCGGTATACCAATCATTACCCTTAGGGTCAAGCGCAGAAGCAACGCACTCATGCTCGCCAGCACAATGCTCGCTGTCAACCACATAGACAACATCCTCAAGAACGTCCTCGATTGTATCGTCATAAGCCCAATAATCAGTATCTTCCACACTCTTGCAAATCGCAGTCAGCATATTATACTCCTTTTATGCAGACACTAATAAACCTGCGATAGATTATTACACCAATCTAACAATTTGTCAAGATGCTCTTGCTTGTCTTTGTTAAACTTTTCCATATTGTTCTTGCATTTGTATAGATGATACATGGCATTGGTACGTTTGCGATAATAGAAACCTTTTGGCATCTTGTCAAACCCATAATCCCTTGCAAATGCAATATATATTCCACCTTCTGGGTCATGGCTTTCGCAACAGTAGCGCGTAATATATCCTTTTGTATTCAAGATTCTAATTTGTTCCTGAATACCGCTATCAATGTTTATAAGCTCACGTGGTTGAACAGCGCACGTACATTTGTCAATTGTCTTAAAACAACGTGGACAAACATAGTCCTTACAAGAATAGAGCAAAGTAAACCTCCTATAGAGTATACTGATTGTGTTCAGTCTTGTTGTCATATGAATACTCTAGCGCATCATATAGGCAATCAGTATCAATTCCATTATCAATATATCCCTGCTCAATGCAATCAAAATAATACTGCGCAGGTGGGCAAATGCCCTTGCGATTATTCGCCATAACATATACGATAGCAACATCGTTATGACCATCGTCAAACTCTACATTAACACCAATGCGAATATAGCAATCTGGGTATCCCTCATACATATCTAGCATAGCCCAATCATCATCGTCAATATCCCAAACGACAACAGGAACAGCGCTATCATCATCTGACTTGATAATATCGGCATGAACGTTAAATACAAGTTTCCATCCATAAATCTTTCCATTGCCAACTACCTTAGACTTAGGACAACGATAAGCCATCTGGTCGAGCGACATATTAGAACCATAAGCACAATACAACATATATAAAATCTCCAATCAATTAAAGCTCATGCTCGGGAATATCGGGAGTGGCGCAAGGCTCATAGTGCATATAGTAAAGTTCCTTATTATCATCCAAGTCTACACCAGCATCACCATACTGAAACGCTGCAAATGCGCTACGATTGTACGCATTGTATTCATCAAAAACTTTCCCATGCTTAACCACATTACCATCGGCATCAAGCAGGTAACAATTGAAAATCTCTACGTTCTCGTCCCAATCACTGAATACAGCGACAATCATTCCGTTCTCATACTTCACAGCGTAGTCATAAGGTGTGAAATCTTCTGAAATAGTCTGTACGCAACTATCAATAAACCCATACTGATAGCTATTGTCACCTACAAAATTGTAGTTATCATCAGTGTTCGCGCAAGAAAGCATGGTAAGCATGAAATAAAGCAATGCAGACACACAACGAAAATCATCTTTGATATATCCATCATACCAATCATCCCAGTTGTTAGGCGTGAATGATACATATCCATCACGAGAAGTATACTTCTTCTCAAGAAACTCCTCAAAGTTATCACGATTCATAGCAGCATAACCAAGCATATATTCACACAGTTTGTCCGTATATGCAAAATCAAACAAAGTCGAATCAGTCTCAAAGTTATAATACTTCGGGTGATACGTGCCAGTATACGTCACTTCAAAATCATCATCATAATCAGACGGGAAAACATCAGTCCACAAAGCGTCCTCGATATAATCAACAGCGCACTTACCGATTTCATCATCAGCCTTGTCGCGCGTGGCAAACGGGATACCTCCCCAAAGCTCTCCAAGATAAGTCTCGTAAAGCCCAGTGCAGATAAAGTTTCCAATGCAAGTAGTGGAAGTATGAATCGTATGGGTCATAGTCTCTTTCATCGTAGAGCCTTTCTCTAAGGCTTTCTCTTTCCTTGCCTAATAGTATATATAGTTGGTAACTACATGTCAACTATATTTCCAATTCATATTTCCTCCATAAAAAATATCACGCCTTATAGACGGCAACACTACAGAAAGGAAAGAAGTGAGAAAAGGCGTGGGATTAGCGTTGCCGCCTATGAGACGTGATATTATATATTCCGATATGACAAGATTATAGGTTGCACCAAAAGTCATCTTCGACAAACTCTGTGCCTTGGTAAAGGTTATACATCAACCAATCTGGAATATCCGTGGGATATGTTGCGTTCTCTAAAACTTTGCGCTCACTCTCAATCATCTGCGGCAATGCTTCTTGATTGTAGTAAAAATCAGTATACAGCTTATCTTTAAGCTCATACATTTCATCATCGCTAAGCTGCTCTACCTTCATGGCAAACACCTTTCTAAGAAACTGTAGTACGATTTAAGACACGTTAATCCAAAGCGCGTGTATCTAACTCAACTTTATCCCATCCACCCATTAAAAAGGCATACATCCATCCGTCAACGATAAAGCACGCTTTCATGGGGTTGCTCTTATGCTCCTTTGCTTCATCCTCGTAATATACATTTACGATATTCACAATGCCCATGCTTTGCAAATGCAACAATGATTTACGTACATTGCTACATAGCTTTTCATCACCAATAGCTTTAGCAAGCTCGCTATACGTACCCTCAAAAACATCCATCTTCATAAGATAATCCATAATGCGAACTTCTTGCTTTGTAAGCTCACGAAACTTACGCATAAGTGTATAAGTCTCGTCATAATCAAAACCCATAGTATCAGACAACGTTATATCCTTTCAATAAAATACTATACCTATGCTGCCCTTTTGATAACGCCATGCGTCCAGCAATTACCAGTCCAACAACCAATCTCTGGGAACAATCCAAGCAGAACATCTTCCATACCAGCAAGATACTGCTTGTAATGCTTTTTCTGCAAACCAGACAGCGTATAATCGTCTTTCTGAATAAGCTCGACAGCATAGCTCCACTCATTGTCCTCAATCTTAATCTCAAACAGTGAGTTTTCCATAATGGTGCCATAGGTGTTACCAGTTGCGACAAAGCTACCGAACTTATTCATCATGTCTTTGACAAACATGTTGATATAATCTTCGGTATTCCAGTACGTCAAATCCTCGTCATACTCATAGTCTTTGAAGTCATCCGCGCTCATATCGGCAAGCAGCTTATTATCGAACTCACCGTACTCGTCTGCTTCCTTAGACGTATAGTAGTCAATATAATCATAGTCGATATAGTACAGACCCTCATAGTCTCCGTGTGTATGAATGTTTCCGCGTCCCATTGCAGTTCCTTTCTCGTCTGCTCTTTCCTTGTCTATATAATACTCTAATTAAAGGCGATACAGTTGAGATTTTCCACATTCATAAATCATACACAATTCATTTTAGTATGACTTTAATCCGTGACTGAAATGATAGTAAAGTAAAAATGGCGAATTACTCCGCACCAAATACATAGTTCAATACACACTCATTACAGCATGGAACCCAAGTTTCCTTAGCACCACCATCGCTAGGAACAAGAATCGGTACATCATATTTGACGCTAAGTTTTGAATGGCAGAAGATACACTCACGTTCTTTATCTTGCCACCATTTATTGACGCGCCTATATCTTTCCATGATATCTCCTAATTAAGCGTGAACTGGCTTAAACGTACAGCCCTTGCATTGCTTACGCGCATACTCACAGAACTTTTCCGCATCCTCGCGCGTTTTCCAACGACTAGCATACATGCGCAAGTCTGTAGTCATAACATTTCCACCCTTGATACAGATACGAACACTGCGTTTCATGGTTCCGTCATTGAACAGAACGCCCCACATGCCATCATAAGCCATTGCAATTCTCCAATCAAAACTATTTTAAGCTGCTATACACAGCCACCGCAACAACCCCACTCAACATGCTCGTTTACACAGCGCTCAATCTCGTCTTTAAGGTTTGCATATTTTTCTGGAACGTTCACAGACCACTCACCGATTCCAACGTGTTTGTTCCATTCATCATCAAACCAGACGCTTCCACCGCTATACATACAGCATTTAGGGAACTCCACTTCCTCGCCGTCAATGCGTAACACAAGCGTGCCGCCACACAAATTAGGAAAAGCACCATCATAAGAAACAAACTCAACCATTATTTTAAGCCACCTTATCTACTTTCTTTTCATTGCAACGTTCGCACATAGGTTGGTAATTGTCCAATGAATCAGCACCACCAGCAGCACGTGAAATGATATGGTCTTTAGTAAGCTGCATTTCACATCCATCTGCACCGATTCCATATAGATTAAAATGCCACTTGTTTTTATAATAAGCACCACTTTTGCTTTTCTTAACGTTGAATGTTTCCAACCAGAAGTATTCGCCTTTTAGTCCACAAGATACACAATCAGTTCCATTGATAAAGAAATTGCTATATCTATCACTATCCATAGTTACGCAAACTCCGTTGCCAAAATCAATGATAGGCCATTCACCAGTTGACTCATATACTTTCTTAGAGCTTTCCCATAGTTTCCTAACGTACTCAATTGAATACTTGCCATGCCTATGATACGACTTAGCATATGCCTTTTCATACTTGTTCATTGCTTCTATCACCTCTCTACATCCAAATCTTAAACCTTAATAATAAGCCAACTATCTTCCATGTTTTGACCATAACAACTGCACTCATAATTGTTAAACCAAACGTGATTATCGGCATCATCGTCATAACGAAAATCGCCGTTATCACATTGACGCTTTTCTTTAATAAAATCATCAATATCAATGTCTATGCCATAGTAATTGATAATATCTTCTGCAATCTTCGTTGCAGCTTCTTCGCGTGTGTCATACCTACCAATTTCACTAATGCCATCACCAATGCCATATTCAGCAGGATAATTAACAAGGATAAACATTTAATTCTCCAATCAATAGTTTGTAACGTTATCTTTTGAGTTGTAACATATAAAATGTTACATATACAAAAACAATGTTACCAACGCAACAACTCGCCAAGGTACTCAAGCTCAAACTCCTGCTTCATAGAGCGGCGAGCGCGGCGCTTCTCCTTGCGCTTCTGCTCGTTGATACGCTTAGTGTGACCAGCTCCATAGAGGTCGGTGTTGTTGTAAGCGCCGTTATTGTTCGTGGTCTTGCGCTTGAACTCGTCCTTCATGGTTACGTCCTTTCTTCCGCTCCCTTTCGTTGGTTATATAATACTACCAACAAACAGCTACACAAGCGACAATAGCTACTGTCCACAATTCCTACACAATTATCCATACAAAAAAGAGTGGCATAATAGCCACTCTAATCTAGGCTTCACGTAATTCTTTACCACAAAATGGACAAAAGAATATAGGCACTTTAATAGAACACGAATTAAACCCACCGCTTACAGTGACCAGTTTTGGTTTGCAATCGTCCCACTCAATATAGACAACGCTTCTTTTGTCTTTCGTGTATATGTTCTTACTTTTCTCGCAATACTCACACATGATAACCTACCAATATAATATATGGTCTGCTTTGAAAATATTAAAATCAATTCTTATTCCAAGAAAATGAACAAATACATCATTGTCATAATCTTCAACGTATGAATCATTATCTACACAAAACTCACGATATTTATTTGCTTTGTCTTTTATATACCTTCTTGCATCATCATACGTACTAAACCTTTTCGTTTCAAGCTCATATCTTTTCAAAGATTTTTCATTGAGCATACTATTAAATACGTACCACATGTTGCAATCTTTCACATATCTAACACATTAGTTGTTGTACGTATTCACGTGCATAAGTAAGTTTTTCGTCAAGTCAATTGTCCAGCGCATATATTTACCATCTTCATCAGACACATAAACGTTACATCCGTCATCATCAATATAAAGTTCCTTACCTACCTTCTGCCATTTTCCATTAACCACAAGACCGTCCCTGTGCAAAAGTTGTATTTCTCGCGCACTTTCGCGCATAAACTTTCGCGCATCGTCATGATTCTTAAACAAGGTAACGTCAAGAAGCGTAGCGCTCCTATAGCTAGTGTTAATAACAGCGAACTTATACTCTGCTAGTTTGTTAAAAAGACCCATAATAAGCCTCCATAAACAACATAGTGAAAAAAGTATATACCTTTCTCACTATGTTAAAACGTTTAATCTTCTTGCTTATACTCACTAATGTCGCTATCAAAAAGCCCGTCAACAGTATTCATAGCGTCCTCAAACGCTTCATCCAACACAAGTTCTTGCGTATCATTTTCCAACGTGAACTCAATCGTAACGCTATACGTTCCAGCCTTTAAAACATTGCTCATGGTTTGTCTCCTTATATTTATGCTGTCTAGCTTATATCATGCTTGCTTACAACGTCCCAAAAATCAACGTCATTACGCTGCTTATATCCATCATGTTCATCATACGTATAAACCTCGTCAACGATAGCGGCAAGGTCAAAGTCGTTAACGTACTCGCCAAGCGCGGGAGCAATCTCATATGCGATAACATCGGCACCAGTAGTTAGTTTCATGGTATGCTCCAAACATTCCTAGTAATTGATAATAGCCTGAACTTCTGGCATGTCAATAATCTTTTCAACATCAATGTTTTCCATGATAAAAGCCTTTCACTCTGAAAACTTTATTTTAAGCAGACAATGCCTTATCACATTTCATAAGATAATTGTCAAATGTAACTTCGGTAAACAGATAAAACATCTGCTCAATAGCCTTACGACCGCTCTCGTCCTTACGCTTCCACATATCAAAAATATCTTGCGCAATTCCGTTGCACTCAAAATCAGTTTGCTCCATCAGGTCACACAAAACAGTATCAGCGTCACTACCTCCCCACATAGGCAGCGCTTCAATCTTTTCTGTTTTATCTTCAATTTGGTCAATCATGTTTTCAGTCCAGTTGCTCATTGCTGTATTCCTTCCGTTAAAAGCGTGCTTTTATCCTAAGCCAAAACCCAACTCATATCAATACCCATCTCATACATACCGAAAATATCAGGCTCAACCAACATCATATCACCATCATAATTCTCGATAAACGTATCCGTCTCAAATAGATAATCATAGCGCGTACCATCACCGATACCGTTGTCGGCATCACGATTCAATGCACGCATGACACGCATAGCTTCATCTTTAGTAAAATGCGGATGCTCATAACCACCACTGTTCTGCTCACAAAAACCATGACTGCCATACCCGACAAGGTAAGCGTCAAAGACGTTGCAATCGTCACCATCAAGATGAACCTTAACTGGCTTGAGAGTATAAACCATATCGCTCATTTCTGTTCCTTTTTCCGAGCGCCTTTCCTTGTCTATATATTATCAAAGATTTAATCCGTATAGACTAGAACATTTGCCTTCACAACATCAACACAATTGACTATTCACAGATAGGCCAGTTGCTTATATTTTCCGTGTCGTATCCCTCATACACATCGTCAATATCAGTCTCATAATATCCAAAGATATTATCATAGCCCATTATTTCCATGTCTTTCTTTATCCATTTAAGCAGCTCGCTAGGTGTCGGATAATGCTTAGCTTTAATGACCATGGAATACAGTCCGTTATCTTTGTCCGCAAAGTCAATGACAATAAACATATACGGTAGCGGATTATCTTTATTGAGTTTTCCAGAATCAAGATACCAATTAGAGATACCACACTTTCTTACATTAACAAGAAAATCATACGCTTGCCAATAATCTTTAAAGCATACATCGTTCACAGATTTTCCGTTTTCATCGACAAGATAGACCATAGTAACTCCTTTAGCTTAGATTTTTTCCATGTCTATATATTATCAAACATATGCTTTAATATGTTGACAATTTTCCGCAACACAATTTATCCATATATAATGGTATTTTTCCAATCGTTAACAACTATATATACGTGTTTCAATTGTCTGATTTTTTCCGATAACCGAAACAAAAAAAGCGCCCCATAACAGGGCGCTTAGATTTAGCTATCGTCTAACAGGCATAACCATTCCGAAACATGTACGCATATTCTTATAATCGCTTGTCATAAACTCCATAGCGCGTCCCTCAAGACCCATCATAATCTGAATAGGCGTGTTTTTTCCGTATGCAAGTTTCACAGCAGCACAAATATCAGCCATATAATCAGCGTTTATCCATGCGGCATACCCTTGGTGAGCCATTCCGTCATTATCGCGTTGCGATTCAATGATACGCTTATAGTCTATATATTCCCAACCAAACTTAGATAGGTTTTCAAACTCCACAACATCACGCAACCAATTATCAGACTTTTTATGTTGATAGATATGCGCTGTCAAATTATCCGCATCACTATCATAATCAATAATAACGCAACTATCGGTTGACTTTATATACTTCTTAACATCTTCAACATCGAGAAGAAAATCAACGTTGTGTTTTTCCGAAACATCGGCTGCATCGTGATTGATACTGTGCTCAAACTCAATCAGCTTGTATCCGTCACTGCCAACAATCGTGTACTTGTCGTAGCGAACTTTAATAAGTAGGCACTTGCACCAGCTACGAATCTGGTTTTTGTCATAGGCAAGACGAGCAGCTGCCAAAAGTTCTTTTGCATCCAAAGTAACGAGCATCGTTATTCCTTCCGTCTGGTTTGCTCTGTGGCTTAATAATATCACGATTATAGTCGCTACATATTTTCTCCATATAACTTTCCACAAGCATAAAGTTTCGTTTTTAACGATTAGATTTTCCACAAAAGAAAAGGGGAACGCATAGGCGCTCCCCTAATCCGCTTGAAAGAACCACCAATCAAGCATCAACCACATTCATACCAACACCAAACAGGACGGTATGCAACATAAATGCTAGTTCGTTTTTGTTCCATTTCATTTATGTTGTAACTCCATTGTAATCACTCGTTGTCAATCTGTCAAGTAGTTTATGAAACTTTTTCCGCTAATTTTTATCGTCAATGTATCCCAGATTGACAAACGTGTTTCTCATACTGCGATAGCGATGAAAGTTTACATAGGTTGACACTGCACCATATGGACTAAGCCCAGTGTATTGATTCTTCTGCGGAAAATATTCCACCACAGTATCACGCTTATACATGATAGTCTTTTTGCGATTGATTGTCATACCATAAGGATGAAATACAAACATGTTATTATCTTCCGTGTGAACAATAACGTCAGTTCTCAGCAAGTCGAATACATCTTTAATGCGATGCTCTGTAATATAGAGACACCCAGTAATAGAATCATCCGTTGACTTAAAGCGATACCACGTCTTTTGATTCTTAACGATAGGCACATCGTATTCAACGTCTCCGACAAACCTATATCCCTGCTTATACTTTTTCCGAATATCTTCAACGTCAGAATAATCCGACACCCAAATGTTACCATCGACAAACATATGAAACCTTTCCGTCTCGTGGTTTTCTTTATCCAAAGTATACCACATACAATCAAAGCTGCTTACAACACACATTACCTCCATAGTTTTTAACTTGTCCACATTTTCCGTGGACAAGTCATAAAACACGCTAACTTGTCCACAAAAAACGTGGACAACTATCATAAAGTAGGCTAAGTTGTCCACGTTTTTTGTGGAAAAATGAACATTCCTAACAAAATAGATATAATACAAAACAGATAAAGATGCTTCGCAAGTTTAAGTTTTTAACGATTAGGATAAATACAAGACAAAAAGAAAGGGCGGATATTTTTCCGCCCAATCTGTTAACTAATCTTCCGTATCTTCAATCTTTACGATTTTAAAAGTATCTCCAATCTCAAATGGATAATCCGTATCGTAGTTATCAGGGAATCGCCAATAGCTACCATCATAAACAAGCTCACAGCAAACCTCGCCGTTCTTGTTCTTCATTACAACCTTGCTCATGCTATCACCTTCCTGTTTGGTGCTTTACCTTGGCTATATAATATCAAAAGTTTTCCGTGTATTGTTGAGAATATTCATTTACATATTTTTTTCATATTCGATGAGTAGTTTTTTACGATTAGATTTTTCCAAACCAGATAGTCAGACTGTTGATTGTTAACGATTAGATTTTCCAAAGATATATAGTCTTTAACGATTAGATTTTCCATCTGTTTACGCTTCTTTCTTGCATTGTCTTTGGTGATATGTTTTTGGTGGTTGTGTACCCCACTTCCAAAATGGTCGTTTTATAGGCTTAGAGCGCGTTATTTGCCACTATTTGCCACGATAAGCACTCTAACCTAGTAAGTGCCCACAGAGAAAATATCGTGGCAAATATGGCGTTATATCGCGTATAAAATGCAATGCCATATATTCCAAAGACTAAACAAAAATATAGGGACTAGTTACACCAGTCCCTATATTGTTTACGTTAGTTAACTATCCAATAAAGTAATTTCCCCACTCTTTGACGTTGTATGCGTCCAAATCGTACCTATCACGAATAACAGACGGGAGTTTAGAGTTAAGTTCTTTCAATATTTTTACAGCGCTGTTGTATTCATCTTTCAACACATCAAAGTTATTAAGCGCTGCGATTGTCTCATTGTAATTATCCGTTGCGCGATTCTTTGAGTTGGTTATCTGTTCAATATACAGTTCCATTGTTGATATTCCGTCTGTATGGCTACAGAATCGCGTATAACGTGTTCTTTTGTGTATATCGGTATAGTTATTCCACCTAGATATTTAAGCGTCTTAAACGAGCTTACAATCGCTCATAGATACGATATAGATATTCCGTCTTGCTATCTGTCGTGCCAGATGGTTTTTATCTTTTTAATTTTTCCAACTTAATTATTTGTAGTTGTTAACGATTCAACTTTTTAATCTGACACATTAGTTTTATTTAATTGTTAACGATTATAATTTTTATCCGATTTACTTTTTCTTTAATTGTTAACGATTAAAGATTCCATTAGATAGTATGGTGTTACAAAACTAACACATTAGTTTTTATCTAGTTGTTAACGATTGTAGCTTTCCACATGGTATAAAATGTTTAATCGTTAACAACTGTAAATATATTTTCCATCTGAAAAACTTCAATCGTTAAACATTATATTTTCCACCTATAAAAAAAATAGAGTGGATAAATACTATCCACTCTAATAGTCTATTTGATATAACCAATTGTTACCAGCGCGTTGTGTGTAACGTTGTCCCAAAACGGGTCGATAAGGTTTGTAAGGAATCCGTAGGGGCTATCGCCCTTGTACTGTGTCTTTTGTAGACGATAAACCATATTGTTCTCATGCTTATATTTAATCGTTTTTCCGTGATTGATAACCATACCATACGGCGTAAAAGTAATCGTATTATCCGTTTTAATGATATTGTCCTTGCAAATGTCAACGGGAACAGTAGCGCCAAGCATGTCGAACACATCAGTAATCCTGTACTGACTGACGTATAGACTACCGTCTACGCGCCTGTCTGTAGGGCAAAAGCAATAATATACAGTTCCGTTATCGTTTACGCTGTGGCTAAACTTGAGCGGAGATGCAAGACGCATACCACCATCGTAAACATCTTTCAGTTCTTTAAAGTCCTTGTATGAATCAATCCAAAAGTTATTGCCGATTCTCATTATATGTCCCTTCTCTCGGCTGTTCTTTCCATGTCTTAATAATATCAAAACTTACTAGAAAAACTCTGACAATCTTTATCTACACATTTTCTACACAACTTTATATACTGGCTAGTTGTTAACGATTATCATTTTTTTATCCGTGATATATTATTTTCGTTTTTAACGATTAAGATTTTAATATCAATGGTTTTTAACGATTAGCATTTTTATTCCATTGGTTGTTAACGATTCAACTTTTTAATCTGACACATTAGTTTTATTTAATTGTTAACGATTAACATTTTTGAACGTCAAAAAAAATAAGGGGAACGTTGCCGCTCCCCTGTTCTTTAATCTTCGTCCTCTTCCTCTTCAATATCAAGCTCGGCGTAAATGTCCTCCCATTCATCGCGCAACATGTCGTGTAACTCATATTCGCCGATTCCGTCTGGGTATTCCGCGTCTATCATTGCTTCAAACTCTTCTGCTTTGCCTGCGTTAATGATAGTCTCGATAATGCCCTTTACCTGTTCGCTCGATTCATCGTAAAACTCACCAATCGACTTTTCGTAAACGACAATCATTTTATTTCCCTTCTGTTGTGTTTGGTCTATGGTTATAATATATCGCTAGTCAAACCACGTATCAAGCGTGTAATCATCAATCCACACATTCTCCACATTTTCTGGTACATCATCGTAAATGTCCGCGCAATATTCGTGGCACATCTCCCGCGCACTTTCAGGAGTTGAACAAAAAGCGATATATCCGTTATCAGTGTTTGCATCAATGATAACGTATACATGTTTTGCATAGTCGTATGCGTGCATCTTTCCGCTGGTCGTAATTTTAATTTTCTTGATTGTATCCATTGTTCCGCGTCCCTTCTCGCGTCTATCTGTACTTATAATTTATCATAGTCTGACGCTATTTATCTGACAATCTTGTATCCATAGAATCTACACAAACAAATTATACGTTAGTGATATTAGTTTTTATCGTTCAAGTTTTTAACGTTTGCATTTTTTTTGGATATTAAAATCTCATTTTTAACGATTGCATTTTTCAATCTTACACATTAGTTTTATCAAGTTGTTAACGATTGCAATTTTTTACACGCTTACAATCTGTTCCGTTGATTGTTAACGATTAAGAAAAGTAGAACTAACAAAAAAAGCGCCCCATTTCTGGGACGCTCTTCTGTTAGTGGCGATTATAATTATAATAATCATTAAGGATTAGGATAACGTCTGCGCTTTCAACGTTAGACAGCAAATACCAATCAGCGTCACAATCTAACACATCGTCTGGCGCGTCTTTCCACAAACCCTCATACACTACTTTGTTATCCGCGTATGCGATAACCTTTTGATTAAGCCGAATATCGGACATTTGACTACCTCTTCCCTTCTGCTGTTGTCAAACTCGTACCTTTTCGGTACGTTTACAGTATCGCACATTTCGTACACAATTCTACCGACAATCTCACATTCATACAATCTTCACATTTGATTTACACCTGTTAGTTTTTAGCGTTTGCATTTTCTTGGCGTTGAATATCCGTAGTTTTTAACGATGCGATTTTTCCTGTTGTGCTATATCTTTCCGTGATTTTTAACGATTAAGTTTTTTCTGGCTATGCTTTCCGCGTAATGATATGTAGGTTTTTAGCGTTTTAATTTCAGTGTGATAGCACTGTAGTTTTTTCGTTTGATATTTTTGTTCCGTGGTTTTTAACGATTAAATATTTCTTTTGACTGTTGTATTTTTCCAATCGTTAACAACTGTGTATATTTATCCGCGTGTTTGATAATTTTTAATCGTTAACTATTTAAGTTTTTTATTTCCATGCGATAGCATGGTATATTTCCGCGTCTGTTCGTGTGTGTCTGTAGTTGTTAACGATTTGATTTTTTGTTCCATGCGATAGTGCATTTTTCCAATCGTTAACAACTGGCGCGGATGCGCACAAAAAAAGAGCGCCCGCGCGGGTGCTCAGGTTTACCAGATGCCAAGCGCGAAAAGCTGCGGGATACGATACAATGCAATACCGATTGCAACTCCCAACATAAACGCGCCCAATACCAGCTCGTATTTATCCAACCATTTTCCGATGCTGTTCTTCTGGCTATTGTTGTTGTCCATTGTCTTTCCCTTCTGTCGGTTGACTACTCCATTATAACAAACTTTGCGCCCACTGTGCGCAACACATACGCCTACACATAACGCACACATTCACGCCTACACCGTAGGTTTTCTAGTCGTTAACGATTTGATTTTTCCAGCGCTGCGCTCACGTGCTGTAGTCGTTAACGATTTGATTTTCTATATGATAGTTAGTTGTTAACGATTTCAATTTTTCCATATTCATTTTTTTAATTTATTTAATTGTTAACGATTATATTTTTTTTGCATTTAATTTTTTTAATTTTTACAATCGTTAACAACTTTGGCTGCTGTCTGTGGTATTTTTTCCAATCGTTAACAACTGACGGAACCGCGCCAAAAAAAAGAGCGCCCGCGTTGGGCGCTCCCGTGTTGCTACTCGTTGAGTAGTACGACCTTGTACGTTTTGCCTGTGCCGTCCTGCTGTGCTTCGCCTGCCTGTATTGCATCTTCGATTAGCTCAGTCATTGCAAGGGATTGAAAAAGTTCATTCTTAAAAAACTCGTTACGATACTTTGACGTTGTGGCGCTGTACCTGTAATCAACTCCAAGAGTGATAACCCGGTTTGCGCTGTCTATCTCGGCTATCATGCTATCGTAGGACTGGAACGTAACGCGGTTGTTCTCGGTGTCGGTCAGGATAAACTGGTTGGCGACCTTGCGATCCGTTGCGGGGCTTTTCATGTTTTCGACTTTGAGCATTTTTGGCTTCCCTTCTGTCTGGGGTGGTTGATGGTTTCATTATTGCATTGTCTGCGCTGTTTGTTGTTGTAATTGTTGAGTTCACAAAACCTTCACATTTGGTTCACGTCCTTCTGGTTTTCAGCGTTCGCGTTTTTAACGTTTGCGCTTTTGTCGGGTATCTCTGGTTGTTAACGATTTGGGTTTTCATTGCTGGTCGTTAACGATTTGAGTTTGTTTGGTTTGGTTTTTAACGATTTGATTTTTTGAGCGTGAGTTGTTGACTGGTTAACGTCTCGTTAGTTTTTAACGTTCGCGGTTTTTGCATAAGCCGGGGCCGTTTGTGTATAAAGTTGCAGTCGTTAACGATTAAAAAAAAGTGTAATAAAAAACCCGTCGTTAAAAACTGGGCAAGGTGCTAGAATGGATACCGACAAGGGGCGGACAAGGAGAGCCGCCCCACGAGCGCAAAGGAGCGCACACCATGACTAACACCAACACCGTTAACGCGCGGAACATCCGCCCTTGCACTTGCCTACAGTGCAAGCAGCCCATCGCCCCCGGCGAGGGCTACAGCGCGCCACTGGCAAGCAACGGCGGCCGCGCCCAGTATGTTTGTCGGTCTTGCAAGCAGGGCCACAACGATATCAGTTACGAGCAGCTCGCCCACGCCGCCGCCACCGGCAAGCAGGCCAAAGCAGGCTTGACCTACAGTGTCGAGCTTGAAATGCGCTACGTAGACGCGCTCACCAGAGGAGAAATGGCCGCGGCCGGGTTTATCGCCACGAAGGACAGTACAACGGAGGTCGAATACAAGATGCCCCCGCGAGGTAACCTCAACAATGCCAAGACGTGGACAACCGTGGAAGCCCTGCTAATGCACAGGCACGGCGCTATCACTGATAAAGAAGGTACTCATATCCATATTGGTCACGGAAACGTGGAAGTCAAAGGCGAGGACGGAAACCCCACGCCCGACCTAATCAATTACCACACTATGCGTCAGCTGCGCCTGCGTTGCCATACCGTCCTAACCCCGTTGATGGATGAATGGAAAAGCGACCCCGCCGCCGTGGTACGGGTTTTCGGACGCTGGTTCGACCCCGACTACGCCATCGCCGAGGTAAGCAGGGGCGACAGGTACGCCGCTATCAATATCACTAATGACAACACCATTGAATACCGCCTGCCGAGGTTTAGGACAGCCTGCCAATATCGCCACTGTCTCAAGACCTGCGCAGGGCTAACGAAAACCATTGTAACCAACTATATGAAATATGCCCACGTAAGCGCCGCCGACCCCGCGAAGCTCGACCACAAGGCAGAAGTGACCGCTCAAAAGCTGGTAAAGGTCTGGCACAAGTACGCGGAAGCCGCGCCGGAGTGGAGAGACGCAAACAACGAAACCGATGAAGAGGTAGCGGCCTATATCCGGTAAGCCGCCAGAAGCCGCCAGAGCGCCATATAGGCGAGCTAGACAGAACCGGAGGAGTTTATGCCCCTCCGGTTTTTTTGGGTCTGAAAATGGTTTTTAGCGTTGCCGGTTTTTAGCGTTGCCGGTTTTTATACGACCCCCGGGGGTCGGCAGTTAAACCGCGACACCGCCGACGCTCGAAGCTCACCGCGAGCGCAAAAACCCGGCCCGAAACCCCTCCGCCGCGCATCCAATCCAAGCCCCCAGTCTGAAAAAAAGACCAAACCAAGGCGCAATAAATCAGCTACCCCGCCCCCGTTTAACCGTTAACCAGTGTCCTAAAATTGCATAAAATGGCACTGGGCAAGTTTTGCCGAAAAGCGACCCGGGCACATCAGACGAGGAGCCGCGACAAAACCGCAGGTCAGAGGGCCGGTACTTTACACTTTCAACCCGTTTGACCTCGAAGGTGAGTTATTAATGTGTTTCATCTAAACACAACCGAAAAAATATTTGACACCCCATCAGGTGTAAAATATCAAAACAAAATCAGAGCAAATTAACTATCGATGCGTGCAAATTTAGAATCTATCAACCATGAAATTTAACTACATATCAACAATATGTAACTACATACGTAGCAATTTATTAAACGGTAGAATATACGGTGTATCAAAACAGTAATAGGCAGCAAATTAATATGCGTATATACAGGGAAATAGTAAAACTATTTCTGCAATCTATGTTTATCTATGTCAATAAATAAACATATGTTAGATAAACATCAATACAATAAAGTGATATATGCATATATATACAATGCTGGCGATACGATACTTAATTAATATCAATTTAAAAATGAAACTATCCTGCTTCATACATAAATATAACTACATATCAACAACATATATATAGAAATAACCAATGCTTAATCTATATGTGTTTTAAAATAAAAAATAGTAAGTAAATATACACTTGATATAATGCTGTTTAGTGTTAATATATAATTGGAGATACCGTTATTTATATTTCGTGTTAATTAATATGACATTATAATTAGGTAATATATTTATATATAGTTGTCATCGTAAATGCTATAATCATATATTGATAGTATGGGTCTATTTTTACACATCTGGCATAGTGTGTTTTACATCTATAATACAGTCTATATTTCTATATCTGTGATATTTATTTTTATATGTTTTATTGTACTATTATTTTTTTAAATAGATATTTATTGAACAAATAAAACTAATGGGACAAATTTGCACTTCTTATATATATAAGACTCACAAATTTGTCCCAAACTATTAAAACCATTTATACTTCTGATACGATTTATATCCATACACACATAGCAATTATTTTGTCGCAGACATATTTATCTATTTTGTATATATCTATTTTGTTAGGAATGTATAAATTTCCACAAAAAACGTGGACAAGTATGGGTATAGTGGTATAGTTGTCCACAAAAAACGTGGACAAGTCTCTTACTTTTTGCACTTGTCCACAAAAAACGTGGACAACTTAAAGATTTCTATTGGTTGTCCACAGAAAACGTGGTATAATCCATTTGTTTTGAAATTGCTTGGAGGTGTCAAATTGTCTGATAATGCCTTATATGAATACGATTCAAAGTCTAAGCTTTATGGTAATGACGGTATTTACTTCCGTATACCCAAAGAGATTATAGTCAACAGCGATTCAAATGATATGCTTATCACGACATTTATGTTCTTTGCCGTAAGAAGGGGATTGGATGATAAAGTGCTATTCAATGTCAACTGGATGGTCAAGTGGCATGGAAAGAATTCAGATAGGCACAGCCGTGGCATAAACTCAAAGTTTGCATCGGCAGTTGAATACCTTTGCGACATTGGGTATCTGTCTGTTGATGGCGGTGTCGAGAATACAAAGATGTGCATTGCCGAATTTAATATCGATAAGGTGAAAGACGAATGCGATGACAATTACTTTGCTATCGTATATCTTGATGAGTATGAGAAGATTATGGCATATGACACCAAGAGCAAGTATGTGAACAACGATATCCTACTTCGTGTATACGCATATCTTAAGATGAATATACGTAATAGGTCTAATAGGCTATCCAGCGAGGATGCGTGTCAGGAAAATCCAATTGAGAGCAGAAGAGAAAATAAGCCAGAAGTCATGAATATGTTTTATTGCGATGAAGCTGAGGAGATTGGTATTTCAGAAAGGGCTATGTCTCAGGCGGTAAAGGTGTTGCATGAATTGGGACTTCTATATTATGAACCGCTGCCTAGGGTAAAGGTTGACGGAAAATGGAGGACTAACCATACTCTCGTGTGCAATATGTACAAGCGAGAAAACGGGTACTTGATGTCTTGCGGAGAGGACTACTATATGCGTGAGATTTCAAATAAGAAGAAACTGCTAATGAAGATTGGGATGATATAGAATGCGTGATAACAATGTAGGAATATTCTTTACTTTTAGATGATAATATTGTATGATATGTATTGAAAGTTAGGTCTTTTACTTAAGAAGGTGTATCTGATATGAATCTCATCTGCACTCTCATCGTCTGCGGTATCGTCTATGCGCTCTGCAACTAGTGTGTAACATGGCTTTTTTATCTACAAGAAATCAGGAGGTGGTAACGTGCTTGACAAGCAGATAGACATCTACTCCCTAGACACTGGGAATTTTTATGACAACAGAGAGTCCTACCTTCACTGGCTTAACCATAAGCTCAGAAGTGAAAGGAACCAACTGCTGAATGGCGCTGTTATCAAGGGCAATGACGGCAAGGTAAAGAAAACGATAGTCGGTATCAAAAATATAGAGTCTGAGTTTGAGTCTTTCGGCATCGACAAAGACGGAATTGCGTCAATTGCCAAGGATGAATATGACTTTTCTTTATTTGGCGATGATGGCAAAGAGCTGAGCGAGCTTGGCTGCGAGTATCGTAGATTGAAAGCGCTTGTTTCTTTAAAGAATGCGAAAATCAATGAAACTAAAGAGAGACTGCTTACGCTTCTGTCAAATAAAGTTGAAGCGAATATCGCATCAAATGGAAGACATCACACGAGGATGCTTCATGATAATCAAGTATCTGAGAAGAACATCATTTCAGTATTCGATTCATATTTCACGAGAACCATCGGCGCAAAACCAGATGAGCTATGTGAAGACTTTATGGTAATTCAGGTTTATTATTTCGATATGATTAAAGACTTGATTTACAATGGTTTCAAATACAATGGCGAGAAGTATATTTACTTCACTTCTTCTGCTGGTCAGATTCGCACAAAAAAATGCGTATTCGTCAAAGAGTCAACTTGGAAAAAGCATGAGAAAACAATTATGTGCGGTTTGACGATTGATGACATCAATGCACATGGCGGCAACAATCCAAATAAGCACCTTGCTTATATGGCTCTTGCAAATTCTGCAACAGATGTATGGAATGAATTCGACATCGACAAGACTATCGTTATAGATGATTTCGAGACTGATGTTGTCGGCACATATGATTTGATTGACGATACGGACTACTCTATTAAGAGGATAACTGGCAACGTGCCTATCCCACATACTGATGGTGCTGGAATGATGTTACCTTGTCTTGGCAGGAATCGTATGGTGAGATTGCCGTGGGTAAAGGGTCTTCTCGGTGCGTTTGACTTTAAGAAGTTCATCGAGGTAAATGAGTGCTCTCCTGTTATCAAGGATATATATGGCAAAGAGCATAACATCATTGATGAGGATATTCAGATTATCTTTACCAAGTCTCAGTTTAAGATGAACAAATATTATGAGTCTTGGGAACAATACAAGGAGATGTTCAAGAAGTATGGATGTACTGCTGGCATAACAAATGTAGAGGAAGAGCGAATTAAGGATGCTACCATCAACTACCAGATGCTTCAGACATTGACTGATGTTACCGATGATGAGCTTGCAGACATTGCCTTTCAATCGACAAACAAGCTTGAAAACTTGTGTTGCTCGATTGAAAGCATTAAGGATGTATTCGGTGCAACGCCGTATAATACGAATAAAACTGCTTTCCAAAAGGCTATTGACCTTTACCCAGCTTTGTTGAATGATGAGTATGCGAAGTCTCAATTAAGAGACATCAAAGATAGCATGGTTAAAAGGTTTAAAGCTGGAAAACTGAAGGTTCATGGCAAATATACGTTTTTGCTTCCAGACTTCTATGCTGCTTGTGAGCATTGGTTTATGGGTAAAGACAATCCAGATGGTTTGCTTGAAAACGGAGAGGTATTCTGTTGGCTGTTTAGAAAAGATGAGAAACTTGATTGTCTTCGCTCTCCACATCTTTTCATGGAACATGCTATTAGGAAAAATGTTGCCTGTTATTCTTATGGCGACAGAAAGGACGATATCGGAGAGTGGTTTGGCACAGATGCCGTATACACAAGTTGCAAGGATATGATTAGCAAGATTCTTCAGTTTGATGTTGACGGTGATAAGTCACTTGTAGTTGCAGATAAGACGCTTATTGCGGTTGCGGAAAGAAATCTTAAGAAGTTTGATATTGTGCCGCTTTACTACAATATGCGAAAAGCAGAGCCAGTGCATCTTGACAATGCCGCAATCTACGGTGGACTTCATGCAGCTTTCGTTGGTGGAAATATCGGAATATACAGCAACAATATCTCTAAAATTTGGAACAGCGAGGTATTCATATCTGGCACAGACGAAGATAAGAAACGCGCAATTGATGTAATCAGGCTTCTTTGCATGGAGAATAATTTTGTAATTGATTACGCTAAGACGCTGTATAAACCAGAAAGACCAGATTATGAAAAGGAACTGATAACTAGTTTTACCAAAGACCAACTTCCACATTTCTTCGTATATGCAAAGGATAAGAAGTCACATCAGGTGTCTGATATTAACAACAGTCTTGTCAATAAGCTAAATGATATTATCCCTAACCCTAGAATTAATTGCAGAAAACTCGGTCTTGATAATATTGACTATACGCTTATGATGAGAGATGTTAGAACGGAGTGCATAGTATCGTTTACAGACAGGGGTAAAATTATCAAGGAAGAAACTGACCCGTTGATTGTTAAGTATTGTGAACTGAATAAGAAGTATCAGTTTGCATTGAACGATGCTGTTAAGGGTTTTTCTTCTGAAGATACGTCAAAATCTAAGATGCGCCGAGATTTAAAGTATAGAAAGATTTCTAAGGAAATCTACGATGAACTTTCTTCATTTGGATATGATGACTTTAAAATTGTAGATATTCTCGTGAAGTTTCTTTACGGTATCAAGGGTGGCAAAAATAAAATGGCTCTTTGGTTATGTTATGGAGATATAGTCTATGATAATCTTGCTCGCAATGTAAAACGAGAGACGCGAGATGTGCAATGTGTTGACTGTGGAGAGTGGTTCGAGGTCGGTATTAAGGATACTAAAACATGTAGATGCCATGAATGCACGCAAGCACATAAACGCGAACTTGCCAGATTGAGAAAGAAAAAACAGCGCGAAACACAAATGTCACGCGACCAGAAAATTTAAACATATGACATAGTATTAAGGTTATATGTTTAAATTTATTAATTTTTAAAATACATAGATTTAATGTAGTTTGAAAATTTTGAAATCTCGCTATATGGAGGACATATATATTTCAAGACTTTTTTCAAAATTGCCAACTACACCAATCAAGTATGAAGGAGAAGATTAATGGCTAAGAATGATAGTAAAAAGGTTACATATACGAAAGACATGCTAATTAAGACCGTTGCCAAGGATTGCAGAATTGACAGGAACACGGTTAAGGATGTATATGAGTCTCTTGAGGATATTGTTTCAGATGCTTTGTCTTCTGCGAATGAAGATAGCGATGTTTCAGTTAGACTATTTGAGGGAATCGTATTGAATGGTGTATATGTTCCGTCACATGAGAAGGTTAACAACCTTACTGGAAAGACGATTATTACTAAGAGTAAGATTGTTCCAAAGGTTCACATTACGAGAACGTATTGCGATAAGATTAGCTCTCGTAAGTAAATAATCATTATATACGCAGTCATTTGGCTGAATATATAAGTGCGGAGATTTATCTTCGCGTATTTTTCTTGCATTCATATTTCTACACCTTTCTTTGTTGTTGCTGTGACTTCCTTTTTTTGGTTGTCACAGCAACGAATATTTTATATGATGTACATTATGCAAGATAACAATTGAATATTTATATGACTTAGACTGGGTGGCATTGTCCACCCTTCTTTGTTTTGTTCTGGGTGAAATTAGTTCAATACAGAACGTCCAATAGTGTATGAAGTAAAAGTTTGGAAGATATTTGTGAAAATCAAATATTTCACCATCATCTTGTTTTGTTGCTGCAAGATGAAAATATGAGGAGGTGCCATACGTGGATTTACATAAAGGCGAATCTGAAAATCTAGAACAATATATTTGGAGACTTGGGCAAACCAAGGAATCTGGAATTATAGATATGAATTGGGATGAACTTGCCGATATTATCAATAAGGAAATCGGCAACGAAGATATGCCTTATACTTCCTCGGCGTTTAGAAAACCATATCAGCAGGCAAAAAGGTTTTATGATGCTGGTGTGTTTAATAAATATGACAATGACGAATACTTGAAAGAGCTGCAATCTCAAAAACAGGAACTTGAGAAGCAGCAGGTTAAGGTTCGTGATGAGCGCAATGAGCTTCGTAGGATGATTCGTGAACAGGCGCGAAAAGAAAGCTACAAAGAGCAAATCGTAAGAAGTATTTCTGAAAGTGATTGTCATCCGCTTTTTTATGATGAAGACAAGAAGTTTTCTGGTTCTTTAAAGTCAGATAACGATATAGTATGTACTTTCTTTGATGTGCATACTGGTATTGAAGTAGATAATTATTTCAATAAGTTTAATAACGATGTCTTGCGAGATAGAATCAATCAATATCTTGATAAGATTTTTGAAGTTCAGCTACGTCATGGTTCAGAGAACATCTATGTTATTCTAAGCGAACTTATTTCTGGGTTTATTCATAATACCATTAGAATTGAAAATAATCAGAATATTATTGAGCAGTTTTTAACTGTTACAGATTATCTATCTCAGTTCTTAACTGAGTTAAGTTATAGGTTTAATACTGTAAATGTGTATGTAAGCATGGGTAACCACTCGCGCCTTTCTCAGAATAAAGATGAGAATTTGCGTGGAGAAAATATGGACTTGCTTGCTATTCCCTATCTCAGTGCAAAGCTACAGAATTTTAAAAACGTAGTGTTTCATGAAAATGAAATCGAGTGCAGTATTGCCATGTTCGATGTTCGCGGGCAGCTGATATATGGCGTACATGGCGACCGTGACAATTTGAATAACATAGTTCAGAAGCTAACTATGTTTACTGGCAGAAAGCCAGATATTATTTATTGCGGTCATAGACATACGAATGCAATGGTTACATCTTATGATACAAAGGTTCTTCAAGCTGGTACATTTGCTGGCGGTGGAGACGAATATTGTTTAGACAAAAGGCTTAGAAACAAGCCAGAGCAGTTAATTTCTGTGATAACAGAAGATGGACTTGATTGTATCTACGATATTAAATTTAAATAGTTTGTTTGAAGAAAGGTGGTGTAGTGTCGTATGGCTGGAAGAACAACTGGAAAAAATGATGATTCCACTTCGACACTGCATTGTGCTTGTTGTGGTAAGGAACTTAGGTCAAAAGATTTTTATAAATCAAATAGCGGTCTATATGCTTCATATGGAAAGTTGCCGTGGTGCAAAGAATGCATAAATAAAACTTATTATAATTATTTAAACGTATATAAGTCCAAAGGGTATGCAAATCCAGAAAAGAAAGCTGTTGAACGAATGTGCATGTTTTTAGACATATATTTCTGTGATGATGCATATGATAAAACCGTTAAGAGAACGGAAGATGGCGATTTAACATGCTCATTAATAGCTTCATATATTTCTATATCACCGCTTAGACAATATAAGGGCGGTTATGATAGAACGTTAGAAGAAAGATATAGTGAAGCAAAGTTTGATAATAAGCCGATATCGATATATTCAGATGATGATTCTGATATGAACGAAACCATAGACAAGGCAATAAAGTTGTTTGGTAATGGTTTCGACAATGAGGATTATATATTCCTTTACAATGAATATTGCGACTGGACTACTAGGCACGAGTGCAATACGAAAGCCCAAGAAGAAGTATTTAAGCAACTGTGCTTTAATCAGCTTGAGTTGTTAAAGGCAACTAGAGCAAAGCAGGACACAAAGGATTTGACTGCTACATTCCAGAAGCTTCTTGAAACGGCTAAGTTGCAGCCGAAACAAAATTCTGGTGATGCCACATCTGACAGTCAGACATTTGGTACGCTTATCGACAAATGGGAAAATACAAAGCCTATTCCAGAGCCAGAGGATGATTTGAAAGATGTTGACAACATAGGTCTTTATATCGATGTATTTTTTCGTGGCCATCTTGCTAAGATGATGAATCTGAAAAATGGTTTGTCGAAACTGTATACGAAATTTATGAAAAGGTATACTGTTGAAAAGCCAGAGTATGATGACGATGAAGACAACGAAGCTTTATTTGATGCCATTTTTGGCGACACCGTTATAGACGATGACTAGGCGGTGTTTATATGTCAGATAAATCTAATAGAAAAAAATCTGAAAAAGAAATCGCCAATGAAAAATCACAGCGTATTATGAACGGCGTTGCATTGTGGGCTGGTTTTTATAGGTATAACCCACATCGTTTTGTTGCTGATTATTTAAATATTAAATTAAAACTATTTCAAAAGATATTGCTGTATGCGATGATGCATAATAATTTCTTTATGTATATTGCCGCGCGAGGGCAGGGTTATTAAAAATATATCTCGTGCGATTGGAATAACAAATGGGTAAGTATACTTACAATAAAGATTATTTCAAAGAAATTAATTCTTTTGAAAAGGCATATTGGTTAGGTTTCTTATATGCAGATGGGTGCATTACAAGATTTTATAAAGATGAAAAACTAAAATCGATGTCGTTGGAAATAACGCTTCAAAATGATGACAAAAATCATCTTATTAAATTTAGAGATGCACTTGATAGCAATGTCCCTATTAAAGATAAACTTGTAGCTGGAAAATATAAGTCAAGTAGAATTGCTATTAATTGCACTGGAATGTGCAATGATTTAATTCATCTTGGATGCACACCTCAAAAAAGTCTTATATTAGAATTTCCAAAAAATAATATCTTACCAGAAAAATATATTAATGATTTTGTCAGAGGTTATTTTGATGGTGATGGCGGTGTCTCATATACAGAGGGAACATACTATAGTAACGCCAGAGGTAAGACCTATAGGCAGCATCATTATAGGTGTTATTTTTGTGGGAATAAACACTTCCTACAAAAAATTAAAGATATATTAAATTCAAATGGAATTAATACAAGTGATTTAAAAGAGGACAATAGAAGTAAAGCTGTAAATTTATACATATACGGCAAAGACAATATAGAAAAATTAAAACATTTTTTATATACAAAAGATTGTGTTTGTTTGTCAAGAAAAGCTGAAAAATTTAATGATATTGCAAACAATAATTCTTTGCATATAAATAGATAATACATTGCCAAGTTTAGCCCTGTTAAAATTGGGAAAAATCGGTGAAGGCTAAGTAACTAATGTTATATGTTAATACCGAGATAACTTTATAGATTGCGAAAGGCTGTAAAGTATTGTAGAGAGTAGAGATTGAATAAATATAATATCTCCAAGAGTTCCCAACCACAAGTGTGGAAAATGTACTCCAAGCTGAATTGGAATTGACCAATTGATGAAAATGGGAGAAATCCCCAGAGCATAGGATAAAGAGCCTATGGTTAATAACAAACTGAAGACTTGGCTAACGGCGCTCTTTTGTGTGGTTAGATGCATTCTTTTTCCAAAAACAAAGATATGTATTGCATCTGCAACAAGGCCACAGGCTAACGAAGTTTTGTTGAAGATTACAGATGACTTTATGAAGAATTATGGCTTTGGGTCTGAAAATCTTAGACGAGAAATCACATATGCCGCCGTTGGCGCAAATAAGGCTGTAATTGAGTTTGCAAACGGTTCATGGATTAGGGTCGTTACCGCTTCTGATTCTGGTCGTGGCTCACGTGCTAATATTTTATTGGTCGATGAGTTTAGAATGGTTGACCTAGATACTATTAACACGGTATTGAGACGATTCCTTACTGCTCCAAGACAGCCTAATTATTTAAATAATCCAAAATACGCGCATCTCCTAGAACGAAATAAAGAGTTCTATATGAGTTCGGCATGGTATAAAAACCACTGGTCTTTTGAAAAGGCAAAGGCTTATACGGTAAATATGCTTGATGATACTAAGAAGTATTTTATCTGTGGATTGCCGTATCAAGTCTCTGTAAAAGAAGGTTTGTTATCCCGTGAACAAATTGAAGACGAGATGTCCGAAAAAGACTTCGATGAGGTTAAGTGGAGTATGGAGATGGACTGCCTATTCTTCGGTGATACCGAAGGAGCTTTCTTTTCATTTGATGACATTGGATGCAGAAGAACATTGCAGACGGCAGTATATCCACATGCTCTTATAAATAATAGAACATATAAGATACCAGATTTGGCTACAAATGAAAGACGAATTATGTCTGTAGACGTTGCTCTTATGGCTTCTAATAAACACAGAAACGATGCAAGTGCAATTATAATTAATAGCGCAATTCCTACAAATAATAATAATTATGTGTCTAATATCATATACCTTGAAAACCACGAGGGTCTTAATACGGATGAATTGGCGCTTGTGATTCGAAGATTGTTTAGGTTGTATAAATGCACAGACCTTGTACTCGATACGAATGGTAGTGGACTAGGTGTATTCGATGCTCTTATCAGAGATATGGTAGACCCAGAGACAGGCGAGCTATATGGAGCTTTATCTTGTTGTAATGATAAAGATATGGCAGCTAGATGTAAGGTATCTAATGCACCAGAAGTTATTTGGTCTATTAAAGCAAGTGCTTCTTTTAACAATGAGATTTGTATTTTGCTTAGAAGTGGATTTAAACAGGGCAAGATTAATCTTCTTGTTTCTGAGTTTGAAGCAGAAGAAATCTTAAAAGACAAAATAAAAGGATATGCAAAGATGCAGCCTTTTGAGCAATTACAATATAAGATGCCGTATATACAAACGACATTGTTGATATACGAGCTTACAAAGCTTGAGCATGAGATAAAGGGAACCAATATTAAAATTATAGAAAAGACTGGTATGAGAAAAGACCGTTATAGTTCATTGGCGTATAACTATTGGGTTCAATGTCAACTTGAGCGAGAAATTCTTCAGAAGCCGCAGGTTTCTTTTGATATTAAATCTTATGCCAAACAAATGAAAAAATTGAACAAAAGACCGAACATGTATTAATGGTCTTACGCGCATATTAAGGAGGTGAATCGGTTTAATGGCTAACGATAAACTAGATTCTGAATATGCGTCTGAATATACAAAAGAAGATTATCTTCGTGATGAAGAATCTTTCAAGAAATCAGAGAAAGATGGAAAAGTTGATTGGAGCGCATTTAGTAGGTTGATGCGCAACGACTTGTTTCTAAATACAGAGATTTTTGAAACTGGGTGTATTGGCGATATTAAATTAAGTGATATTGATACCGCAATTAAACATCCTAAACAATATTGGCGTTTGCTTCTTGATGCATCGTCTTACCTAATGCGTGTATCACCGCACTATTATAGACTGAATAGCCTTTATAGCAATATGGCTCTATTCTGTTGGTGGGTTGATTTATATGATGTTCAGAATACCGCAAAGACAGATACGATTAAGAAACAGTATTCTAAGCTTGCGGCTAAACTTGAAGACATGAATTTAAAACATGAGTTTGCTAAGATAATGAGATATTTGCCATATCAAGATATTTATTGTGGTCTTGTAGTTGAAAGTTCGACAGATTTCTTCTTTCTTAAGATAGATTATAGGATATGTCAGCTATATCAGGTTCAAGATGGTTTATATAATTTTAAAATTGACCTTGGCAAGATAAAGCAAAGTGAGTTAGCTGCGTATCCAGATTATGTACAGCAAGCATATCTTGATTATATTGATGGCAAGGCATCTTTTTGGTATAAGCCGCCAGCAGATAAACAGATTTGCATTAAGCTGAATAGTCAATGGACATATCCATATCCAATGCTCATAGGAATGGTTAAGGATATTATAGACCTTGATACTTATAAGAAGTTAAAGTTGCAGTCTGCTAGAACCGATAACTATAAGGCGATTATGGTTAAGGTTCCTATCGATGAGACAACTGTAGACAAACCACTTCTTACTCCCGATACGCTTAGCGTATTCGCAGAAATCAATAGGGAGAGCATGAGTGATGACATTGGATTGATTCATACTCTTGGTTCAGATGGTGAAGCAATAAGCTTTAAGGATTCAAGTAATACAAGAAACAATGTTTCAGATGCAATTGATGAGCTTTACAATTCATCTGGTGAGTCTAAAGAGTTATTTAATGGTTCGTCTTCTGGTACGGCTGTAACAATGTCCGTTGAAAACGATGCTGGTTTCGTATACGGGGTATACAGACAGCTTGAACGATGGACTAATAGATATATAAAGCTTAGAAATTATAATAAAAAGGCTTTCAAATTTTATTTTTATCTCCTTGATATAACTATCTTTAACAGAGATAACGTGAGCAAGAGATATAAGGACGCTGTAACGCTTGGTGTATCATGTGTCGATAAATGGCTTGCGTCTCTTGATATGACTCCTTCTAGAACGTTGGGGTCTTTTATTCTGCATAACGATATCTTTGATTTCCATAACAATTTTATTCCTCTTGCAAATTCGTATACTGAGCCTGCAAAGGTTACAGAAAAAGAGGTTGGCAGACCAACGGCAGAAGAGCGCGGAGAGATGCTTGATGTTGAGGGCGAAAAGACGCGCGATGGCGAGAAGAATGATAGATAATGCGAGGTGTTTGATATGCGAGAAGAATTTAATTGCAAAGGTAAACACTTGGCGCTGTATCTTATGAAGCATGGTTCTAAACTTATAAGAATAGAACGTGTTGATGGATTTATCGTCTATGTTTTTGATAACGATGAATCTATTGAATCAAATATTGAAAAATGGAAATCTGATAAAAGAAGATGTCTGTTTTAACTGATAGTTGTTTCTGGGGGTAATAATTTATGGATAATAAATTTAACTCGCTGCATTCAACGTTCTCTATTAACGGAGAGATATCTGATGATGATACTAGATTTTTAAATATCACAATAGATGTATTACATACTGGTGAGAATTTAAATAAAAGTTTTTTCTCTAAAGAAGTTGTCGATGATTGTATCGACTCAATAAAGAACACACCTGTTCTTGGATTTATAAAATATGATAAGTTTGCTCAAGAAGCAGACTTTAAAGGACATGAGTATGTGCTTACAAGAACCGAAGATGGCATTGAGGATAAGTACGTTGGCTCTGCCTATGGTGTGATTCCAGAGTCTTGTAATCCAAGGTGGTTTACAAAGATGTGTTCTGATGGAGTTGAACGAGAGTTCTTACAGGTCGATGCGTTGTTGTGGGAAAAATTTAGCGACTCTACCGATATTGTTGAGCGCGATGGTGAAAAGGCTCAGTCTATGGAGCTTGCCGTCTCATCTGTCGAAGGTGATGAAGATGAAGACGGTATATTTCACTTTGAAAAGTTTAAATTTGACGGGTGCTGTATGCTTGGCGATTCAGTTGAACCAGCTATGGTGGACGCAAACGTTAAAGTAAAAGACGTTCAGTTTACTTCTGATGATTTCGTAAAAGAAATTCAAAGCGAGCTGAATGAAAAATTTACTAAATTTACAAAGTTAGTAAAAGATAAAGATGAACAAGGAGGTGTCAGAAATATGCCCAATCCTGATACTGATTTTGCACAGACTGTACTTCAGCAGTTTGAGGATGTAGCCAATAGTGTTCGTGAGTTTGCAACGATGAAGGACTATTGGGGCGAAGATGTACCGCGCTTCTATGCTGTTGACATTCAGGGTGACGAGGTAATTGCTGTCGATATGCAGGATAATTATCATTATGTAGGTTTTAAGTTTATTGTTGATGGTGATAGTCCTAAGATTGATTTTGATAGCATGACTCGCAAGAAGGTTACTTATTCTGACTATGAGGACGGAGCTGCTGAGCCAGAGGGCGCATTTGATTTTGGTAAGCATATGGCTGATTTCGAGGAAGCTGCTGCTGCTAAAATTGCTGATGCCGAAGCTCATGCCGCTGCGGAGTCCGATGAAAAGGCTAAGATTGAGTCAGAGTTCAGCGCTGTTAAGGCTGAGCTTGAAGAGATTAAGCCTAAGTATGATGAGTTTGTAGCTGCCGATGAGAAGCACAAGGCTGATGAGCTTGACGCTCAGAAGAATGCTAAGTTCGCTGAGTATGAGGATGTTCTTGCTGATAATGCTGATTTCGCGGCTATTAAGGAAAAGAAGGACGAGCTTTCTGTCGATGAGATTGAGAAGGAATGCGCAGTTCTTTACGTAAAGGTTAATCGTAAGAATAACTTTAGCAAGCAGGATTCTAGTGCTGCTGTTGCTGGTGTCCTCGATGATGGGGATGACAACGATTCGAATTGCTGGATGTCCGAGAAGTACGGCGCAATTTATATCAATCGATAGATTTAATTTTGTTATTAAGGAGGATTCACATGGCTAAAATGACGGTCTTTGAGTCAACTAACATGAAGAGTTCCCGCTTTGCGGAGCGTATCTTTGACGCTGTTGCCGAAGAGGATATTGAGAATGGCACCTTTGGTTATCTTGGTGAGCAGGAGGAAGAGGGTAGCCACGTTTATAAGTTCAAGAAGGGTTTTAAGGCTGGCGAGACTGTAGTTGTCGCCGATCAGCCTGCGTGGAAGGAAGACTATCGCCGTACCGCTGATATGCGCCGCGATAAGTTCGTTATTCCTGCTGGCACACGTTTCCGTGTTCGTGTTGTGGCTAAGAACGATGAGTTCGCCATTACCGTTGAGGGCGTTACTCCTGCTACCCGCGATAAGATGAAGATTGGCGCTCACCTTACCATTGATGAGACTACTGGTAAGCTTGTAGCTGCCGAGAATGCCGCAGGTGATAGTCCTGTTATGGAAGCTGTTGTTGAGCGCAAGCGTATCGTTGGTGGCACTCTTGCTACCGCTGCGCACAACTATGGTTATGCAAGTGAAATGTTCACAGCCCGCGTCAAGGTTCTGGGCTAATTTATTTAAGGAGGATATAGACTATGCATAAGTATGATTTTAGCAATGACGAGCAGAAGGTCTACAATCTCGCCCTTGACCTTGCACGCAATGATTTCTCTCTTGACGGCGAGGTAAAGAAGCGCGACCTAGAGGAC
>ENA-ORVC01000103-ORVC01000103.1-human-gut-metagenome-genome-assembly--contig:-NODE-103-length-80922-cov-21.390592_pt1 | contig 80922 bp, 56 predicted proteins | sample MGYA00242092_ERZ509234 | MGnify/ENA primary metagenome ERZ509234 (study PRJEB26280, sample SAMEA2338800) | human gut metagenome | biome: human gut; feature: human-associated habitat; material: faeces... | reverse complement strand
GAGGTCGGAAAACGAAAGTAGGAGAAAAACTACTTTGTTTTCCTCCTACTCGATTGGGGCCGCTATAATTCAAAGCCGAATTTAAATCCCAAATTGCAATTGATGTCGTCGGCTTTCAGGACTTTTAAATCCTGATTGATTTGAAAGTTCCACTCACCGGCCAAGTAGACTGCACGTTTCTTCGGCAACGCATAGCGCAAACCAAGTTGACAAGCACAATAAACGCCGTGCATATCGCCGATTCCGTAGCCCAGCTTTCCGTCTGCAAATGGCGTGAAGCGTTTGGCGTTCAGTAAATTAATCCTTAACTCGCCGAATATAGGCACTGTTAGATATGTCGTGCCCCTTGAGCTGTAGACATTTGCTGCTGCGCCCAAGCCGACAAACACAAAGTTGTTGAATTGGCAACCGACCGATGCCGATGCGCTGAAATGGCTGGGTGAGAATATATTTTTGTCCAGAGGCATCATCTCTCCTGTGGGGGATTCAATATATGCTTCGCCGCCTAATCCCCACAGATATCCTGTTTCAAAAACGCCTTTAATCCCTGAAGTGTGTGCCGTGCCTGATATTTTGAAATCGCTGTTGAATCTCTTTTTGCCGACTCTTGCGCCTGGCATCCTATTGCCGTCATCAGTGCGATGAAGATTAATAAGATTGATTTTTTCATAATGCTGAGTTTTTTCCGGATAATTATGCAACAGACTGCGTTAAGGTAGCCCGGATGGTCTAAAACTCGTAGCCAACTTTAAAGCCAAAAGCTCCATATAGCCCCCAGTCGTCGTTGGTTAAGAAGGTGGAGAAGTCGGTGAATTGAAAGACAGCATCGGCGGCGGCATAAACCGCGTGATGCTTCTTCAGTCCTATCCTCACGCCCAACTGGTTCTCCCAATAAAAGCCTCGTGCGCGGTCGCCCATACTGTATCCCATTCTGATGTCGAAGAATGGCATTACTCGTTTGTCGTTTAGACAGTTCACCCTCAGGTCGGCGAACAGAGGCACGCTGATATAGCAGTTTTCGTTATGCCGATAAGAGTCGATGCCGGCGCCGATTCCGAAATACACGAAGTTGTTCAATTGAAAGCCCTGAGAGGTTGTAACGCTGAACTTGTTAGGGAGATGCGGCCCATTTGTGTCGTCGATGCCCCAAAAATATCCAGCCTCATAAAAAGCCTTGTATCCGTCCATCGTATGCCGGTTGTTGTAGCGCGCCGTTTTTGTAGCGTCTGCCTCTTGCGCCTGGCATCCTATCGCCGTTATCAGTGCGATGAAGATTAATAAGATTGATTTTTTCATAATGCTGAGGTTTGAAAATTATAGAATGGGCGGAAAATACCATTGATGTGGCGTTGTGGATAATTTTTTCGCCCATTCGTATTTGTTTTTTAATGCTTAATTATCACAGTCTGTCTTAAAACCATTTCCCCATTCTCTGTCACGACAAGAAAATATGTGCCGTTGGGCAGGTCACTGACATCTATTCGGCAGTTGCCATCAGTAGTCTGTTCACGTACGAGAGCCTGTTCGTTGTATAGGCGTGCGGTGACAGAGTCAAGGCTGCAAGTGCTTATGCCATTGTTTTCTCCATCAATGACTTTTGCTATCGTTATCACCGCATCGGCGGGATTGGGGGCTACGCAGTAAATTACGGCATAGTGCGATTCTACTGGGTAGTGGACTGTGTATTTCGTGCCGAATTTGTCTTTGACATCGCAGTATACATCGCCTTCTGCAACCTCGTCAACCCCAATTTTCGGCATTGATACAATTGCTTCGTTCTTTCCCATTAAGAATGGTTCAACCGGGATTTCTGGTAGGTCATTGATTGCCAACGGTCCGGTTGGGAAAATAGGACCAATGACAGGGTAATCTTTGTCGAATCTGCACGACCCGACATCGCCATCTGTTTTAATTGTTGCTTTTCCATTGATACGGTTGACTGTCTCTCCTCCTATTGGACCGTCGATTGTTCCGTTGTTGGACTCTTCGGTTTTTTTAATACAAACTGTATTATACCAACAGAATGTCATTTCATCGATTGATGATGGCGGATAGATGTCGATGTGGAAGTAATATTTGTCGAGTTGTTCCTGCTTATTTCGCCAATGCTTCATCATTCTCAGACAGACAGAGTCGAGAGTCGCCACTTTGAGGCTTTTGCGGATATCATGGGTTACTCCGTAGGATGTGAACGAGGCTTGTATCCAACGGTCGGCGGTGGCTTTTTTCACAGTGGCTCCGACAGTCATATCCTCGTAAGGAGTAAGTTCAACGCCTTTTGATGCTGTCCATTCAACAGCTGTCACATCATCAGGTATACGCGAAAGGCTGTAGACGTTAAGCTCTGGAGAGATATAGTTGTTGCCATTTACAGATAAGTATGCAGCTGAAGTTGTTATGGATGCACTGAGATTCTCAATTTCTGGAATATTTATCAACTGCACTTTAGGTGTTACGGTGATTTTATCAAGGATTTTTCTGTTGGTTATGGAATACTTAGTAGGAGTCAGCACCACCTTGTTTTTCGATGACGACACAACCTTGAAGTTGCCGAGCTTAGAGGACCACTCGTATTTGATGAATGAGAAGTTGGGGATGTTTGTCAACGTCAGTTCCGTCGTGCCAAGCACATCCGAAGTCTGTCCCTCAATGTGAGGAATCAACTCGTAGGCAAGGTCATCTAGGAGAGTGGAATATGCGTCTTGATATGGAGCGCTACTTTTAATATAAACTTTGTCAAAAGGCGCTGCGTCGATCTTTCCTTGATGGTCTAATCCTTTGTAGGAGTTGTAATTAATGTCAAGTGTGCTAAATCCTGGAATTAAGCAAAAATCGCATAAGGTCTCAATTGGAGGAACCAGATTGGAAATTTCAGCTTTTATTCGCGGAAAATATACACCTCCTATATGGTCGATAGATGTCGTATTCCAAGAATTACGGACAGACATGCCCAAATTATATTTAGGGACATGAATGCCAAAATAATTTGCATAGAAATAGTATTTTCCAGAATAAATAAAGTCGTTCTCATTATACGATAGTAGGTTAGCATTTATTCTGATTTCACATTTTCCCCCAAAATATCGTTTCCCCTCAAATGTGCTTTTGGTATAATAATTTATTATATTTTCGAATGGCTTAGCAATAGCATTGCCGTCATTTGCGAGGGAAATGGTCACGCAATATTTAGGAATGTTGGAAACGAAGTTGGATTTGGTGAAATCACGGTAATCAGTTTTACTCTGTGTGTAGTTTCCATCAACATAATTGCAGAGCAATTGCTTCATCGCTTTTGAATCAAGCAAGTGCGTGATTCTCTTAGCTTTTTCAAGAGACACACCATATCTTTCCGTAAAAGAAGCAACTTCTGATAGTTGTCGAAAGGTCAACTGTAGCGACAACGGTATATTTACCCCTCTGAATGGGGAATTCACGGCGATAAATTTGCATACGCGATGGTTTTCGCCTTCGCTTTCCATCATATTGATTCCGATGCGGGCAATTACGCCGCCGACCCCAAGACCGACAACATACGTGTCGTCAGACACAGAGAAGCGGTTGTTGTTCACAATCTGCAATGCTTTGCGCAGTAATTTGCCGTTACGTAGGAGGTCGTCAGTGTCGTTGTTGTATTTCAGATAGATGATGTCATAGATTTGCGACAATTCGTTAATTTTAGTGCCTATACTTCCGCTCGCGATTGTTTTAAGGTCAAACGACGTTGATGCATTGCCTGTAAGCAGCCCCGACAGGTTGATATCGCCGGCAATTACCAACGGGCGGATAAACTTGCCCGATGTTTTCTCCTTGTTGAGGTAAATCACCTGCAGTTCGCCTCCAGACTGTTCTCCATCGGCGGCAATCTCCGTATATGTTTCTATTGGTTTGTCCATTGGCGGAAGGTGTTGGCTGTTTTGTTCGAGGAGCATTATTGGGGTGCGGCACTCCATAAGAAACCCATCGTAAAACAACACACGGAAAGTAAGCCAGTGCTCACCTAACTGCGAGAACGTGTGCTTCCAATCTGTATTGAGAGCCACTTTTTCATAAGTTCCATCGTCTGCTTTCACGTCTATCTGTGAGATTCTTGACATTGTATTGTTGAGCAGATTGTCGACATTGATAGGAATTGTCACTTCTTTTCCTACAAATTCATCTTCTCCAAGAGCTACGGCGAAGCAAAAGTCATAGTCAAAGAGGTTTTCCCACTTGGAATTGTCTGTTTTTTTTAACTGACCATTTTCCCAATAGATGTCGCCAGATTTAAACATATAATCTTTAAATCTGTTGTATGCCAAAAAGAGGATTGATATGTTTTTGGCATTGTCTATTTTGGAAAATGTGCTATCGGTGTCCTCCAAAGAGAAGTAATCGTTCACGCGAGAGTCATAAAGCCCAGCATAAAGGGCTTTCATGATTTCTTTGTTTGAATATACCGAATCTGGTTTTTGACCGTTGAAGACGTTTGGGTCAAGCAAATTGAACCCATGTTCGATGAGAATGCCTGTTTCTACGGATGTCATGTCGACGTGCTCAAACACCGAATCAATTTTTTGTTTAAATTCATCCTCGTTCAAATCTGTTTCTTGAGCGACTGTCGGCAACGCCATTATAAGAAACGCTGCTACGAAAAGGAGTAGTTTTTTCATACTGTAAATTTTTAAGATTAAAAGACTGTTTTTGTCAGTTTGCTAAATAATATTGCAAATATAATTAATCACTTTCAGATTTCAAAACGTTTTTGTTAATATATTTAAGCAAAGCGAGGTTTTGGCTTATGGATAATAACAATTTGCGCGTGTTTTGCGGGGATGTATAGGATAGATGTAAAAATGTCGAACTTTGCGCCATTAAACAATGGCAACGATGGCAGACTATCGTCGCGGAGCGACGACACTCTTCCGTAATCAGGCACGTGCATACCGTTTTTTTAGCATTATACCGTGTGTGAAAAAAGAAAGCAACCGGCGGGCATTGTCTGCCCGTCGGTTGCTTCGTTATGGATTTCAAATATCAGCGCACCACTTTGATTGTCTTTGCGCCGATGCGCACAAGGAATATGCCGTGGTTGCCGAGCGCTACGTTGTGTTCTGTAGTTGCCGTGTTGTCTTGATGCAGGAGTCTGCCGTCGAGGCTGTAAACTGCCACCGGAGCGGCTTCGGCGAGGGTGATGCGGATGCCGTCGGCTGTTGTGGCAACCGTAGCGCCGTCATTGCCGGCGGTTATGCTCTCTACTGCGTCGCTGCGTTTCACTTCCTGCGGTTCCGAACGGTCGGACGTTGCCTCTTCGATGATTTTGCTGCTTGAATCAAGACGGAATGCCTGAACGGTGTAGGCATAGACGTCGCCGGCTGAATAGTCGGGGGTGTCGATTCTGCGACTTGTGTCGGAGGTCTCGTCGTATTTGTATTTCAGCTCCGTGCTTTCGCCTTTGTTGAGGTTCTGGCTTAATTGCAGGTCGTCAAACAGCACATAGCCTGTTCCTTCAGCGATTGAAATCTCGACGTAGGTGTCTTTCTCGCCTTTCTCAAGCGTGATGACTTGTTCGGCGAGGTCGGTGGTGACGGGGCATTCTGTCTTGAACAGTTCGTCGGCCTTGCCGTCAGCCTTGTCTTTAAGCACACAGATTCTCAATTTCGTGACGTTGCGGCCGAGCACATTGAAGCGGAGTGTGGATTTGCCTCCGTCGTGGCTGAGGTCGAGAATCGGCGAATAGATGGTGCCGGGAACGTTGTAGTCAAGGAACATGTTTGAGATGCCAAACATACCTTGTGCTGCCATCGGTGCGAATGCTATCCAGTCGCAGCGTGGGGCGAGGTCGTCGAGAAACACGCGGATTCCGCCGAGGCGGGAGTAGTCCCATGGGCTGTCGATTGTGCCCACTTTCACTGCGCTGAAGTCGGATTTGAACAGGTTAAACGGTTCGTTGTCGGCCTGGGCGGTGTGGGTGAGGATTGTGTAGACGGCATAGGCTGTGGCTTGCGGCACGCTTTGCCAGTTGGCGGTGAAGCCGTAGCTTGCCACGTTGGTGGCGGGAAGGGTGACTGGCGTCTTGAGTTTGCGTATCACGGTTATTGTGTTCGACGTTTTTGAGGTCTCTCCGTTGCGTTTCGAGCAGACGGTGTAGTAATAGTCAATATTTGCCTCGATGCCGGTGACGTCGTAGCTTGTGCCGCTCACTTCCTTGTCCTTGAAGAGATATTGCTCTGTGGCGTTTTTCAGCGTGTAGACGCTGAGCAGATAGCCTTCGGCGCCTTCAACAGCCTGCCAGTTGGCGGTGAATTGGGTGTCGCTTACGTTGGTGGCGGCTTGTGCCAATGGCGCGCCGGGCTTGCCGTTGTCGATTTGGGTGATGGTTATGTCGTCAATGAAGATTGGATAACTTTTTGCCGTTATCTGGATATCGTCTTTTGAGTTGCCGTCTGTGAATGTCAGCGTGTACTCTTTCCATTTTGTGGTGCCCTCGATGGTCTGAGAGCTGGTCACGGAGTTGCTGTATTCGCCCAGAAGGCAGTTCTGCACATAGATTTCATCGGTGGTGCTCGACTTTGACGAGGCTACACGCGCGCGGAATTTGATGGTGAACGAACCGCCGTAGTTCGACAGGTTGAGGGTAGGGGTGATGAGCCAGCCGGTGCCTTCTTCGGTGTCTACGTCAAGATAGGCGCAGCCGCCGGCTTGGTATACGAATCCGCCGCGCCAGCCTGGCTGTTGTGTGTACTTGGCGTCGATCGTGCCGTCGTTCCAGTCGGAAAGTTCGGTGCCGTCGGGGTCGTCCTCGCTTCCTGCTGTGAATTTGGCGAAGTCTTCGGAAACGAGCACAATCTCCGAACCTATTTCGCGGAGCGACGGCGAGTGGGGTTTTGCGGTGAGTGCCTCGAGTTTGGCGTCAAGGGCGGCTGGGGCTTTCTGTGTGTGGCGCAGTCCCGCCATTGCGGTTGCCGCTGTGACAATCGCAAGTGAATAGAAAAGTAGAGTCTTTTTCATAAAACTGATGGTTTATTGCTGTTTGGGGTGTTTGCCCTTTACAAATGTTTCTATTATTACCGCAAAAATATTGATTTGTTTTTGTTTGGGCAAGATATTTAGCGAAAAAAAACCGGACATCTGTGTGGATGCCCGGTTTTTGTGGGTGTGGGTGCGTTGTGGTTAGCGCGCCACTTTTGTCGTCTTGTTACCTACTTTGACAAAGTATACGCCGTGGTTGTTGAGCGCCACAGTGTGGCTCAACGCGCCGCTGGCTGCGTTGTAGAGGCATTTGCCGTCAACGCTGTAGACTGCCACCGGAGCGGCCTCTGCAAGGCTGATTTCGATGCCGTTGGCTGTAGTCGCAATCTTTGCGTTGCCTGCTGCGATGTTGTCAACGCTGCCTTCGCCTACGGCTACGATGTTTGAATCTCCGGAAATGTTGCCGTTGTTTACGGCGCAGACGTAATAGTAGTACTGCTCGCCTTCTGTCAGGCCTGTGACATCAAACGAAGTGCCTTCAACGGTTTTGTCCTCAAGCAGGAGCGTGGCTATGTTGTAGACGCCGCCATAGGTGTATGAAACGTCGTCGATGGCGCAATTGCCCACTTCCTTTGTGTACGACAGACGGAGTTTCACGATGCCTTCGTCGTCAATGTCCAAGTCTACAACGTCGGCGAAGTTGGAATCAACGTCGGCGAAGTTGAGTTTGCCGAGGTCAATCCATTCTGTGCCGTTAAATCCGGAAACAGTTATGATGCTGCCTGCGCCGGCTCCCTGGTTCTTTACCCAGAAACTGAATTTTTTGATAGGAGCCGGAGCCTCCGGGGTCTCGATGAAGTCGCCGGTTGCGTCAAAGGCAAGGGCTATCTTCTCTGAATGGTAGTTGCCGCTTGAAGCGTAGATTTCGCGGCTTGTGCCGTTATCGCTGACGCTGATTGTCCAGCCTTCCGGCAATTTTGAGTTCTCAGTGTCGATGAATTTGTCTTTCTTGCCGGTAGCGACGATGCCGTCGAATCCTTCAGTGACTGTAGCCTCTTCCACATCGCTTTTGATGGTCTTGAACGAGAACACTGTGAGCATGTAGCTGGTGGCGCCTTCCACTGCGCTCCAGTTGGCTGTGAAGCTTGTCGGGGTCACGTTGGTGGCTGCCAGTGCCTCTGGTGCCGGAACGTCGATTTTGACTGTCTGGGTAACCTTGATGTCGTCAATGTAGATAGGCGACTGGTAGGCGTACAGCTGGATGGAGGCGTTGGCTGCGCCCGATTTGAGCTCTACCTCATACTCTGCCCACTGGTCGGTGATGGCCACTTGTTTGTAGTCAACAACGCCCGACATAGGATCGCTTTCGTTGATGTCGTCCTCGTCGATGCTGACGAATTCAACGGCGTCGGTCGCTCCTTCCTCTGCCACGCGTGCGCGGAATGTCACCACGATATATCCGCCGTTGCCCGAACCGTCGAATGTCGATGTGTTGAGAAAACCGGTGTCTTCGTTGTCGGTGCCTTCATCTACGATGCCGATATATGCGCATCCGCCGGCTTGAAACACGCCGTCTCCGCTCCAGCCCGGAGTGTTTGTCAGCTCGTTGGCGATATATCCGGTTGTTGCGTCAGCCACGTCGGTGGCGTCGGGAGTGGCTTCACTTCCGGCGGTGAATTTGGAGAAGTCCTCTTCGAGAAGCACTTGAAGATTCGGAGTCTCGTCAGCGGCCTCGCCAGCTTTGCTGAGGGATTTCAATGACTTTACTGTGGTGGATTTCTGAATGTTGTCCACCATGATTTTTTTCACTTTGTGAGTGCCTGCCAGTGCAACTATGGCGCAGAAGGCTACGGCAAGTGTTGAAACAAGTAGAGATTTTTTCATAAAAACGTTGGTTTATATGGTTAAACAAGCCACTCTCGTGCATAGTCTCGAGAGTGGCTTGCAGATATGTTTGTCGCTTAGTCGATGATGTCGAAGCCAGTGTAAGGCACGAGTGCCTTCGGAATGCGGATGCCTTCCGGGGTCTGGTTGTTCTCGAGCAGTGCAGCCATGATGCGCGGCAGGGCGAGAGCGGAGCCGTTGAGCGTGTGGCAGAGCGTCATCTTCTTGTTGGCGTCGCGGTAGCGGCAGTGCAGACGGTTGGCTTGGTAGCTTTCGAAGTTTGAAACCGAGCTTACCTCAAGCCAGCGTTTCTGTGCGGCTGAAAACACCTCGAAGTCGAATGTGATTGCCGATGTGAAGCTCATGTCGCCGCCGCAGAGACGAAGGATGTGCCATGGCAACTCGAGTTTCTCAAGCAGCCCCTGCACGTGGTCTTTCATCTCTTCCAACGCTGCGTATGAGTTTTCAGGCTTCTCGATGCGCACAATCTCCACCTTGTCAAACTGGTGCAGACGGTTCAGTCCGCGCACGTCCTTGCCGTAGCTGCCGGCTTCGCGGCGGAAGCATGCAGAGTATGCGCAGTTCTTTTTCGGAAGGTCTTTCTCATCGAAAATCACATCGCGGTAGATGTTGGTGACAGGCACTTCGGCTGTCGGGATGAGATACAGGTTGTCAAGGTTGCAGTGATACATCTGTCCCTCTTTGTCGGGCAGTTGACCTGTGCCGATGCCCGATGCCTCGTTGACCACGTAAGGTGGCTGTGTCTCGAGATAGCCTGCCTTTGAGGCTTCGTCGAGGAAGAATTGGATGAGCGCGCGCTGAAGTTTCGCTCCCTTGCCGAAATAGACTGGGAAACCGGCGCCGGTGATTTTCACACCGAGCTCGAAGTCAATCAGATTGTATTTCTTTGCGAGTTCCCAGTGGGGAAGGGCGTCTTCCGGAAGGTCGGGCATCTGACCGCCTGTCTTTTCTACCACGTTGTCCTCGGCTGTCTTGCCTTCCGGCACCATTGCACACGGGGTGTTTGGAATGGAGAGAAGAATCTCGGTGATTTTGTCGGCGGCGCTTTTCACCTCTTCCTCAATGGCTTTGTTGGCGGCTTTGAGTTCTGCCACCTGTGCCTTTACGCCTTCTGCCTCGTCTTTCTTGCCCGACTTCATCAACGCTCCGATCTGTGCGGCGAGTTTGTTGAGGTCGGCGCCGTTTTGGTCAAAACGGGCTTGCGCCGTGCGGCGTGCCTGGTCGAGTTCGAGAATCTCGTTTATGAGTTTTTCCGCATCGAAATGTTTCACCGCAAGGCGGCGCACAATTTCTTGTGGATTTTCTTTGATTGCAGCTAATGTAAGCATCTTTTTTCGTTCTTATAAAGTTCTTATATCTTGTTGATTATGCGAGCAGTTCGCGCACTTTTGCCGAGATGGCCTTGCCTTCTGCCTTTCCTGCCAGCTCTTTGGTGGCTGTGCCCATCACCTTGCCCATCTCTTTGGCTGATGTGGCGCCGACACGGGCGATGATTTCCTTCAGGACGGCGGTCAGTTCCTCTTCGGAGAGTTGCTTGGGCAGATACTCTTCGATGATTGCCGCCTGTGCCAATTCTTCACCGGCAAGGTCTTCGCGGTTCTGTTCTGTGTAGATTGATGCGCTTTCCTTGCGCTGTTTCACCATCTTGGCGAGAATCTTCAGAGCGGCGTCGTCGCTCAGTTCGCCATCGCCGCCTTTGGCGGTCTTGGCCTCAAGAAATTCTTTTTTGATGCCGCGAAGCGCCTCGAGGCGCACTTTGTCGCGTGCCAACATTGCGGTTTTGATGTTGCCGCTTACTTTATCAAACAGGTTCATAATTGTATATGTTGTTTTAAAGTTTTTTAATCAAATTCAATCTCGCGCATTCCGTGCCCCGTTGTTTCTTGTGCGGGCTTCGGCGCTTGGTGTGTCGGCTCGGCTATTTCAGCCTGCGACTCGGCAAGCGTGCGCCATTCTTCGCGCAGGCGGGTGTCGGAGCCGCGGCGGAAGGTCGGCGTTTTCTCGATAAAGTTGATCAGCGTGTCGTTGTCCATCTGTTGCGGAGTGAGCAGGATGTAGTTTGCGCTCGCTTTCTTGCGGTTGCGCTCTGCCACTTTCTCCTCGCCGTATTCCGCGGAGATGCGTGAGTCGTTGTCGGCTGCTACCGGCTCTTGTTTCGGCTTGCCGAAAATCCGGGGCTTGGGCTTGTAGGTGGTCTCGTTGCTGAGGCTGATGTCGAAGCCGGAGGCAAGGATTGTGATTTTCACCTTGTCGCCGAGAGTGTCGTCGACCGACGTTCCCCAAATCACGTCGACATCCTTAGCGAAATTGTTCATAAACGCTGTAATCTCGTTGGCTTCGCCCATCATGAACGGATGCTCGGATTTCTTCGAGTAGTACAGGTTGAAGAGGAAACGCTTTGACGTCTGCACGTCGCGGTTTTTCAGCAACGGAGAGTTGAGAGCGTCCTCGATGGCTTTGGTCACTCGGTTTTCGCCTTCACCGTATCCGGTGCTGATGATTGCTGTGCCGCCGTCTTTGAGCGTCGTGTTGACGTCCTCGAAGTCAAGGTTGATTTTTCCCTTGAAGTTTATCAGTTCGGAGATGCTTCGGGCTGCGTCGGTAAGCGTTTCATCCGCTTTGTCGAATGCGTTGTCAAACTCCAGGTCGCTGTAGATTTCTGTCAGACGCTCGTTGTTGATAATCAGCATGGCGTCTACATATTTGCCCATCTCGTCGGCGCCTTCAAGCGCCTTGATGATTTTTTTCTCGCCCTCGAAGAGGAATGGTATCGTGACAATGCCCACGGTCAGCATGCCGCGTTCGCGTGCGATGCGTGCCACTACAGGTGATGCTCCCGTACCGGTTCCACCGCCCATACCGGCGGTGACAAACACCATTTTTGTGTCCTCGTCGAAGAGTTCGGCGAGCTCCTCTGCGCTTTCCTCTGCTGCCGCTTTGGCTTTTTCTGGCTTGTTGCCCGCGCCGAGACCGCGGGATGTGTTCGGTCCGAGAAGCACCTGCTCCGGCACCGGGGAATTATGCAGAGCCTGGCGGTCGGTGTTGGTCACAACAAACGACACTCCCGGGATGTTTTGCTTATACATATAGTTGACAGCGTTGTTGCCGCCGCCGCCCACACCGACAACTTTGATGATTGCCGAGCCGTTTTCGTTGAAACTGCTCACTTGGCGTTCGTCGGTAGGGAAAATCGTTGATTTGGTTGCTATATCTTCGCTACTCATAGTCGTTCGTTTTTATTGTTCGTCTTCTGCATCTTCGAATGTTTTTTCAACGCCGTCGCTCATTTGTTTGATGAAGCGCGAGATGAAGCTTGGCTTTTTCGGTTTCTTCGGTTGCTCGTTGTGAGTCTCTTGAGGCTTATGGGTTGGTTGCGCTGGCTCGTTGGCGTCGGGATACTCGGGCATCGCCGGTATCGACATGCAGTTTGCCGCCTGCGGCTGGTTGGAAATCCACTCTACTACCGACAGAAGCTGTGGTATCTTGGAGAGCTCCTTGCCTTCGTCAACTCCCGGATACAAGCCGGTGCGCACCTTCATGTCGGAGATGTTGTTGAGAAGGTCTGTCATACGCTTCAAGTGCATGCCGCGGCCTGTGGTGACAAAGCCGGCGGCAAGGTCGCCAGGGGTCATCTGGGCAAACTGCAGCTGGTTGAACACGTTCTCCATGATTTCACCTGCGCGCGCCGAAACGTAGTTTGATACGTCGAGAGCCGATGCGCCCGAGATGTCGGCGTTGGGCAGGTCTACGCCAACCGACATTGCGTCGCCGTAGCTGCGTTTTATCTTGTCGGCCTGCTCCTCAAGAAGGTTGAGCGAGCAGAGGTCGCGGGTGATGTTGCGTGAACCCATCGGTAGCACGTTGAGATACAGAAGGCTGTTGTTTTTGTAGACGGCAACGGTCGTTGTCTCTGCTCCGTGGTCAACGTAGACGCTGCCAAGACGGCGCTCTTCGCTGGTGAGCATCGACTGTGCGGCGGCGATCGGGGTGATGATGAAGTCGTTGATGCGGATTTTCAGACGGTCGAACACCATCTGGAGGTTGCGGCGCATCTGCGGACGGCAAAGCACAACGTTCATCACGGCGTGCAGATGTTGTCCAATTGAGCCAATGGGGTTTGCCACGGCGCTGCCGTCGAGCTCATACTCGCGCGGAAGCACTGCGACAATATTTTTGCTGTCGAGCCCCGCCGAAGCCTCTTTTTTCAGCAATTCGATGAATTCGCGGCTGATGGGGACATCTTCGTTGAGGTCGCGGTCAATCTCTATTTTCTCTGTGTGGAGCGAGCGTCCGCCAAAGGCGAGATACACGCTGTCTATCTGGTGTGGAGCCACTCGGCTGTCGTTCTTGATACGGTAGAGCAGGTCGTTTGTCTTGCTGCAAACCTCGTCGACGTTGACGATGCTGCCGTATCTGACACAGTCCAGAATCGGCACTTCGTGATAGCACACAATTGTTGCATTGCCGGGAGCTGTGACGCTTGCCACCACTCCGGCGATGTGTGAACTGCCAATCTCAAGGGCTACTATGTATTTCTTGTCTTCCATATCTTTATGGCTGTTTTGGTGTAATCGTATGTTTGCGTGTGGTGTCGGAAACTTCGCTGACTGCTACCGACACCAGCGGGTCGGGCGACTCCTCGTGGCCGAGGCTTACGTCCTGCTGTATCTTCAGGCGTGGCGTGTTGATGCGTTTGCTTGCCACAATCTGTCCGTGCCATTTCAGCGTGATGGTGTCGTAGAAGTCCCATCCTTTCACCGGCAGCACTTCTTGATAGAACCGCTTCAGCTTGGCGAATTTCTTGTCAAGGTCGGTCAGGTCGCCGAGGTTCACGGTGATTCCTGCCATCTGGGGGATGATGTAGACGTTGCGCGGGTTGGCGGCATTGATTGCCGAAACCATTTCGTCTGCCTCGGGATGGCTGGAGAGGAAGTCGATGAGCGGCAGAAGCTGTGTGGGCTGAAACCGCTTGCTGAAATGTCCGCTTACGACGGGCACGTCGAGGAAGAATCCTTCGTTGGCTGGGACGTGCTTGCCGGCGCGGTTGATGTAGTACGACTGGTTGCCGTCAAAAACCCGCATCACGGGCTGTATCGGCTCCAGGTCGATGCACAGGCTGTTGTCGCTGTTGGTGTAGCACTGCACGTGCTCCACGTAGTATTGCTTGTTGAACGTGCGTTCAATCTGCTCCTCGCTGATGTTGACGAGGCGTTTGCCCTTGACATTGAAACCGAGGCGGTTCATTTCCGACAGGATAAACTTGTCGGTGATGAACCGGATGGAGTCGTTGGGGTTTTCCACAGTCACGACAATGCCGCTGCACGTGGCGTCGCGCCGCGCGGCACTGGTCCAGAAGAATGAGCCTATGACATAGGCAACAACCAGGATTGTCGATATGTAGAACAGTAACTTTTTCAATGTTTTTGCTTTACCACTTCACAAATTTGGGGCAGATAGTTGCAGATGTCGCCTGCACCAACTGTCAAAAGTACGTCAAAATTATAATTTTTTATTGTTTCTACCAAAGAATTTTTATTGCAAAGTGCTTTGTTTTTGCATTTTATATCTTTAAGTATGATTTCTGACGTCACTCCGGGTATCGGAAGCTCGCGGGCTGGGTAGATGTCGAGCAGCAGAACGTCGTCGGCGAGCGACAGGGCTTCGGCGAATTGCGGAGCGAAATCGCGGGTACGGGTGTAGAGGTGCGGCTGGAAAACTACGGTCAGTCGACGGTTGGGGTATAAGTCCTTGACGGAGCGGATGCTTGCCTTGAGTTCGTCGGGGTGGTGGGCATAGTCGTCGATAATCACTTTGCCGTTTTTGCCGGGCTCTTTGAGCCAGAACTCGAAGCGGCGCTTTGGACCGAGGAATGTGCCTACGGCATTGCGCATCACGTCGTCGGGCACGCCTACCAGCTGGCATACTGCCATTGCTGCCACTGCGTTCTCAATGTTGATGTCGACAGGCACGCCGAGTTTGACGTCTTTGATTGTGCCTTTGGGGCTTACGAAGTCAAACACGATTTCGCCGTCGCCCTTGCGCACGTTTTCTGCGTGGAAGTCGCCCTCGTTGCGCGAGTAGTGGTAGACGGCGACGCCCTGCTGTGGGCGCGGACGCAGTTTCAGTCCGGTGTGGCAGATGAGTGTGCCGCCGGGCTGGATTAGCTCGGTGAAGTGGGCGAAACTTTCCAGATATGCCTCCTCTGTGCCGTAGATGTCGAGGTGGTCGGGGTCGGTGGCTGTAACCACTGCTATGTAGGGGTTGAGCCAGTGGAATGAGCGGTCGAACTCGTCGGCCTCGATGACGGTGTAGGGGCTTGTCGGGCTGAGCATGAAGTTGCTGTCGTAGTTGCGCAGGATGCCGCCGAGGAAGGCGTTGCAGCCTATCTCGGAGGAGTGCAGTATGTGTGCCGCCATGCTCGATGTGGTGGTCTTGCCGTGTGTGCCTGAGAAGCAGAGCCCCTTGGAGTCGTGGGTGAGCAGTCCGAGCACCTGGGCGCGTTTCATCACGTCAAATCCGCCGTCGCGGAAATATGTGAGCCCGGGATGGGTCGACGGCACTGCGGGGGTGTAGACCACGAGTGTGGTCGCCTTGTCGCGGCAATAGCCTGGAATCATCTCTGCTGCATCGTCGTAGGTGATTTCGGCGCCTTCGGCTGTCAGTTCGTCGGTGAGGGCAGTGCGTGTGCGGTCGTAGCCAGCCACTTTAAGCCCTTTTGATAGATAGTATCTGACGAGAGCCGCCATGCCTATGCCTCCGGCTCCCACAAAATATACGCTTTTATATTGTTTTTTTTCTGCCATAGTCTTTGTTTGGTTTTATTGTTCAACGATTTGCATTACGCGGTCAACGATGTCGCCGACGGCGTTGCGCAATGCCATTTTGGAGATGTTGGCCGACAATTTCTGCAGCTTGGCGTCGTCTTTCACAAGGGCGAGCGCCTCGGGCATAAGCTTGTCGGCGGCTTCGGCGTCGCGCACCATCACTGCCGCGCCGTGGTCGACGAGTGCCATCGCATTTTTTGTCTGATGGTCCTCTGCTACGTTGGGCGACGGCACAAGGAGTGAGGCTTTGCCGAGCAGCTGCAGTTCGGAAATGGAGCTTGCTCCCGCACGCGACACCACAAGGTCGGCGGCGCGGTATGCCTCGTCCATATTCGACACGAAAGCCTGCTGCACCACGTTGCCGGGTTGTTTTTCCTGCATTGTGGCGCGTGCCTGCTCATCGTAGATTTTGCCGGTCTGCCAGATCAGTTGCACCTCGGAGTCGGCTTTTATCGTGTCGAGAGCCGCGGCGATGCAGTTGTTGACGGTGCGGGCGCCGAGCGAGCCTCCCACCACGAGGATTGTGCGTCGGTCGGGGTCGAGTCCGAATTTCTGCCTTGCCTGTTGCGGCGTGAGCGTGCAGTTGAGGATGTTCTGTCTCACGGGGTTGCCCGTGACGAGGATTTTGTCGGCAGGGAAGAAGCGTTCCATGCCTTCGTATGCCACGCATATAGCGTTGGCTTTCTGTGCGAGCAGCTTGTTGGTCACTCCGGCGTAGGAGTTCTGCTCCTGTATGAGCGTCGGGATGCCTTTCTTTTGTGCCTCCTTAAGCATTGGTCCGCTGGCATATCCGCCCACGCCGATGGCGATGTCGGGCTTGAAGTCGCGGAGAATCTTTTTTGCCAGATGCATACTTTTCAGCAGCCGGGCAACGACTTTGACGTTGCGCAGCAGATGCTTGCGGTCGAAACCGCTGACGGGCAGACCAACAATTTTGTAGCCTGCCGCCGGCACCTTCTCCATCTCCATACGGTTTTCTGCACCGACAAAGAGGATGTTGGCATCCGGACGGCGTTCCTTGATGCCGTTGGCTATCGACAGCGCCGGGAAAATGTGTCCGCCGGTGCCGCCACCGCTGATAAGTACATTCAATTGTTTTTTCATATCTTGATAAAACGTCTTGTTGTTCAATAGTTTATAAAAGCCGTCAGTCGTTGCGTGTCGGGTTGGCTGCGCGCATGCTTTCAGGCAGTGCCTCCTTCTCCTTGCGCACGTCTTTCTCGGCGCTTGTCTGTGTTGCCGTGCGGCTTACGCTGAGCATCACTCCGAAGGCGATGCTTATCACCAGCACCGACGTGCCGCCTTTGGAAATCAACGGCAGCGGCTGTCCCGACACGGGAAACACTCCTGTGTTGATTGCCATGTGGAAGTAGGCTTGAAGCACCACCATCACTGCCATTCCCATTACGAGGAAGGCTGGGTAGGCACGGTTGCACTTGCGCGCGATGTTTCCGGCGCGCATCAGCAGGGTGAAGAACAGTCCGATCAGAAACAGTCCGCCGAACAGTCCGAGTTCCTCCACGATGATAGAGAACACATAGTCGGAAAACGCCAGAGGCAGACGGCTGCACTCGCGGGAGTTGCCAGGCAACACGCCAAAGATGCCTCCGTGGGCCTGTGCCATGTATGAGTACATCTCCTGGTCGTTTTTCTCGGTTATCTCCTGCTCATAGAGCGGGGTGCGGAATCGCTCGAAGAAGCGGTCCATACGGGCGTCCCAAGTGCTGGCGCGCGGCGTGGTGGCCTTGGCTGCCTGTTCTGTCTGCTCCGTTTCCGCTTTTTCAGGGTCGGAGAGGGTGTTTGCCTCGGCGCAGCTTTTTATGCCGAACAGAATGGCGACCACAACGCTGAATAAAAGCACGGCGCGCATGAAAGCCTTTCCGCTCACCTTGCCTATGATGATAAGCGACAGGCTGATAAGGACGAACAGCAATGTGTTGGTCATGCCTTGCATCACGAGGAGGCTGCCGAACATTCCGACGATTACCGCCGATATCCATAGTCCCCTGTCCTTGATGCGTCCTTGTTTGTGGTCGATGTTGGTTGCCATCACCAGCGACAGCAGAAACACGATTGCAACCTTGGCGAGTTCCGCCGGTTGTATAGTGAAGCCGGGAAGGTGCACGGCACGTTGCGCCCCGTTGATGTTTTTGCCGAAGAATGCTGCAAACAGCATCAAGCCGATGGCAATGAGGCTGAACACATTGCCGTAGTTGACATATTTGGTGTAGTTTATGCGCGAGCAGGCAATCATCGTCACCACACCGATGGCAAGATACGTAAGCTGTCTGACCATTGGTTCCATCAAGTCGGTTTTTATCTCGCGGCTCGACGCACTGTAACTTTCCACCACCGATATCACCAACAGGGTGATATAGATGCCGAGGATGTAGGTGTCGGGTTTGCCGACTTTGGTGTTTGTCGTTGCTTCAGCCATAACGTGATGCCTCCGTTTCTGTTATTTTTTAAGTTTTCTGACTTCGTCTTTGAATTGACGTCCGCGGTCTTCGTAGCTTTTGAAGAGGTCGAAACTTGCGCAGCATGGCGACAACAGCACAGTGTCGCCGCTCTTGGCAAGGCGTGTAGCCTCGCTCACCGCGTCGCCGATGCTGTGGGTGTCGGCTATTACTGGGACTTTCCCGGCGAAGAATGTCTTGATTTTCTCGTTGTCCTTGCCCATGCACACGATGGCTGAAACTTTGTCGGTGACAAATTTTTCGATTTCCGAGTAGTCGTTGCCTTTGTCTTTGCCTCCAAGAATCAGAACCACAGGCGTTTTCATGCTCTCAAGCGCATACCAGCAAGAGTTTACGTTGGTGGCTTTGGAGTCGTTAACGTAGCGGATGCCGTTGATAGTGTCAACGTATTCCAGACGATGCTCAACCGACTGGAAGTCGGACAAGGCTTTGCGGATTACGTCCTTCTTGATGTTGAGCAGCGATGCCGACAGACCTGCGGCCATAGAGTTGTAGAGGTTGTGCAGACCGTTGAGGGCGAGCTCGTCGACAGGCATCTCGAAGTCGGTGCCTTCGGCGGCATTGAACACCAGTGTGTCGCCGTCGCAGTATGCTCTGGCGCCTTCCTCGTTGTGCTCAGAGAACGGCAGCATCTGAGCCTCCACGTTGATGTGGTTGAGCTGCTCTGCAATCACAGGGTCGTCTTCCCAATAGATGAACGAGTCGTCTTTTGTCTGGTTCTGGAGAATGCGGAACTTTGCGTTCACATAATTCTGCATCTCATAGTTGTAGCGGTCAAGATGGTCGGGAGTGATGTTGAGCAGCACGGCGATGTTGGCTTTGAAGTCATACATATTGTCGAGTTGGAAACTGCTCAGCTCAATCACATAGACATCGTGGTTGGCTGTCGCCACCTGATATGCGAGGCTTGCCCCCACGTTTCCAGCCAGGCCCACGTTCAAGCCGGCGTCCTTGAGGATGTGGTAGGTAAGCATTGTGGTTGTTGTCTTGCCGTTACTACCCGTGATACATACCATTTTCGCATCGGTATAGCGTCCGGCAAATTCGATTTCCGAAATCACCGGGATGTTTTTAGCCTTTATTTTCTGGATGATAGGCGCTGTGTCGGGGATGCCAGGACTTTTCACCACCTCGTCGGCGGCAAGGATGCGCTCCTCGGTGTGATGGCCTTCTTCCCAGTTGATAGAGTACTCGTCAAGACGTGCCTTGTATTTGTCGGCAATGTTTCCAAAATCGGAAAGCCAAACGTCCATTCCTTTTACTTTTGCGAGGACCGCGGCGCCTACGCCGCTTTCTCCTCCGCCAAGCACTGCAATTCTTCGAGTCATTATCGTATTTTTAAAGTTATAAATGTCAATATTGCAAGAAATATGCCAATAATCCAGAATCTTACGGTGATTTTCGACTCAGGGATGGCATTGAACGGATGTTGCCAAAGCACGCCCTTGTCGCCTGTGCCTTGTTTCTGGAAATGGTGGTGGAGCGGAGCCATCTTGAAGATGCGCCGTCCGGTGCCGGTCTTGTGCCGGGTGTATTTGAAATATGCTGTCTGAAGGATCACCGACAGGTTTTCAACAAGGAAGATTCCGCAGAGGATTGGGATGAGCAGCTCCTTGCGGATCAGGATTGAGAACACGGCGATGATGCCACCGAGCGTAAGGCTGCCGGTGTCGCCCATAAACACTTGTGCAGGGTAGGCGTTGTACCACAGGAAGCCCACCAGCGCGCCGATGAATGCCGCTGCGTAGACCATCAGCTCGCCGCTGCCTGGGATATACATTATGTTTAGGTAGGACGAGTAGATGATGTTGCCTCCGAGATAGCACATGATGGCGAGCGCCACTCCGATGATTGCCGATGTGCCGGTTGCGAGTCCGTCGATGCCGTCGGTGAGGTTGGCGCCGTTTGACACAGCCGCCACCACGAAGATTGTCACGAGGACAAACAATATCCAGCCGCCGGTCTCGGCGTTGTCGCCCATCCATTTTGTGAACCACGCATAGTTCATGTTGTTGCCTTTCACAAACGGGATTGTGGTGATTGGCTGCTTCTCTTCCTGCGATTTGTAAGTCACCTCAATCTGGTGGTTGGCAGCGTTTTGCGTCTCGATGTTCTCGCGCACCACGATGTCGGGGCTGAGATACATTGTCAGTCCGACCATCAGACCCACTCCCACTTGACCTACAATCTTGAACTTGCCAGCCAAGCCGTCCTTGTTGTGCTTGGCGAGTTTCTTGTAGTCGTCGAGGAAGCCGAGCAGTCCGAAGAGCAGTGTTGACACCACCATCAGAATCATGTAGACGTTTGTGAAGTCGCCAAGCAGCAGGCATGGCACGATAATGGCGATGATGATGATCACGCCGCCCATTGTCGGTGTGCCGGTCTTGCTCATCTGTCCCTCAAGTCCGAGGTTGCGCACAATCTCGCCCACCTGCATCATTTGCAGACGGTCGATGATGTGCCGACCCACGATTGTGGCGATGAGGATTGACAATATCAACGCCATACCCGACCTGAAGGTCAGATATTCAAACAGGCGTGCGCCGGGCACGTCGAATTGCTGTAGATAATCGAATAAATGATAAAGCATTGTTTATTGTTGTAATTCTTTTTCTTCGTTAAAAATCTCCTGTACCACTTCCCTGTCGTCGAAATGGTGCTTCACTCCGCAGATTTCCTGATAGTTCTCGTGTCCTTTGCCGGCAATCACGACCACGTCGCCCTTTTGGGCAAACTGAGCCGCGGTGCGGATGGCCTCGCGACGGTCGGCGATGCGCAGCATGCGCCTGCGGTCGTCGGCGTCAAGCCCCTCTACCATATCGTTGAGGATGTCGTCGGGATTCTCGAAGCGTGGGTTGTCGGAAGTGAGTATCAACTTGTCGCTCAGTCGTGAAGCCTCTTTCGCCATGATTGGACGCTTGCCACGGTCGCGGTTTCCGCCGGCACCAACAACGGTGATTATTTTGCCGCGTGTCCCCACCACGTCGCGCACGGTCGAAAGCACGTTGACCAAAGCATCGGGTGTGTGGGCATAGTCGACGATTGCCGTGTAGCCGCGCGGCGACTCAAAAGTCTGGAATCGTCCGGCAACAGGCACCAGCCGGCTCATGTCGACCAATGTGCGCTCCTCGTCGAAACCGAGCAGGCGAGTGGCTCCGTAGACGGCAAGCAGGTTGTAGGCGTTGAATCGGCCGGTGAACAGCACCTCCACTTCGTGGCGGTCAATGTTGAGCAGCGTTCCGTTGAGTCGGCTCTCGATGATTTTGCAACGGAAGTCGGCCTGCGAGCGCAACGAATATGTGTATTTCTTTGCGGCGGTGTTCTGCAGCATGAACTGTCCAGCCTTGTCGTCGGCGTTTACCAGAGCGAACGCGTCGGCAGGGAGGATGTCGAAAAACCGTTTTTTCGCCCTCATATATGCGTCGACAGTCTTGTGGTAGTCGAGGTGGTCGCGCGTCAGGTTGGTGAAGATTGCACCGCGGAAACGCAGACCGTCGATGCGGTGCTGGTCGGCAGCGTGCGAGCTCACTTCCATAAACGCATATTCGCAACCTTCCTCCACCATTTCGTGCATCAAGCGGTTGAGCGTCAGCTGGTCGGGAGTGGTCTGTGTGGCAGGCACCGCACGTCCGTCAACATAGTTGCAGACGGTTGAAAACAGACCGGTCTTGTAGCCCATCATCCGCAGCATCTCGTAGAGCAGCGTGGCGGTGGTGGTCTTTCCGTTTGTTCCGGTTACGCCGACAAGCTTCATCTTGTCGGTAGGGTTGTCGTACCATTCCGAGGCGAGGAAGCCCAGCGCCGAGGCGCAGCATTCCACCTTTATATATGTCACATCGCTGTCGAGCACATCGGGCAGCGTCTGGCATACCACAGCCGTCGCTCCAGCCTTCACCACGTCGGGGATGAATTTATGTCCGTCGACGGTGACGCCAGGCACGGCTACAAACAAGGCGCCCGGCGTAATCTTCCGCGAGTCGCTCTCGATGCTTGAGATTTCCTTGTCGGTAGCACCGGTGATGCTGACCGCTTTAATTCTTGACAATAATTGAGATAAAATCTTGCTCATATATAATCAATTATTTAAATGCAAAGTTGCTTTCGTTCCTTTTCTTAGCGGAGAGCCGGCGGCAGGAATCTGCTGGGCCACATAGCCCGATCCGCTTATTTTTGTCACAGTCACACCGCAGCGTTCAAGAGTTGCCACGGCATCGCGCAGTCCCATTCCTAAAACGTTGGGCACCATTCCTTTCTTGTTTCCCTTGCTTTTCATCTGGGAATATGACTTAGCCTTCATCTGGCTCAGCACCCTTGTGGTCTTGTCGCTGCTCATCGCCATCAGGGTAGGTGCGCGGTGGGTGTTGTCGTCCTCTTTTCGGAAGTCGGATTTGTTGCCGAGCATCCCCCGTGCATACATCTTCAAGGCCGTGTTCATCAGCACCCGTCCGCTCACCAGCTGCGCGCTGCGTATGCGGGGAGCGTTGAACACCACGATGCATGAATACATCGGTTTGTCGTAAGGGAAGAAGCCGGTAAATGTCACCCGGAGTTTGTTTGTGTATCCCACGCCCGGCTCCATGATGCGTGCGGTTCCGGTTTTCCCGGCAATCTCCACGAAGTTGTTTTGCAGCCGCGGTGCCGTAGGCACACCCTTGCGGTCGCTCCACACCACAGCTCGCAGCATTGACCGCACCTCGCTTGCCGTCTTCGGGCTGAACGCCTGTTTACGCACATACGACACCGGGTTTGATTTTATCAGCGAGTCGTTTCGCCACAGCTCCTTAACAAGCCGTGGGCGCACAAACTTTCCGTCGTTTGCGATTGCGTTGATGATTGCAAGGTTGGTGACCGGCGACTGTTGCACGGCATATCCGTAGCAGCAACGCGACAGGTTGATGCGCCAAGGGTTTTCCATCTTCTTGTCGGGGCTTCCGAGCGGCTGTATTGTAGGTCTGCTCTCGCCGGAGATTCCGATGTTGAGCGGTTCGAAGAATCCGATTTCCTCAAGGCGTTTACGGAATTCCCATGGCTTTTCTCCATAGTGGCTCGTGATTATCCGCGCAGTTCCGATGTTGCTTGATCCGGCGAGCACCTCGGTCACCGTCGGGTTCGCTCCGATGGAGTGGGTGTCGGTGATAGGCCTTGCCTGGGCGTATGGGAAGCTCGCGCCGATTGTGACGGGAGTGCTTGCATGCACAAAACCGTCCTCGATAGCGATGGCAAGCGATATAGGCTTCATCACCGAGCCAAGCTCCCATGAGCGCACGGCGTGGTTTACGGTCTCGATATAGTCGTGTGCGGTTTCGTTCCACGACAGGTTGGAAATGGCTTTGATGTCGCCCGTCTTCACGTCCATCAGCACCGCAGTCGCCCATTCCGGTTCCTGCTCGACACACATATTGTAAAGCTCCGTTTCGAGGATGTCCTGAATCTGCACGTCGATAGAGGTCAGAATGTCGTATCCGTTGATGGCGGCGATGTCCTCCCACTCCTTTATCGCAGTGGTCAGCTGCACCTTCTTCTTGACGCCCGGCTTGCCGTATAGCAGCGAGTCAAGCTCCTTCTCCAGACCCGACGTTCCGTGTTTCAAATCGTTGATGTTGCCGATGCTTCGAGCCGCCATGCGTCCGAACGGCTTCTCGCGGCAGTCGAGCGACTGCGCGGTTATGATTGTCCTGCCGTTTCGGGAGTTCAGATAAGCGAACGTGCGGAGCGTGTCGAGCTCGGCTTTTGTCATTTTCTTAGAAATGAGGAAAGTGCGCGACCGGTTGCTCTTTTCCTTTTTTATTTCATTGTCAAACAACGCCTTCCATTGAGCAGCCGTGCGTTGGGGCTGTGTGTGCAGCGATTCGAGCTGAGAGCACAGCCGCGGCAGCAGCGAGTCGATGGCCTCAGGCTTGAAGTTTGGCGAGCGCAAGTCGAGTCTCACCATATAGTATCTCACGCTCACTGACAGAATCGACCCGTCGGAAGCAAGAATCTTTCCACGTTCGGGCGTGATGGAGTCGCCGCTCACAAGCGTTCCCGCAGCCTTCTCGTTCCAGAGAGGAGCGTCGACAACCGTTGTTTTGAAAAGCATAGTGGCAATGAGAATTGCAAAAAGCGCAATGATAATGAATATCATGCGGTAGCGGTTGAGCATGCCCTGCTGTATTTTACTTTTCTTTTTCTTCTCCATCGTCAGTGTCGTTTGAAGAGTCCAGATAATATGGCGGTTGCTCGGCAACTTTCAGGTACATGTGAAGAGTGTCGAGCTTTTGGGTCAGCTCGCTCTCTCGGATTTTGCTGCTGTATTCCGAAGAAGCGTTGACCATGTTTGTCTTGGCGTTTGCGAGCACCTCGCTCAGGTGTATTATTTGGGCGATTTTCATCTGCACATCGAATTTGAAAGAGATGTAGATGATGAACATGGCCACAACAACCACAACGCCGATGATGTTGCGTTTGTAGTCTTTTACGGAAAGCCACTGCCCGCGGTATATGCGCTTCAGCAGACTGGACGATTTCTTGGGTTTCTGCTCGTCGGCCATCACTCGTCCTCCTTTCCAATTATCGCCACACGCAGTTTTGCGCTGCGTGCGCGCGGATTGCGTTCCACCTCCTCGTCAGACGGAACAATCGGTTTTCCCGACAGCGGCGCTATAGGCGACAGCCGGCGTCCGAAGAAGTCGGTTTCCACTTTGCCGTCGATGCGTCCGCTGCGCATGAAATTTTTCACCATGCGGTCCTCGATGCTGTGGTATGTTATTATGGCGAGTCGTCCGCCCGGGCGTATAGCCGTTAGCGTCTGCTCGAGAAACTCCTGAAGCGCGTCGACTTCGTGGTTCACCTCCATACGCAAAGCCTGGAATACTTGCGCCAGTTCTTTTTTCTCCTGACGAGGGTTTATAAGCGGTCGTACCACGTTCAGCAGGTCGGCGATAGTGACAATGTCCTTCGAAGCCCTTGCCTTCACGATGCAGTCAGCCATTCGTTTGGCATTCTTCAGCTCGCCATAAAGGCGGAAAATCGTGGTCAGCCGTTCGACGTCGTATTCGTTTACCACGCGTCGCGCGTCAAGGTCGTTGTCGCGGTTCATGCGCATGTCGAGAATGCCGTCGCTGTATCTGAACGAGAAACCGCGCTCTCCGTCGTCGAAGTGATGGAACGACACGCCGAGGTCGGCGAGGATGCCGTCGGCAGGCAGCGCATTGTAGAAACGAAGGAAATTACGCAGGTATCGGAAGTTTCCATGCACAAACGTGAACCGGTTGTCGTCAATCCGGTTTGCATAAGCGTCCATGTCCTGGTCGAAACTGAACAGCCGACCATTAGGTCCGAGACACGACATAATGGCGCGTGAGTGACCTCCTCCTCCGAATGTCACGTCGACGTATGTGCCGTCGGGCTTTATGTCGAGCCCTTGGATTGTTTCCGGCGCCAATGCAGGGATATGATACACAGGTAGTTCCTCTTTCATTACCATAAAAAATCTTCTTCCATACCTAATTAGGTGGTAAAGGTAGACATTATTTATAAAAGTAGCGTAATAGATTGAAAAAAAGTTATTAACAACCGTTTAAAATGGTGCGTTTGGCATCGGAATTACGGTTTGGGAAGGCTTTTGTAGAAAAAATTAACCAGAAAGGCGATTTTTGTAAAAAAAAGATTGCGAATGAAGAAATAATGTGTAACTTTGTTGCTGTCTGGAAACGATAACCTAAAAATTAAAACAGATGAAGAAGAATTTACTATTTGGATTTCTCGCAGCCTCAGCGCTGCTTGGAGCAGCGCCGCTGGCAAATGCCGGAGTGGTGCTTGAGGAAGATTTCAACCAGTTTACGGATGGCACAACAAGCAAGCCAGGGAATGTGGACATCGCAGCGAGCGGAAAGCTCGGCGATGTGTTGCTTGGATGGACGGGTGATGCAATCTACGAAGCTGGCGGCTCACTGTTTGTCGGCACAACCGATGTGCTTGATTTCGACCCGCATTCGATTTCTACTCCCGATTTGGACCTGGATGCAAAAGATGGCAATATCCGCATCACATTGCGTGTGAAATCGTGGACAGAGTACGGCAACATGATCAACATCAAGGCCGGCGACACGAAATTGAGTTCCCCTTATTTCGAGGACGGAGAATGGCATGATTTTGTTATTGTAACAGACAAGGGACTTCCCGGAGCATTGTCGATTTCTTCAGCGAGCCTTTATTCCACCCCGTTCTTTATTGATTATCTGAAGATTGAGCAGGGCGATGAAGTGGTGCCTTCACCAACATCCCTGCGTCCGACAGACTATGACGGCACAACATTCTCGGCACGCTGGCTTTCTGTGCCAAACGCAACAGGCTACACCGTGTCGGTCTACAACAAGGATGCCAAAGGCAACCGAATCAACGTCAAGACCTATGACGCAGAGCCGCTTCCGGAAGGCGACACATCGGGCAACCGCGTGATTGTCACAGTGGACGACAACACATTGAAATATTACTTTGTGGTTATTGCCAAAAGAGGCACAAACGTTTCTACAGAGTCGAACGAGTCGGAAGTTATCAAGCACGTTGAAAGTCTGGCAGCTCCGACCGCACTCGCAGCAACCGACGTGACCACCAACAGCTTCACAGCCAACTGGACAGCCGTTCCCGATGCAGACACCTACACAGCAACTCTTTATAAGACCATAACTCTTACGGAGGACAGCGACACAGAGATTCTCAACGAAGATTTCGCGGGCATCACGAAAGGATCGTTTGATTTGATTGATCTTCCATCAAAAGACCCAGACAACCTCGACGCCTACACCCACACACCAGGTTGGTATGCATCGACATACGCTTTCGGTGGCGGAAGCCTTGTGCTTTGGCCGATGTTTGGAAGTGCGTTCTTTGTAACGCCGTCTCTTGACCTCAGCGGCAATGGCGGGGTGGTGTTTGTAGACTTTACCGCAGCCGCAGGCGACAGCGGAAAATACAAGACCGGAGAAAAAGTTACAGTAGACCTTCTGACACAGGCAAACAACGAGACCACAGTGCTTGAGAGCGCAGAAATCGAACTCGACGAGGGCGCGTTCAAGAACTACGGCACAATGTTTACCAAAGGCGCGAAAGGCACGTTTATCCGCTTCTCTTACGGAGGTACCAGCGAGGTGCATTTTGACGATGTAGTGATTACTCAGAAAACCAAGGCAGGCGACAAGGTGCGCACTGTGGCCCAGCAGGTTGAGACAACCGGACTGTCGGCGAAATTCACTTATGAGCCGGCGGCCAACACGGAATATTCTTACAAAGTGTTTGCAAGCGTGAACACAATCACAGCCGTTGGTATGGACGATGTGGTTTATTCAGGCGCATCCAACGAAATTGTGGTTGGTGGAGCAGACGGCGTTGCCGACGTTGCAGCCGCAGGATTCAAAGTGTTTGCCCGCAACGGACGTCTCGTTGTCGATGCGGCAGAGGCAGCCCCAGTCACCGTTGTTGACGCATACGGCCGTGTAATCGCTGCATTTGAGGCACATCAGGGCGAGAACGCTGTTGATTGCCAAGGATTTGTAATTGTCCGCGTAGGCGACAAGGTGGTAAAGACCATTGTAAGATAGAAAAAACGGAATTGCATATTTGACGAGTGTGCCGGACGGATTGTTCCGGCACACTTTTTTTTGAAAAAAGTATTGGAATGTCAATGTTTTATGTAATTTTGTAATTGTAATAGGAAAACATTTAGACAACATAACAAAAACCGCTTTATGAATAAAATTTACTTGTTGACAGCGATGCTTCTTGTTGCCGCGGCTGCGATGGCAGGAGTGTCCGCGCCCCAGCGTGGACCTCAGAAGCTGGCGCATGGATTGCCAGTGCCTGTTGTCAAGCCGGCCACCAACGTCAGCGATGCCGGGTTTACCGCCAATTGGGAAAAGGTCTCAGGAGCCAACTGCTACACCGTCTACACATATATCCGCCACAAAGCGCCGGCTGATGAAACCTACTATTTCTACAACGATGATTTCAGCGGATTCAAATACGGCTCCATCGAGAGTCCGTTCGACATAGGTTGGGGATGGCTCGACGGCTACACCAACCGCAGCAACTGGTATGTCTATGGCGCATATTCATGCCATGGCGTTTTTGGCCTTTACAACAAAAAGTCGGCAGAGCAGAACGGAATGCTCATGTCGCCGATGTACAGCCTGCAGAACAACAACGGCAAGTTTACGGTGACGTTCCGCGCGAAGACCACCGGCACAGCCACTGTAGCCGTCTTCGCCACTGAAAATCTGGTGGCAGGACCCTCATACGCACTCGGCAAGGTGGGCAAGGTGGAGCTGACCAAGGAGTGGGCAGACTATACGCTTGAGCTCGACGGCGGAATCCAGGGCTGCTATGTGGAGCTGGATATGGTTGGTGGCGACAGCAATGCATATTTTGACAATATGACAATCAGCCAGCCTATGAAGGCTGGCGACGAGGCTATGCTCGTATACGACTTTGTGGAAACAGGCGACGTGTCGAGCCACGACGTCGCGACAGGCGACAAGGTGGCAGGCGACGTGTATTGGTATCAGGTGGCCTCGCTGAAGCGGTTGTCGTCAGGGTCGGAACTCGATGATTCTAACTACAGCGACCTCGTTGAGGTGAAGCAGGAAGGCGCAGTGTGCGCATTGAAGGCCTCTGCGGCGCGCGCTTATGCCACAGCCGACGGCGTGGTGGTTGAAAATCCGGAAGGCGCCGATGTGGCGGTCTACGATGCCGGCGGAAGAGAGGTTTATGCAAGCCGCGACGGAGCGGAGAAGCAGATGGTTGTCCTGCCTTCGGGGGTCTACGTAGTGAAGGTGGGCTATAAGGTGATGAAAGTGATGAAATAACTTAATAAAAAAAGAACTATGAAGAAATTTCTAATGAGTGCTGCCGCTTTGTTGTTGTCGGCAGTTGGAGCGTATGCCGCTCAACAAAAGTATTATTTCCTTTATGAGGAGGGACATGAGGATCAGCCTGAAACCAGTTGGTTTATCCTTGACCGTGAGGCTAAAAAATACATTCCTGACTCTTGTGGAGATGATGAGCTGACAGTGAAAAACTATAAGAAATCGGGAAATACGGAAACGTTTGACTGCTATGATAATTCGTATTTTACGCACAGTGTGGTAATGAAGAAGAACGACAAGGGACAGACCGTAGTGCAGATTTCTTACGAGAAAGGTAAAACAAACGGACGTAAAATCGTTTGTGGAACCGAGGCTGAATATGATAAATACTGGGAAGAGTATAGAGCCAAAAACGGCGGCGACGGCGGATCGACGTCGACATCGAGCAACCCTGTGGACAAAGCCACAAAAAAGGTTAAGTCAGGATTAAAAAGCGGCTTGAACAAGCTTAAAAAGAAAAAATAATACAAAAAAATAGTGGCGGGAGGCGGTATGCCTCCCGTTTTTTTGTGCCACGCCGTGTTTGCTGTGCGACTGAGTATAAGAGATTTAGGAAATTTATTGGTAAAAAGCCAATAAAATATTTGCAAATCGCCATTTTATGTATTATCTTCGCATCAGATTTCCAAGAAAAACACACAAATCAAAACCGAGAATTATGTTTGAGCACAAAATCATGAGAAACCAAGAACTGATGGCAAACTGGCAACGCAGCCTGAAGAAAGCCATCGAAACCAACCGCTACGACAGCCGTTACAACGTGATAGACCGTGCGCTCCGCGGCGGCACACCACGCTACGACGTGAGTTACGACTACGCGTTGCGAATGATGTATCAGATGGTGCGCGACGGCAAGCCATGCTCCCGCCGGAGTAAACTGAAGCGTCAGATGTGGGAGGAGATAAGCCTCCACGTCAGGCGCGTCATGCACAGGCGCAAATGCACGATTGCCGAAGCCGTGGCGACAGTGCTTGCCGAGCAAAAAGCGTCACGCTACTTCCTGTCGAAAAAACAAGCTTCAAAAATCATCTACCATGAAATACACAACCGCAGCAATCATCATAGCCTCACTGTTTAGCCTATCCTCGTGCCACAGCCATAGGGCAGTGGAGAGCACTGCGGGATTGCAGACACACACGGAAACGGCCGACAGCGTCGCCGCCACACGCCGCACCACGGCATCGGCGAAAGAGGCATCGGAAACAGTTGAGATAAACTTCTTTGCCCCCGACTCGACAGGCCGTCAAGCCGTGAGAAGCATAAGCCGGCACCGCCGGCTTGCAGCCGAGGAGCGCACCGACACAGTGGCGGTGGCAGCTACAGGCGTGAGCATCGGGACGACAGAGCAGACCACATCGACGCGCCGGCTGCCTACGCGCTACCGACTTTCGCTTGCCGCATTGCTTGCGGCAGCAACAACACTAATCTTGATAACCTTTACAATTAAAAAAAGACAATGAACAACACACGAAAAATCACAATTTCAATCGACATTGAGCAAGTGCTTAAAACAGTTTATGCCGAGAGTGCGTGCCTCGCCTTGATGAGCGGCCGCGACAGCCGTCCGGCAGTAATCTCGTCCGACAACCGCCGATTGCTCGGCGTTTATTGCCTCAACGCCTGGCTATGTCTTGCCGGCGAACTTGCGAGCATCGTAGACAGCCAATCGTTTTCGATTCCCTCCGACAGCGACACCACCTACACGCTGTCGCTGACCGTTGACGGCGTCGGCACCGCCCAGAGCCTGCGCCGCTATGCAGAGCGCTACGTCGCACAATCGGTGCTTGCCAGTTGCTATGCCGCCCGCGAGAGTCTTGCCATGCAATTCCGCGACAACGCCGCCCGGACGCTATCCGGTCTGCGCCTTGCCGCCACGCTCTCCGACAGGGTCGATTGTTGGCTGTAAAGCGTTGACAGACTGCCTCGTTATCAAATTTTCACAAAATGATAGGTATGCCGTAGCGGTCAAATTACGCTGATTTAGGTATTGCGGAAGGCAATGCGCCGACGTAATTTTACGACCAGAAAAAACAACAATGAACAATTAAACTATACGAAGATGAAAATTGGTATTTTTTATGGCTCAACAACAGGCGTTACCGAGGCTGTTGCAGAGCGAATAGCGAAGAAACTCGGCGTAGCCTCCGCCGACGTGCACAATGTAGGGTCGGCCACAGCCGCCGATGCCGTGGGCTACGACGCGTTGCTGCTCGGCACCTCCACATGGGGCGCCGGCGAGCTACAAGACGACTGGTACGACTTTCTCGACCAGCTGAAGGGTCAGGACTTGACAGGCAAGAAAGTAGCATTGTTCGGCTGCGGCGACTCCTCGTCGTTCAGCGACACGTTTTGCAGCGCCATGGGCGAAATCCACGACGGTCTGGCAGCCACCGGCTGCACGTTTGTCGGTCAGGTCGATGCCTCCGGCTATACCTACGATGATTCGGCGGCAGAGAGCGGCGGCAAGTTTGTCGGTCTGGCACTCGACGAAGTCAACGAAGACGACAAGACCGACGGACGCATCGACGCCTGGGCCGCACAGCTGAAGAACGAGGGCGTGGAATAACCGAGAGACAGAAACAAACGTCAAAGACAAAATAAAAAACGACCAACGACAATGATGGAAATAGCCAACACGATGCTGTCGAGCGAGCTTCAGGTGTTTCTCAACTATGTGTACGAATATAAGAAAGGCGTGCGCAACATGGTGCTATGCACGCTGAACCGCCGCTATCTGGCGGCAGCCGTGGCACGACTCGACGACCAGGGCATCTGCCACTTCGAGCAGTCGGCCAACGAGAACAACGTCAATCTGTATTTCGGCAAGCCGGAATGCATTGCGGCGGTAAGGCAGTTTATCGTGCGCCCGCTCCATCAGTTGTCGCCCGAGGAGGATTTCATCCTCGGAGCACTGCTTGGCTACGACATCTGCCTGCAGTGCGAGCGGTTTTGCACGCGCAAGAAGCGAGCCGACGCTATGGCGCAGTGCGCCGGATGAAAGAATTAACGAAGTGTCTTTTCAAGCCGTCCCGGCGAGGACGGCGAAAAAGAAAGGCGAGTCCCGAAAGAGACTCGCCTTTTTAGATTTATTGAGGTGAAATGTTATTTCACGAGAACCTTAGTAGCCTTGCCATCGACAACAACTACGTAGATGCCGCTTGCAACGAAGAACTGAGCGTCCTTGCTGTTTACAGCGACAGCCTGTCCGGCAGCGTTGAAGATAGAAACAGCGTTAGCCTCACCGATGATGCGGATTTCGCCGATACCAGCAACGACCTTAGCCGCTTCAACGGCAGCGTCGTTAACGTTGTCGCCCAGACGGACAGCATAGATAGTGTTGAGACCGAGGTCGACAGTGATGCTGTATGCACCGCTCTTGATCTTGTAAGAAGTGTCGCCGTTCAAGCCGATAGCAGACAGAGTCTTGTCGGCAAGCTCAGTATCCTTTACAGCCGGACCGTAGCGATGAGCGTTGACATCGTCCCAAGTGCCAGGAGTTGAAGTGAATGCGAAGTAGCCATAGTCGTTTTCATCGGCAGCGAGAATCGAGACGTTATCAATCTGATAGATGCCCTCAGATATCTGGTTGGCAACGTGAGTCTCGTCGGCAGGATCCCAGGCGTTAGGCTCAACAGTGCCAAGGAGGTAAAGCTTCTGAGGATAAACCACCGGAGCTTCGCCAGCAACGAGGACAGTCATGTTCTTAAGGTCGACAGTGAGTTCGAATACGCCTTCCTCAGCCACGCGGATAGCGCCGGCAGCCTTCACGAGAGGCATAGCCGTGTTGAGAGTAACGGCAGTGTTGTCGACCTCAAAACCGTAGCGGTTGGCGTTGACAACATCCCAGTCAGCGCTAAGCACTGTAGTGATACCGAAGTTGCAAGGACCAGTCACAGTGCCAGTGTAGACACCGTTCTCACCCTTAGTCAATTTCACGCCATTCTCAGGATCCCATCCAGTTTCCTGTCCGATTACGTAGACAGAAGCAGGATACTCGTCGCTTGAGATGTTGATGTCGTAGCTGCTTGGAGCGGCAACAACCACTTCACCGCTTTCGCGAGGAAGTGCAACCGACTTGAACAACTCACCGCTGTTGCTGACAATGTAGAGGTTGTTTGCGCAGTCCCAAGCGATGTCGTTGAGGTTGCGTCCGATAGTCGTAGCAAATTTGTATTTCTCAGTCAAAACAGGAGCGCCATTGTCGTCCTTAGAAACCTCGAATACAGTGAGAGTCTTGTCAGAAGTACCGATAGCGAGGAGAGAGAAGTCGGCGTTGAAGCGGATACCGCCACCGCCGTAGAAGCCGCCCTTGTCGTTAGAGTCAACCTTGTAGTCCTCTACGCCTTCAGCATTGATGTGGACCAAAGTAGGTTCCGCTTCCGTAGCTTTAGAGCGAGAGTTGGCATACCATATACCGCCCTCGTTGTCGTAGATAGCAGTAGAGTTGGTGTGAGTGATGGTGTATTTACCAGTCAAAGCGTCGATAGCCTGTGTCGGAGCGGCGTCCCAAGTAGTGGCTTTGCCGATGTAGTACTCGTCGGTGCGGTAGCCAAAGTAAGAGAAGCTGGTGCCGCTTGCGTTTGTAGAAAGCATCAGAATCTTGAGACCATAGCCAGAGCCTTGGAGGTCCATACTTACGTTAGGCGCAGCGATAAATTCGCCAGCCTCGTTTGTGATTTCGTAAGTGTCAGGGTTTGCAGTGCCCTTGATCACCGGCTTGAACGCAGCGTTGAGGTCGGTTGGGTCAACCTGCCAGAGCGCGATGCCGTTAGAGTTCTGACCGCTCAGGAAGATACGGCCGTCGGCAGCGATGCGCACTTTCCGAGGGTCGTAAGAAGTTTTTCCATTAGGGAATGTAGTCTGGAAAGTCTGACCGCCCTTGAAAGCATATTTGCCTTCCGAATTCTTGATAGGGTTCATAGTCGGGTCGAAAGCATACAGACCGTTGTTTTCGCCAGAAGAGTGGTAGCCGGTAGGTTTCGCTGCCATAGCCTCGGCAACAAGGATTCGTCCGAAGTTAGGGCTGTCGGTGTTGTTGTCTACGTCCACGCTTGACGGGTGGTAGAAGCTGTATTTCTTAGTGTTTACAGTAGGCTCGGCAACAGTGGCGCTTGTAACGGCAACCTTGAATTGCACCAATGCGTCTTTAGGAACGTCGGCACCCGGAACTTCAACAGAGTTGAGGTTTTTGAGGGTTGTCATTTCGTAGTCACCGTAAGTAGCGACAGTAGTACCTTCGTATTCCTTTGTCATTTCGCCGTCGACAAACATCTGAACCTTTACAGATTCAGCAGGAGCGTTCAAGCGATAAGAAACAGTGTAGTTTTCAGCAGCAGGTTCCACCTTGATGTCGTAAGCGTAAGCGTTGCGGGCCTCAAGAGCAGGAAGCGGCTTAGGAATAGAGAATGTGTACTTTGCAGCTATCTGACCAGGAACGTATTGGTAGATTGCAGCAGTGTATTCGTCTACCTTCTCTACAGAAATCGCGTTCTGGTTAGGAGCGGCGGCAGATTTCGAGAATTCGTTTTCGTGAGTTGCAACCACCTCGTTTGTTGTGCGGTTCACAACCTGGAAGCCGTCAACGTAGTTTGTTCCGCAAGGCTCGAATGTGAACAAAGTTCCGTCGAGAGTGACAGCGTCGCCACCAGCGGTAGTGTTTGCCGTTCCGACCTTTGTCAAGCCGTCAAAGAAAGCTTGCGTGCGTGCCGGACGCACAAAGATGTTGTCGGTTTCAGGATTGTTGTCGGCAGGTTGAACATGTCCGTCGGAAGCGCATGCGATGCCAGCAGCGATAGCTTTTGACTTTTCAGCGACCTGAACACCCTTTGCAACAAAGATTTTTGCAATTTTTCCTGAGCTGGCAGGAGTGATGTAGAAAGCACCGCCTGTTTCCGACATAACATTGCCGACAGCGCGACCCAAAAAGTCCAGACGACCGGCTGTCACGCCTTCAGGAAGAGTGACTGTCAAATCAATCATCTCCGTTGTTCCAGCAGGGAGAATCTTGAACGTTGTTGAAGAAGCGGCGTTAGGAAAACCATCGTTTACGATGAAGTTTCCAGCTCCATCGACAGTGATTGCTGTACCTGCGGCGCTCGTTGCTACAGAGGTTTTCCCCTCGGCATTAATAGCGATGATTTGAGGCACGCTTTTGTCGTTGGTGTAGACTTTTCCGTCGAAACCAATGCCCCAACGGGCATTGCCGGCTGTAGGCAGACCCTCGGTCACCTTCCAGTCCTGCGTCAAAGTCTGTGCATTCATAGCCATGGCTGTCGATGCAATGGTCAAGCCAGCCAACAGAATGTGTTTAAAAGACTTTCTCATAAAAAAGATTTTAAGTTAATAAATGATGTGTATTCTGTATTTTTCTTTGTTCTTTTTCGGTTAGGTTATTACTAAACTGCGTAAAGATATGAAATTTCTTTGAGAAACAAGCATCAGGAACAAGTTTTTAACTTATTTAACCCACAGAATGAGCGGCAACTGCCGCGGTAACGGAAGGCATCCCAGGCGAACGTCAAAAAAAACGCGTTGAGGATGCTAAAAAAACGTATAATTTGCTTGACAGTGTTAAATATCGCTAATTATAAGACAGTTTTTGAGCCGTTGAAACCAAATGTTTGTGCATTTGTCTATTAATAAGTATATTTGCAGACGGAAATGGAGGGGGCGGAAGTCTTCTCCATTGTTTTATTAATACATCAACAATTGAAGAATGATTGACAAAAGCGCGCTGACAGCAGTCTTGGAGCGAGGAATGGAAGGCACCGACCTTTTTCTCGTCGACGTCAGAATCAGCAAGGACAACAACATCGTGGTGGAAATCGACAGCGACACAAGTGTGGACATAGATGAGTGTATCCGCCTTAACCGACTTGTTGAGAGCGAGTTTGACCGCGACGAGGAAGATTATGAACTTGAAATCGGCTCAGCCGGACTGACATCGCCACTGCGCATAGAGCGCCAGTATCACAAGAACGAAGGCAACGAGGTTGAAGTGCTTACCGCCGACGGTCGCAAGCTCAAAGGCATCCTCAAGAGTGCCGACGCCGACGGCTTCGTGCTTACGGTGGTCAAGAAAGTGAAACCCGAAGGCGCCAAGCGTCCGGTGGAGCAGGAGGAAGACCTTCGCTTCGGTTATAACGAAATAAAATATACAAAATACGTAATCCAGTTTTAAGACATTATGGCAAAGAAAGAGGAAACCATAAGCATGGTAGACAGCTTTTCGGAGTTTAAAGAGCTGAAGAATATCGACAAGACCACAATGATCAGCGTGTTGGAGGAATCGTTCCGCAACGTGCTGGCAAAGATGTTTGGATCGGACGAGAATTTCGTCGTAATCATGAACCCAGACAAGGGCGACTGCGAGATTTATCAAAACCTCACAGTAGTGGCCGACGGCGCTGTAGAGAATCCGAGCATGCAGATCGGTCTTACCGACGCCCGCGAGATTGACCCGGAATGCGAGATCGGCGAGGACGTTACGAAAGAAATCGTTTTTGAGAAGTTCGGCCGCCGCGCCATCCTGACACTCCGTCAGACGCTCGCATCCAAGATACTCGATCTTCAGAAAGACGCCATCTATACCAAGTTCAAGGCAATGGAAGGCGAGATTGTAGTAGGCGAGGTCTACCAAATCTGGAAACGCGAAGTGCTTGTTCTTGACGAGGAGCACAACGAGCTCATCCTCCCGAAGGAAGAGCAGATTCCGAGCGACCGTTACCGCAAGGGCGAAACCATCCGCGCCGTCATCAAGGAAGTGCAGAACGCCAACAACAATCCGAAGGTGATAATTTCGCGCACAAGCCCTGAATTCCTCCGCCGTCTGTTTGAAATTGAGGTGCCGGAGATTCACGACGGACTCATCCTGCTTAAAGGCATCGCCCGCATCCCTGGCGAGCGCGCCAAGATAGCCGTAGAGTCGTATGACGACCGCATCGACCCGGTCGGCGCATGCGTCGGCGTGAAAGGCTCTCGTATCCACGGCATTGTGCGCGAGTTGCGCAACGAGAACATCGACGTGATCAACTACACAACGAATCCCGAACTCTACATCCGCCGCGCCCTCAGCCCCGCCAAGGTGTCGTCAATCCGCATCAACGAGGAAGAGAAGTGCGCCGAGGTGATGCTGCTTCCGGAAGAGGTGTCGCTTGCCATCGGAAAAGGCGGTTTGAACATCAAGCTTGCCACAATGCTGACCGGCTATCAGATCGACGTTTACCGCTTCACAGAGGACAGCGACGACATTTATCTTGATGAATTCAGCGACGAAATCGACAGCTGGGTTATCGACGCCCTCAAAGGCATCGGCTGCACCACGGCAAAAGCCGTCCTCAACATGCCACGCGAGCAGATAATCGACAAAGCCGACCTTGAGGAAAGCACCGTCGACCAAGTGCTCGATATATTGAAAGCGGAATTTGAGGATTAACAACAGGAAACTTAACAAGCAATATGCCAATAAAGATAAGCAAAGTAGCAAACGATTTGAATGTGGGGATTCCTACGCTGGTGGAATTTCTGCAGAAACACAATCAGGAGGTCGGCGATCCCGGCAACCTGAACCTTCGCATCTCCGACGAGCAGCACGAAATGCTGGTGCGCGCGTTTAAAAACGACAAAGACTTGAAGTCGAAGTCGGAGCGCTATGCCTCGGAGCGTCAGAAGGACAAAGTGAAAAACAAGGCTCCGCAAGAGCCTAAAAAGCCGGAGCAGATAAAGACTGTTGTGGAAGCCGTGCAGAAGCCGAAGATTCTCGGCAAAATCGAACTCGACAAGCACAACAACCCTGTCGTTGAAGAGAAGAAGCCAGAGCCCAAGCCAGCACCTGCGCCCGCACCCGCACCGAAACCTGCGCCGAAGCCGGAACCTAAACCAGAGGTAAAGAAAGAGGTAAAGGAAGAGGTTAAGAAGGCGGAAGTGAAAGAGGAGGCAAAGCCAGCTCCGCAGCCGGCGCCACAGCCACAGAGCGCGCCGAAAGCCGCAGCGCCTGAGGTTTCGGAATCCAACGAAATCAAGACTGTCGTGGCAACAATCGCCGCTCCTAAGATTCTCGGTAAAATCGACCTTGACGCCATCAACCAGTCGACCCGTCCGAAGAAGAAGTCGAAGGAGGAAAAGCGTAAAGAGCGCATCGCCAAGGAAAAACAAGCCAACGGAGGAGCAAACGCCGACAGCGAGAAGCGCAAGCGCAAACGTATCGGCAAGGAGAAAGTCGACATTGAGCATCCGGGCGGACAGCAAGCCGGCGGACAGAAGCAAGGTGGAGGCAACAACGACAGCCGCCGCAACAAGAACAAGAACGCCGACCGTCCGAACAGCAAGGCCAAGCGCCACATAAAGGCAGAGGTCAGCGAAGAAGACGTGCAGAAGCAGGTTAAGGAAACACTTGCGCGCCTCACCAACAAGCCTCAGAAGAAGAGTGCTAAATGGAGAAAAGAGAAGCGCGAGGCTTTTGAAGAGCGCGAGCGCGAGGAAGCCGCATTGGAGGCAAAGGAAAGCAAGACGCTGCGCATCACAGAATTCGTGACAGCCAACGACTTGGCACTGATGATGGATGTGCCGGTCAACAAGGTTATCGCCACATGTATGAATATCGGCGTGATGGTTTCCATCAACCAGCGACTCGATGCTGAGACCATCAACCTTGTAGCAGAAGAATTCGGTTTCAAGACAGAATACATCAGTGCGGAAGTATCGGAGGCAATCAACGAGGAGGCAGACTCCGAGGAAGATTTGCTGCCGCGTCCGCCGATTGTGACCGTGATGGGACACGTAGACCACGGTAAGACATCGCTGCTCGACTACATCCGCAACGCCAACGTTATCGCCGGCGAGGCTGGTGGCATCACGCAGCATATCGGAGCCTACAACGTGAAGCTTGAGGACGGCCGCCGCATCACGTTCCTCGACACCCCGGGCCACGAGGCATTTACGGCAATGCGTGCCCGCGGAGCCAAGGTGACGGATATCGCCATTATCATCGTTGCCGCCGACGACAACGTGATGCCGCAGACCATCGAGGCAATCAACCACGCCTCGGCAGCCGGTGTGCCAATCGTGTTTGCAATCAACAAGATAGACAAGCCTGCCGCCAACCCGGACAAAATCAAGGAGGAGCTCGCCAATATGAACTACCTCGTGGAAGACTGGGGTGGAAAATATCAGTCGCAGGAAATCTCCGCCAAGAAGGGTATCGGCGTTAAAGAACTGCTCGACAAGGTGCTTCTCGAGGCAGAGATGCTCGACCTTAAAGCCAACCCCAACCGCAAGGCAACAGGCTCGATTATCGAGTCGTCGCTCGACAAGGGTCGCGGCTATGTGGCAACCGTGCTTGTGAGCAACGGAACGTTGCGTGTGGGCGACATCATGGTGGCAGGAACAAGCTATGGCAAGATCCGCGCCATGTTCAACGAGCGCAACCAGCGCATCACGGAGGCAGGTCCTGCGGCACCGGCATTGGTGCTCGGTCTGAACGGTGCGCCGACCGCCGGCGACACGTTCAACATTCTGGACACCGACCGTGAGGCACGCGAGATAGCCACGCGCCGCGAGCAGTTGCAGCGCGAGGTCAAGGAGCGCACCCGCCGTATGCCTGGCCTCGACGACATTGCCCGCCGCCGTGCGTTGGGCGAGTTCCACGAGTTGAACCTTATCGTCAAAGGTGACGTTGACGGCTCAATCGAGGCGTTGAGCGACTCGCTTATCAAGCTGTCGACACCGGAGGTTCAGGTCAACGTAATCCACAAGGCCGTGGGTGCGATTTCGGAGAGCGACGTTACGCTTGCCGCCGCATCCGACGCCGTTATTATCGGCTTCCAGGTGCGTCCGTCGGTAGCCGCCCGCCGTCTGGCAGAGAACGATGGCGTCGACATCCGTCTCTACTCAATCATCTACGATGCAATCGAGGAGGTTAAAGACGCAATGGCAGGAATGCTCTCGCCGGAGCTCAAAGAAGAGGTTACCGGTACGGCAGAAGTGCTTCAAACCTACAAGATATCGAAGGTCGGCACGATTGCAGGCTGTATGGTGCGCGAGGGCAAGGTGAAACGCACGAGCAAAGTGCGCCTCATCCGCGACGGCATTGTCATCTACACGGGCGAGCTCGGCTCTCTGAAGCGTTTCAAGGACGATGTAAAGGAAGTGTCGTCGGGCTACGACTGCGGTCTTAACATCGCCAACTACAACGACGTGAAGGAAGACGACATGATTGAAGCCTACGAAGAAGTAGAGGTTTCAAAAACGCTGTAAACGCAGGCAATGCGGACAGTGAGTGTCAACATCGGAACTAATCTCGGCGACCGCGAGGCAAACTTGCGCCGCGCCGTTGACGAGATAGCCCGCAGCGTTGGCAGCACCCCGCGAGTCTCAAGCATATACGAATCTGAAGCATGGGGTTATCAGTCTGATAACCCCTTTTTCAATATCGCTGTCGAGTTTGAGAGCGACTTGCCCGTCGGGCGTCTGCTCGACATCTTCCAGCGCATCGAGCGCGAGGCGGGAAGCTCCAGCCACCGCAATGCCGACGGCAGTTATGCCGACCGTCAGCTTGACATCGACATCGTGTATGCCGGCGATGAGGTTGTCGACACCGCCGCTGTCGTCCTGCCTCATCCACGGATGGACAAACGCGAGTTTGTGCTGGCACCGCTCTGCGAGTTGTCGCCCGGGTGGCGGCATCCCGTCAGCCTGCTGACGGCTGCAGAAATGCTTGCCCGTCTGCGCGCAACCGACAAAACAGACAGAAAATAGGACATTAAGAATGAACATTTCAATTTCCGGCAATGTTGGAAAGACAGATAAAAATGCGTAACTTGCGCACACAAAACGAAAGAAGCGAATGAAGATAGGAACAATTGACTTGGGAGAGCGCCCGGTGCTGCTGGCACCGATGGAAGACGTGACTGATCCGTCGTTCCGTCTCATCTGCAAAGAGCAGGGAGCCGATATGGTCTACACGGAATTCGTGTCGGCCGACGCTCTTGTGCGCAACATCAACAGCACCACCCGCAAACTCCACACCAACGCCGCCGAGCGGCCTGTGGCGATACAAATCTACGGCAAGGAGGTGGAACCGATGGTGGAGGCTGCAAAAATCGCCGAGGCAGCCGGTCCCGACGTCATCGACATCAATTTCGGATGTCCGGTGAAGAAGGTGGCGTCGAAAGGCGCGGGGGCAGGAATGCTCCGCGACGTGCCCAAGCTGCTGCAAATCACGCGTTCGGTGGTCGATGCGGTGAAGTTGCCCGTGACGGTCAAGACCCGTCTGGGGTGGGACTGCGAAAACAAAATCATCACCACGCTCGCCGAGCAGCTGCAGGACTGCGGCATCCGTGCGCTTACAATCCACGGCCGCACCCGCAGCCAGATGTATACCGGCGACGCCGACTGGACGCTTATCGGCGAGGTGAAGCGCAATCCCCGCATCACGATACCGATTGTCGGCAACGGCGACATCACGACGCCAGAGGGCTTGAAAACGGCTTTTGACCGCTATGGAGTGGATGCCGTGATGGTTGGCCGCGCCTCGATAGGCGCTCCGTGGATTTTCCGCGAAATGAAGCACTATCTGCTTCACGGCACCGCGATAGAGATACCGGCGTCGGAGAAGATGGCGCTGCTCCGCCGCCAGATTGCGGAGAGCATCGAAGGCATCGATGAGTTGAGAGGCATTCTCCACATCCGCCGTCATCTTGCCGCGTCGCCGCTCTTCAAGGGTATCCCCAATTTCAGGGAAACGCGCATCGCAATGCTTCAGGCAAAGACGTGGGCAGAGCTCGACGACGTGCTGCAACGCATAGAAACTGATTATTTACATATTTAGAAACAAGCGACGTTATGAAGAAATTCTTTTTGGCTATCATCACCCTCTGCTGCGCGGCAGCGGTAAATGCCACTCCACACACCATCAATGTGGGCGAATTCAACGAACTGGTGGTTAACGACGGCATAAACGTGGTCTATTCCAACAATGCCGACTCAGTGGGCATCGTGGCGTTTGACATCGAGAAGGAATACACATCCTACATTATGGCAGAGCGTTCGAAGGGCAGACTGAAAATACAGCTCGACCCTGCAGCAATCACTGTCAAGACACTGCCTACGGTCTATGTCTATTCGTCGTATCTGTACAAGGCAGAGAATACAAAAGACAGCACCCTGACGCTGCGTAAAGTGGCTCCTGGGGCTAAAATCGACATACAGCTTCAAGGCAACGGCACAATCATTGCCAACGGTCTCGACGCTATCAACATCAACCTTAAACTGCTCACGGGAAAGGGTAAAATCATAACATCTGGCAAATGTGAGAACTTGTCGATAAAGAATGTGGGCACCGGCGAGATTCAAGCCGACGAGGTGGCGGCGAAACACGTGAAATGCACGCTGATGGGCACCGGTGCAATAGGTTGCGCCTCTAAAGAAACGCTCTCCGTGAAGGGCGTAGGCTCAGGAAAGGTGTACTATATCGGGAAACCTGTAATCACCAAGAGCAAGCTGTCGAATGTGAAAATCGTGCAGCTCGAAGGCGGCGTCGAGACAGAAGCTACCGATGTGATTGAAGACAATGAGCCGGAAACAGAGGCTACCGAAGTCTCGGAAACCACCGACAACGGCACCGGTCTGCTCGACTTGATGGAAGTGCCGGAGCCGGCAGTCGTAAACCGAGAATAGGCGCGTGGAAGAAACCGAACTTAAACTGAAAACAGCGCGCACGCTGAAGTGGAACACCATCGACAAATTCGCGTCGCAGGTGTTCTACGGCGTCACGGGCGTCGTGCTTGCCAACCTGCTCTCGAAGGAAGACTTCGGGCTGGTCGGCGCTATGCTTGTGTTTCAGGCGTTCGCATCACTGTTTGTCGACAGCGGATTCTGCGCGGCGCTGATACAGAAAAAATCGCCTACTGAAACCGACTATTGTACGGTTTTTTATTTCAACCTCGGCATCAGCATTGCCATCTACGCCATCCTGTGGGCGTGTGCTCCGTTGATTGCCGACACCTTCGGCGACCAGCGTCTGATAAGCCTGTCGAGGGTGATGTTCCTGTCGTTTATCATCAACGCCACCGCCCTTGTGCAGACCAACCGCATGATGAAGCAGATGACGATGGCGCGCGTGGCGATAGCCAACTCGCTGGGACTTGTCGTGTCGGGAGCCGTGGGCATCTGGCTTGCCGTGGAAGGCTACGGCGCATGGGCAATCGTGTGGCAGACCATTGTGCTCGCCACCGTCAAATCGGTCTTTCTGTGGACTACAACAGGCTGGCTTCCGCGCACGGGGTTCAGTATGGCGTCGCTGCGGTCGGTGTTTTCCGTTGGCAGCGGAGTGATGGTGTGCTCGTTTCTCAACACATTGTCGCTCAACGCCTACTCGTTTATCATCGGTGCTTACTACAACCTTGCCAAACTCGGATGCTACACGCAGGCCGACAAATGGAGCAAGATGGGCATACAGTCGATAGCGCAGATCCTGACGGCGTCGTTTCTGCCCGTGCTCAGCGGTTTTCAGGATGACAGGGAACGGTTGCTGCGCGCCATGCGCAAGATGAACCGCTTCACCGCCTATCTTGTCTTTCCTTTGCTGCTGTTGCTCACGACGTGTGCCGAACCGATATTCCACATCCTTTTTGGCACGAAGTGGGACGAAGCCATAATCCTGTTTCAGATACTCGCCGTGCGCGGCATCTTCATTGTGCTTGCCACCAACATCAACAACTACATCCTCGGACTCGGGCGTTCGCGCTCGCTTGTGGTCTACGAATCGGTCAAGGACGCATTGATGATAGTCGCCATCGTGGTGACCATCCCCATGGGCATAACGGCGATGATTTGGGGACAGCTTGTGGCGTCGGCGCTGTTCTTTGTCTATGCCGTGATTGTGGCTGGTCGCATCGTAGGCTATCCGACGCGCAACGTGGTGGGCGACATCCTTCCGTATGCCGTCATTTCGGGCGCTGTGGCTGCGGTTCAGTGCCTTGTGCTTGTCGGCATTGCTAATCCGTGGCTCAACATCCTTGCGCAGACATCTGTGTGCTTCGCGCTCTATTATGTGGCAAACCGCTTCCTGAACTCAACAATTCAGCGCGAAGTGCTGGGCTATGCCCTTGGCCGTTTCCGCAAAAAGAAGTAAGGTCGTAAGGGGTAGAAATTGGAAATTTTGTGATTTTCCACGTGCCGCTCCTTGGAATTTTGTGATAAAAGAGGCTGAAGAGTCTGGAATTTTGTGATTTTTCGCATATATTTGCTTGGAATTTTGTGATTTTTCGCTATTTTTGCAAAAGAAAAGGTGTTGATTATGAGATTAATGCGGAGAAAAATAGACGACTTTCTCAAAGAATGGAAGGAAAACGAGGATCGATTGCCTCTTATCGTCAAAGGAGCGCGGCAGATTGGCAAGACGGCATCCATCATGCAATTTGCAAATGACAACTATAAGAATGTGGTTGCCATCAATTTTGTTTTACAGCAGAAATTCAAGTCGATATTTGATGACGGCTATGATGTGGACAGTGTTGTGCGCAACATCACGCTTATCGACCCCAGTATAGAATTAGAACCGGGCAACACGATTTTCTTTTTCGATGAGATGCAGGACTGCCCTGTTTGCGCCACAAGTCTTAAGGCATTCAAAATAGATGGTAGGTATGACGTGGTCTGCTCTGGCTCGCTTATGGGCATTAATTATCAGGAAATAGAGTCTAACAGTGTGGGCTACAAAGAGGATTATACAATGCATTCCATGGATTTTGAGGAGTTTCTATGGGCAAAAGGTTATGATTCAGCGTTTGTAGAGCGACTGTTCGAAAAGATGGTGTCAGTCACACCGTTGTCGAGCTTGGAGATGGATGTGTTGGGAGGGTTGTTTCGCGACTATGTGATTGTCGGCGGAATGCCGGCGGTGGTCAGTTTGTTTGTAAAGAAGGGCAATTTCAGCGGCACGCTCAAGATGCAACGGCAACTTCTTCTCGACTATGAGGAGGACATAACGAAGTATGCGCAAGGTCTTGACAAGGGTAAGATAAAGAATGTCTACAACCACATTTCTGTGTTCTTGGGGCAAGACAATAAGAAATTTCAGATCAGCAAGATTGCCCATGGTGCCAGAAGCCGGGAATATGTCGGCACGGTGGAATGGCTTAGTGATGCCGGAATAGTCAATGTGTGCCATTGTCTTGCGCATATCTCCCTGCCGCTTAAGGGCAACTACGATCCGAAATCATATAAGCTCTATTACAAGGATACGGGTTTGCTTGTTGCCTCGCTCGACGAGGAGTCGCAAGAGGATATGCGGGTGAATAAGAATTATGGCACTTACAAGGGTGCTGTTTATGAAAACGTTGTAGGTGATATGTTGGCGAAGCAAGGCTATGATTTGTATTTCTATCGCAATGAAAAATCAACGTTAGAGATGGACTTCTTCATACGCGACATTCAAACATTGATACCCATAGAGGTGAAGGCGTCGGACAATGCAACCAAATCGTTGTCAAAGTTGACGGCTAACGACGGCAAATATCCGGATATCCGTTACGGCATTAAATTATGCAATAAGAATATTGGATTTAATGGCAGGTTCTATACCTTCCCATATTTTCTCGCGTTTTTGCTCAAGCGGTTTGTAAGAGAAAAATAGGGGGGTGAGTCTCTTTATCAGTAATATAAGCAAAAACGACACAGCGGCACCGGATGGCGTCGCTGTGTTGTTTTTGTCTGTATGGGGAAAACGCTTACAAACGGCGTTTTTCAGGCGGATAGTCGATTGAATAGTGCAATCCGCGCGACTCGTGGCGTTCCTTTGCCTGTCGCATAATCAGGTAGCCCACGTTGATGAGGTTGCGCAGCTCGCAAATTTCACGCGACGCCTTGCTCTGCTTGAACAGACGCTCGGTCTCCTCGTATAGGATGTCGAGGCGGTTCCATGCACGGTCGAGTCGCAGGTTGGAGCGCACGATGCCCACATAGGTACTCATGATTTGGTTCACCTCCTTGAGGCTCTGTGTGATCAGCACCATCTCCTCGTTGTGCTGCGTGCCCTCGTCGTTCCATTCCGGCACGTCTTCGCGCAGCGAGTAGTGGGCAATGTTTGCCATCGAATGCTTTGCCGCTGCATCGGCATAGACCACGGCTTCAATCAGAGAGTTGGAAGCCAGTCGGTTGCCTCCGTGCAGGCCTGTGCATGAGCATTCACCCACGGCATACAGGCGTTGGATTGAAGAGCATCCGTTGAGGTCCACCTTGATGCCACCGCACAGGTAGTGTGCAGCCGGCGCCACAGGGATATAGTCTTTCGTAATGTCGATGCCGAGGCTCAGACACTTGGCGTAAATGTTTGGGAAGTGGTGTTTCGTTTCTTCCGGGTCTTTGTGGGTCACGTCGAGCCACACATGGTCGTCGCCTCGCATCTTCATCTCGTTGTCGATGGCTCGCGCCACGATGTCGCGTGGAGCGAGCGACAGGCGTGGGTCGTATTTCTGCATGAATTCCTTTCCGTCCATTGTGCGCAGCACGGCGCCGTAGCCACGCATAGCCTCAGTGATGAGGAACGAAGGACGGTCGCCCGGATGGTATAGTGCAGTTGGGTGGAACTGAATGAATTCCATATCCTTTACGGTACCTTTTGCGCGGTACACCATTGCGATGCCGTCGCCGGTTGCCACCATCGGGTTTGTTGTCGTGGTGTAGACCTGACCGATGCCGCCGGTTGCCATCACTGTCACTTTCGACAGGAAAGTCTCCACTTTTCCGGTTTCGGGGTTGAGGATATATGCTCCGTAGCAAGTGATGTCGGGAGTGCGTCGCGTCACGATTTTACCCAAATGATGCTGGGTTATGATTTCAACGGCGAAGAAATTCTCAAACACGTCGATGTTGGGGTGACTTTTGAGGGCGCGCACGAGACTCTGCTGGATTTCGGCGCCGGTGTTGTCGGCGTGGTGCAGGATGCGGAACTCCGAGTGTCCGCCCTCGCGGTGCAGGTCGAACTCACCGTCTTCCTTGCGGTCGAAATCAACGCCCCACTTGAGCAGTTGGTTGATTTGTTCGGGAGCGCCTTTCACCACCTTCTCCACGGCAGCGCGGTCACTGAGCCAGTCGCCGGCAATCATAGTGTCTTCTATGTGCTTGTCGAAGTTGTCGACTTTGAGATTTGTCACTGAAGCCACACCGCCTTGTGCATAAAAAGTGTTGGCCTCTTCTATGTCCGATTTGCAGATTAGCGCCACACGGCCTGTCTCTGCCACTTTCAGCGCGAAACTCATTCCCGCTATTCCGGACCCGATTACGAGATAGTCATATTTACGAACCATGACAAAATGATTTTTTATCAGCGCAAAAGTACGCAAAAACCGACTATACTACAAAAAAATTTCAGAGCTTTTGTCGCTATTTTATCGGCAGCTCGATGCGGAACGTGGTTCCGGCGCCGATTTCCGACCACTTGACGAAGATGCGTCCGCCGTGATATTCCTCAATTATCCGCTTCGCCAGCGTCAGACCGAGTCCCCATCCGCGCTTCTTGGTGGTGAATCCGGGGCTGAACACCGTCTTGAAGTTTTTTCGGGCAATGCCTTTTCCGGTGTCGGTCACTTCGATGAATGCCGTGCGGTGGTCGTAGCCGGCGGTCACGTTGAGACTTCCCTTGCCCTGCATGGCGTCGACAGCGTTCTTGCACAGGTTTTCAATCACCCATGCGAACAGCGGACGGCAGAGCATCACGTTGCGGTCGTCGTCGGGGAGGTTGACCGACAGTGCCACACTCGTGGAGATGCGTGCGCGCATATAGTCAAGTCCCTGCCTTACCGACTCGCACACGGGCTCCAGCTTCATTTCCGGCTTGGAGCCGATTTTCGAGAATCGGTCGGCAATCATCGACAGCCGGTTCACGTCTTTGTCCATATCCTCGACAATCTCTTTGTCAACGCCCGACGCCTCGAGCATCTGCACCCATGCCATTAGCGATGAAATCGGTGTGCCGAGCTGGTGGGCGGTTTCTTTCGACAGTCCGACCCACACTTTGTTCTGCTCAGCCTTTTTTGTCGACATCACGGCAAGGTATACGATAATCACGAAGATTATCATCACGGCAATCTGGATGCGCGGCAGGTAGGACATGCTTGTGAGCAGCGTGGAGTCCTCATAGTAGATGTGTTGCGTTGTGGCGCCGTCGATTTTGATTGGGATATGGTTGTTTGTTTTTTTCAGAGCCTTGAGCCGTTTGGCGAGAAACGCGCGGTTGGCGTCCGACAGCAGGTCGGGCGTCAGCGAGTCGACGGGTTCGGGCATCTTGAAGTTGCGCGACATCAGGATGTTGTCGTTGTCGTCGACAAGCAGCACCGGGATGTTGTTGTTGTTTTTTATGATGCTCAGATAGAAGTCGATGTCGGACGACTGAGCCGATGTCAGCGCCTTTGTGGCGTTGGCCCAAATCTCCATACGCTCGCGTTCCTGGTCGGCAAGGTCGTCGACCAAGTTGTTGGAAATGTGGAGGAAGAAAGCCACAAGCACCAGCGACACCGCCAGAAACACCGTCTTCCAGATCCGTCTGTTGTCATAGATGTTAGCCATACTGTCTGCAAACTTAGTGCATTTGTCGCTCAAAAACAAATTGTGACAGGGTTGTTATTGGATAATCGCGTCAGAAAGCGTAACTTTACGCTGAACTTTAAAACGCGAATCGACTATGAACGACAAGATACAGATTTTCTGTGAGAACACAGGCAAATATATGGATGTCAAAGGCGGAGAGACACTGCTCGACGTGTACAACCGCATAAAGGATGAAATCAGCGTGAAGCCTATTTGCGCCCACGTCAACCACAAGACCGAGGGTCTCAACTATCCGCTTTTTATGCCGAAGATGGTGAACTTCATCGATGAGGGCAATCCGTCGGGACAGCGCATGTATGTGCGTTCGCTTTGCATGGTGCTCGCCAAGGCAGTCCACGACCTGTATCCTGCCGCCAGTCTGTGCATAGAGCATTCTATCGCCAGCGGATACTATGCCACTATCGACCGGCAGACTGCCGACGCCGCTACTGTCGCTGCCGTGAAGCGTCGCATGGAGGAAATCATTGCCGCCGACATTCCGTTTGTCAGGAGCACTAAGCTTACGACCGATGTCATCAAGCTGTTTCGCAACGCCGGGATGGCTGACAAGGTGACGCTGCTTGAAACTGCCGCCGACCTCTACACCACATATTACAGCCTTGAAGGGTTTGTAGACAGTTACTATGGCGACCTTGTGCCGTCGACATCCTATGTCGGGGTGTTCGACCTTGTGCCCTACGAGAGCGGACTGCTCCTGCTGCCGCCAGACTTTGACGGCGACCGCACGAAGCCTGCGGGGATTAATCCGCAGCCAAAACTGTTCAAGGCGTTTACCGACTATATAAAGCTCAACAAGACTGTGGGAGTGGGCAGCGTGGGCATGCTCAACAAGGCCGTCGCCGACAAGAGTAACGTGGGCATGCTGATTGCCGTGGCAGAGACCATCCACGACAAGAAAATCGGAGCCATCGCCGACCAGATTACCGAACGTTTCCGGCAGGGAGGCGCGCGCGTGGTGCTGGTGGCAGGACCGTCGTCGTCGGGCAAAACGACCACAACCAAACGCCTGTCCATCCATCTGCTTGCCAATCTGGTGCGCCCGCAGATGATTTCTCTCGACAATTATTTCGTAGACCGTGAGCACACGCCGCGCGACGAGAACGGCGACTATGACTATGAGTCGCTCTACGCTCTCGACATCGAGCAGTTCAACAAAGACCTGACCGACCTTATCGCCGGAAAGGAGGTGGCGATGCCGTCGTATGACTTCACCACAGGCAAACGCACATACAAAGGCAACAAGCTCCGTCTCGACGACAACTCGATACTGCTGATGGAAGGCATCCACGGACTTAATCCAGAGCTGACGGCAAGCATCCCTGACGAGATGAAGTACAAGGTGTATGTGTCTGCGCTCACAACGCTCAACATCGACAACCATAACTGGGTGCCGACAACCGACAACCGACTGCTGCGCCGCATTGTGCGCGACTTCAAGTATCGCGGCACGTCGGCGCTCGACACCATCCGCCGTTGGCCGAGCGTGCGCCGTGGCGAAGGAAAATGGATATTCCCGTATCAGGAGAACGCCGACGCAATGTTTAACTCATCGCTGATATTCGAGCTTGGTGTCATGAAGGACTTTGCCGAGCCGATATTGAAGCAGGTGCCGCACAACGTGCCGGAATATGCCGAGGCATACCGTCTGCTCAGTTTCCTCAGCTACTTCAACGCCATCCCCAACCGTCAAATCCCAGCCACAAGCCTTTTGCGCGAGTTCCTTGGCGGCAGCAGCTTCAAATATTAGAAAAAATCTTGGAAAAGCGGACAAAAACAATGTGAAAATGCTTGGAAAAGCGGACAAAAACGCATAATTTTGCCTTGGAAAAACGACAAGACGATGCTTAAACGAAAGATTGACAGATTTTTAAGAGATTTTTTCAAGACGTCAAGAAACGCCTTGCTTATCAGTGGTGCGCGACAGATAGGAAAAACCTTCTCGATTCGTGAGTATGGCAAGGAGTATAAGCATTTTGTCGAGATAAATTTTGTCGACAATCCCGAAGCTGCAGAGATGTTTGGCAAAGGTTTGTCGGCGCACGACATTTTGTTGCGCTTGTCGCTTTTAACAAAAGCAGAACTTGTCAAAGGCGAAACTTTGATATTTTTTGATGAGGTTCAGGAATGTCCGGAGATTGTCACGGCAATAAAATTTCTTGTGGAAGAGGGTTCTTATCGCTATGTGCTCAGCGGATCGTTGCTTGGTGTGGATTTGAAGGATTTGCGGTCTGTTCCTGTAGGGTATATGAGTGTTAAGAATATGTATCCGCTGGATTTTGAGGAGTTTATAAGGAATGTGGGTGTTGGCGACAGTGTAGTGGAGTCAGTTAGGAAAGCATGGCTTGACCGCACCTCAGTCGACAGTTTTGTCCACGCTAAAATGATGGAGCTTTATCGCCTGTATCTTGTTGTTGGAGGAATGCCCGATGCTGTACGGCAATATCTGGAAACCAACAATCTGCAGACGGTTATAAGAATACAGCGCGACATAATAAATCTATACAAGCGCGACATTTCAAAATATGACTCGGGCAACAAACTCTATATAGAAGAAATCTTCAATCTAATTCCTCCGGAATTAAATGCCAAGAACAAGAGGTTCGTTCTCAAGAATTTAAATGAAAATGCTAAATTCTCGCGCTTGCAGAACAGTTTTCTGTGGCTGACAGACGCTGGCGTGGCGTTGCCTGTGTATAATGTTGAAGAGCCGAAAGTTCCGTTGCTGCTTTCGCGGTCGCGCAATTTATTCAAGCTATTTCAAAGTGATGTGGGGTTGCTCGCCGCACAATATGCTGAAGGCATCCAGTTGCGCATTATTGAAGGGGGAAGCGACATCAATTATGGCTCGGTCTATGAGAATGCCGTGGCGCAGGAATTGACGGCGCACGGGTTCAACACATACTACTACAACAACAAGAAACGCGGTGAATTGGATTTTGTCGTAGAGATGCAAGGCGGTGTGTTGCCGATAGAAGTGAAGTCGGGAAAAGACTATGCGCAGCATCGGGCATTGAACAATGTCCTTGCCTGTGCGGATTATGACATTCCGTATGCGCTTGTGCTGAACAATGACAATCTGCGTGTTGACGGGCGTGTTGTCTATGCCCCGGTTTATATGACAATGTTTCTGGAGCACGACAATGATGCGCCTGAGTTTTATAAAATCGATTTGACGGGGTTGGGATAGGCCAGGTAAATATTTGAGTATAATAAAAAACGACTGTTTTTATGAAAAAATTTTGTTTGGGTTTCCTGGTTTGCTATCTTTGCATTGCAGACAGAAAAACTGTCATGTGACATATCGATAACTGTGAAGCGTTATGCTTATCTCTAAGTCGGGAACGTAGGAAATTCAAGACTTTTCAGAGGGAAAGCGTAATGGCTTCCCACGCAATAGCGTGGGCTGCCGTTGCTGTATCTTCTGAATAAGGTTTTTCCTACGACCTCCGACTTAGATGCATGGCATAAGCAGCGCCACGCTTCGCGTTTTTTTAATACCAAAAAGAAGGAGCCATTGGGGCGTGTGGTGGCTCGGATTATAAAAGATGGATTACAAACTTAAAGCGCGTTTTTTGAGCCTTTATTCTATGATATTGGCAGATGGCATAATTGATGCGCGGGAGATGGAGACTCTTTATAGAATAGGGAGGGAAGAGTATGGAATTTCCCAAAAAGAAATAGACTTGGCCATTAAAGAAAGCGGAACTCCATTTCATTGCCCAGAAGATTTGCCAGGCAAAATTAGTTTTTTATATCAAATGTCGGAGATTGCGCTTGCAGATAATCAACTTGATAATTCTGAGCGTTCGTTGATTTGTAAATATGCGAAAAGAATGGGATTTATTGAAGAGAATATCAATGATATTGTAGATTATCTTTTGCAGCAAGCAAAGGCGCATGTCCCAGTCTCAGACGTAATCGACAATATAATGAAGGAGGAATAATTATGCATAGGCTTAAAAAACTGTTTAGTTTGGGTGCCCCTGATGTGAAAAGAGTTGATGGGACAACAAATTTTGAGGGCGTCAAGGAGGCGAGACAACAGGGTGAAACGTATATTAATTATGGCAGGCGACTGTGCGGTATTGTCAATGCAAGTGTTGCGGCGTTGCCACCATTTCTACAACGCATATATAGTCAGGAAAGGCATTCGCAGATTGTTGACGAGGCTAAGCAGCGACAAATGAGGTTGCAGGTAGAGAAAGAGATTGCAGATATTGATATTAAAATCTCCCAAGAAAACAATAATCTTGACTTGCAGAATAAGAAGATTGAAGATGTGAGAATGGAAATAGAAGATGTCAAGCGTAATATCGTAGGTCTGAAGCAAAAGGATAATGAGTTGAATAGGAGTGCGAACATTAAGATGATTCTAGGAATTGTAATTCTAGTACCATTGACCATATATCTTTTTACATTCTATAGTTCAACTTTTTATTCGGCCTTTTTTAAGGATTTTGGGACAGCGGAAAATATAGGAGTGAAAGCAGCGATGTTTGACCCTCAGGCTTTGAGCAAAGCCATGTCTGAAGGCATAATGGAGTTGTTGTTTGTGCTTAGCGCTCCAATTATTTTTTTAGGGCTTGGCTATAGTCTGCATATTTTCACTCAGCAGAAAAAAAGATCGAAATATGTTAAAATAGTATTTATTGTTCTTGTCACATTGCTTTTCGATTGCATTCTTGCCTATTTGATAGGCAAAAGTATATATGATTATGATAAACTGAACACGCTAGCGGATATGCCTAACTACTCAATTTATATGGCCATTTGCGATGCAAATACATGGGCTGTAATTTTTTGTGGATTTATAGTATATATTATCTGGGGTGTTGTCTTTGATATGGCATATACTGGATTTGAAGATAGAAAATCAACCAAACGGGAGGTGGAAGCTTGTAACATCAAGATGGATTCATTTAAGGAAAAACTCGCACAATTGCAACAGGGGTTGACTGACATTAAGAATAAACTCGCTCAACTTAATGGCGATAGAAATAACAGACAGAGCTCGTTGAACAATAATATTTTTGTGGATTTGTCGCCAATAAAAGTAGCATTCAGCGATTTCTTTTCTGGTTGGATGACGGTTATGCCTGCGCTTGGAAAGGGGGTTGCTCAGCAAGAAGAAGCAAAAAATGTGTATCAAACAACATTTGAAAATTTATTTAATGTGACATCAATAAAAGAAAGTGAGGAAAAATGAAAGTGAAAGGAATAATACAATCGGCTATGTCTGCCATTATTGTTGCGATGGTAATGTTTGGGTGTAGTTCGGAGAAGCAAGTCAAATCAAAGAAAGATCTATCGCTTCCATTGAATATTACGATTTATTTGGATTTGTCTGATAGACTTGTGCGAGACCTAACTCCGTCGCAAAGAGAACGGGATTTGGCAATTGTTGAACATTTTACAAAGTTGTTTCAGGATTCGTGCCAGAGTACGGGTATTTTAAAATCAAAGCATAGGCTTAAGGTGTTGTTTTATCCAGCTCCGGAAAATACAGAAATAAACACTCTTGCATCGGCTTTGGTGATTGATATGGAAAATCTGGAGGCAAAAGATAAAAGAGTTGAACTTCAGAAAATGCCAAGCGTTTTTAAAAATAGCTTGGCACAAATTTATGATGAAACGTTGAATGCTAAAAAATGGCTTGGAAGTGATATCTGGGGATTCTTCAGCAATAAGAAAGTTGACGATTTATGCATTAAAAAGGGATATAGAAATGTCCTCGTTATTTTGACAGATGGATATTTGTATTATGAATTAAACAAACAGCAAAGTCAAGATGCTTATTCTTATGTTACGTCAAAAACATTACTAAAACAGAATTCTTCAATGATTGTTAAAAGAAAAGGATTGCAGGGATTGGAGGTGCTTATGCTTGAAACCAATCCGTATAGCCCAAAAGAGCATGATCGGTTGCAATCGGTTCTTGAGAATTGGTTTGAGGGCATGGAAATTGGGCGTTTTGTCGTTTCTGAAACTGATTTGTCCAACAATACGGAGACTGTTATAGATAACTTTTTAAATGGTGATAAATGAAATACATAATATCGTTTGTGTGAAGTGGTCTTGTTGTGTTGATCTTACGACAAGTCAGAAAGAGCGAATTCTGAGATAGTGTATGTTTGTTCAGGAGCGTCTGCCAAACGATATCACAAGTCTGAGAATTGCCGAGGTCTCCTCAATTGCGGTGGAATCATTGAGGAAATGTCAGTTTCAGAGCTGAGAACACAATGTGGGATTTGCTATTAAATATAGTTGGAGTCGAAAAGATGTTGTCTTTAGGGATGGCGAGTCTTTTCGGCTCTTGCTTTCTGACGAGCGTCTAATCCGGCTCAGTAGATTTTGAGTAGGTAAGATTGGCCAATGTTAAAACGGCGGAATAAGTCGAACTTTGCGCTATGAAGAATTGGCAATGTCGGTGGGCAGAGTGTGGCGGCGCATGCTGCGCCACCGCGAATGAGTCAAAAAAAAGAGAGCATCACTTTCGTGATACTCTCTTTTGCGTGGTGCCACCAGGAATCGTAATTTATTTCCAAGTGGTTGAATATCATTCTTTTCTAAAAGCTACTCAACCGTAATCTCCTCCGATTGCTCCACCAATGACTTGCTGCGTTCTGCGCAAGGTTGCGTGAAGGTTTCCAAATGCAAAGGTGGTGAATTGCTTTAAATCATTGTTTTTCAACTTCTTGAGTTCTTTATCAAAAGCACTTTCCAACAACTCCATTTCGCTTGTGTGCTATGAATTGATTGTCCAGTGCCTCTATCCAATCTTTCAACCCAAACAAAATCAACTCTTCTAAAAGAACAAAATCCAAGCAAACCCAAATGACCGATTTGGGTTAAATGAGTATTTTCAAAAAGGGCGGTCTTCTATTTTAGTGTGAAGCGAGCCTTCTGTGTTATATGGTCCGAGGCGTTGCCGATGAGAGCTTCAAATACGCCGTTCTCCGACTTCCATGAGCTTGACGTTTCGTCGTAGAAAGCGAGGGCTGTATTGTCTATGGTAATGTCCACGTCCTGCTGTTCGCTGGGATTGAGCCATACCTTTTTGAATCCTTTGAGTTCCTTTACGGGACGGTCCACCGATGCTTCCACGTCCTTTATGTAGAGCTGTACGATCTCTGCGCCGCGCTTCGTGCCGGTGTTCTTGACGGTCACGGTGAATGTCAGCTTGCCGTCGCGCGTCATCTCTTTGGCAGACTGGCGCAGGTTGCTGATGCTGAAAGATGTGTAACTCAGTCCGTGTCCGAAAGCAAATGTCGGCTTGATGCGGTTTTTCTCCGTCCATCGGTAACCCACGTATATGCCTTCCTTATATTCCTCATCTATTATCTTGTCAAAACCAGCAGCCTTGTCGTCTGTCTCGCGCCACGTGCCAGGATAGGTTTTCAGAGCGTGTGCGCCACAGTCGTTGAGGCTTCCGTACCATGTGAATGGCAGCTTTCCGCTCGGATTGGCGTCGCCTGTCAGCACATCGGCGATGGCATTGCCTGCCTCTGAGCCTATAAACCAGCTCTGCACGATGGCCTGCACTTTGTCTTTCCAAGGCATTGCCACGGCGTTGCCAGAGACGTTTACGTAAACGAGACGGTCAGTAACCTTGGCGAGAGCCTCGATTAAACGGTTTTGCTCGTATGGCAGATTATACTGCTTGCGGTCGTGTCCTTCGCAGTCCTGATAGTCCGATTTGTTCAGTCCGCCCACCATAATGACATAGTCGGCGTTCTTTGCCTTCTCCACAGCCTCGGCAATGAGCTGGTCAGCGGAGCGGTTATCCTTCAGATTCTGACCAGTCTCCACTCCATTATATTCGCCCGTCACGTCTCCCACGTAGCCTCGTGCATAATCAATCTCTGCCGAACCTCCGAGTTTCGCTCTCAGTCCGTCAAGAGGAAGCGTCTCACGCTGCACCTTCAACGATGACGAACCACCGCCGACGGTCATCATCTTGATGGCGTTTTCGCCCACTACGAGTATGCGCTTCGCCTTGGTGCGGTCGATGGGCAGCACGTTGTTGCGGTTCTGTAAGAGCACGATTCCCTCGTCAGCTATCTGACGGGCTGCTTCGTAGTGCGATTCAGAGCAGAGGAAGCCGTGAGGACGCTGTCTGTTCATAGTCGTGCGGAAGAACAATCGCAGCACACGGCGCACCTTGTCGTCAAGTTCCCGTGTGGTGTACTTGCCGCTCTTGATATCTTTAAGATATGGTGTGGCAAGATAATAGTTCTCGTAAGCGTTGCTTGTGCCTGCAGACAGACCATTGGTCCAGGATCCGAACTCCATGTCCAGTCCGTTCTTTACAGCCTGGTCAGTGTCGTGACATCCGCCCCAGTCGCTTACCACCACGCCGTCAAATGCCCAGTCGCCCTTCAGAATGCGGTTTAGCGTATACTGGTTATGGCAGTTATGCTCGTTCTTGTAGAGGTTGTATGCGCCCATAATCGCCCAAGCCTTTCCTTGTTCTACGGCAGCCTTGAATGTAGGCAGATAAATCTCATGCAGAGCGCGGTCGCTTACAATGACGTTCACCTGATTACGATATTCCTCGTCATTGTTCAGGCAGTAATGCTTGACGCATGCCGAAACTCCCATCGACTGTAGCCCTTGTATGTAAGGCACCACCATCGTGGAAGCCAGATAAGGGTCTTCGCCCATATACTCGAAGTTGCGTCCTCCGAGCGGAGTGCGATAGATGTTGACGCCCGGTCCGAGAATCATGTCCTTGCCACGATAGAGAGCTTCCTCGCCGAGACTCTTGCCATAGAGTGCGGCAAGGTCTGGATTCCATGTGGCGGCAAGGCATGTCAGCGCAGGAAACGCCACGCATGAGTCGTTGGTCTGTCTCGCCTGTTCCCATTCGTCCCACAGTACGTCAGGGCGTACACCGTGAGGACCGTCGTCTGTCCAGAAGTCGGGAAACCCCAAACGCGGTATTCCGGCAGACGAGAATTTGCTCTGCGCATGTATGACGCGTATCTTTTCCTGAAGAGTCATGCGTGAGAGAGCATCGTCAATGCGCCGCTCTATAGGCTGTGTCTCGTCAAGATAAACGGGAGTGTGCTGAGCAATGGCTGTCATAGCACACACTGCAATCAAGCAAGATGTTATGATATGTCTCATGATAATGTGTAAGTCCTTAATTCTGCAACACTATTATAAATTAAATTTTTAAACGCCTGAGTAACAAAAAGTTCTTAGACTGGCCAAGCGGTCCAAGATTTTGCCATGTCGAAGAATTAATTTGTCTTAGTGTTGCGAAAAGAAAACAAGAAAATCCAACGATAGACATAGCAAAAATACAAATTAAATCTGAGAAGCACACTCCTTTTGGAGGAATATTTTCGGGACATGGAGCAATTTGACTCTACACCTACTCATCAGCAGTGCCATTCTATCAAAAGAATGGTTTCAAATTCCTTGGTGAGTCAGAAAAAAGTCTATACTAAAAATACAAGAAAAACAATAATAGACAGGATACTATTGCGATGTATTTTTTCGTTGAAATCAATAGTATAGAGGTGTCAGTATCTGCACAAACAGCAGACTGAACACTACAATAAACCCAAATCGGTCGTACATTTGGGATAAAAAAGGCTTGGAAACGTATGTCATAAACGATTCCAAGTCTTTTTTTATTGAATCACTCGCAACGATTTTATTCGGGCTGCCCTCAATCACGACCCCTAATAATGCGCCACCGCGGATGAGTCAAAAAAAGAGAGCATCACTTTCGTGATACTCTCTTTTGCGTGGTGCCACCAGGAATCGTAATTTATTTCCAAGTGGTTGAATATCATTCTTTTCTAAAAGCTACTCAACCGTAATCTCCTCCGATTGCTCCACCAATGACTTGCTGCGTTCTGCGCAAGGTTGCGTGAAGGTTTCCAAATGCAATGGTGGTGAATTACTTTAAATTATTGTCTTTCAGTTTCTTGATTTCCTTATCAAAATCGCTTTCAAGCAGTTCCATTTCACGTTTGCGATAGATGGCGAACTCTTTTTCTGCCTTTTCAATCGCTTGTTTATGCGAAATGTTTCCCTTGCCAATTAAAACCTTTCGCTTGTGTGCTATAATTTGGTTGTCCAGTGCTTCTATCCAATCCTTCATTGTCATAGGATTCATTTCCAACGCTTGAAACTCGGCAAAGTCCAAGAAACCGGAAACAAGCAGATTTAGACGTTGAAGTTCAATCTCAGTCAAATAGTTCTTGGCAATCTTCACATCGTCCTTGGTCACATAGTTGCCCTTGAAGTTCGTCATACCCACAAATGGCTTCTCGTTGTCCACACGATTGTATATCACTTCTGCTGCAGTATTCTCATGAACCGCATAATGCAGCTTGTTTTGTACAGTGGCGAAGAACATCTTTGTCATATTGTCGCGTGGGTCATAATCCGTAGCCGTAGCATAAATATCTGTGACTTGCTGATAGAAGTTGCGTTCGCTACTACGAATATCCCTAATGCGTTGCAGTAACTCACGGAAATACCGATTACCTCCTTGCTTCAACCGCTCATCATCCATCGCAAATCCCTTTTGGATATACTCATGAAGCCGCTGAGTAGCCCAGCGACGGAAACGGGTAGCCACTTGCGACTGCACACGATAACCCAAAGCGATAACCATATCAAGATTATAGTGCAAAACACTGCGCTGCACTTGGCGTTTACCTTCTTGCCGAACTGTCAAGAAATCCTTTACAGTTCGATTTGCGTCTAACTCACCATCATTTAAGATGTTGTCTATGTGCTGACTGATATTCTGCTTCGTTGTACTGTATATTTCTGCCAACTGATTTTGTGTCAACCACAAATCCTCATCGGCAAAACGCACAGACACACGAGTTATCTCGTTATCGTCCTGGTAGAGTATTATTTTGTTTTCGTCGTTCATTGGCTTGTTTTCCTTCTCTTTTGAGTGCAAATATAGCTAATATACTTGGTTTTATGGGCGTTTATGCTACTTTTTGAGTCTCAATGTGGCGTTTCCGAGTATTATCACTATATTTGCGTTACAAATCAAAGTATTGTAATTTGTAAGCAAATAAAAACGTATGGAATCGCAAAAGATAAATAGGCTAAAAGTTGTGTTAGTTGAGAACGGCAAGACCGGGAAATGGTTGGCTGAACAGGTAGGAAAGAACGAAGCAACCGTTTCACGGTGGTGTTCCAACAAGATGCAACCCTCCCTTGATATGCTTGTAAAGATTGCAAGTTTACTTAATGTTGACCCTCGCCAACTTATCAATGGCGGTAATAATAAATGATTATGGCAAAGAAAGCGACTAATAAGAAGGATAATCTTCCGATGGAAGAGGTGTTATGGAAAGCATGTGATGCGCTGCGTGGTTCTATTGAACCGAGCGAATACAAACACGTTGTCCTGTCATTGATATTTTTGAAGTATGCAGGATTTCATTTTGAGAAACGCCGTCAGGAAATTGTCAATGAGGGTTTGGAAGACTTTGTGGATAATGTGGAGTTTTATGCGGCCAAGAATGTTTTTTATTTGCCGGAAACAGCCCGTTGGCCGTATCTTAAAGAAAATTCAAAGCAACCCAACATCGCATCTATTGTAGATAAAGCTCTTTCTGACATAGAGAAGGAAAACAAGCCTTTGCGTGGCGCATTACCCAACAACTACTATAGTTCGTTGGGTATAGAAGCAGAAAAACTCGGTTCATTGCTTGATAAGATTGATGGATTTGATACGATTCTGGAATCCGCAGACGGCAATGATATTATTGGACGTGTTTATGAATATTTCCTATCCAAGTTTGCCATAAAGGAAGGAAAGGGTAAGGGGGAATTTTATACACCCAAGACGATTGTCAATCTCATAGCCGAGATGATTGAACCCTATGAGGGGAAGATTTACGACCCTTGCTGTGGTTCGGGCGGTATGTTTGTGCAGTCGATGAAGTTTGTGGAAAGTCACCACGGCAATCGCCGTAAGGTATCAGTGTATGGACAAGAATACACCAAGACCACTTTTAAACTGGCAAAGATGAACCTTGCCATTCGTGGCATCGCTGCCGACCTTGGCGATTATGCCGCCAATACGTTTACCGACGACCGTCATAAGGATTTGAAGGCTGATTTCATCATGGCGAATCCGCCTTTTAATCAGAAGGATTGGAGAGCGGATAATCAATTGATAGATGACCCACGTTGGAATGGTTACGATGTGCCTCCCACCTCCAATGCCAATTATGGTTGGATTCTCAACATGGTAAGCAAACTTTCTGCCAATGGTGTTGCCGGTTTTATCCTTGCCAACGGTGCGCTGAGTGCCGATAGCACAGAGGGAGCTATCCGTCAGAAAATGATTGAGCGCGGACTGGTGGAGGCTATCGTGATACTGCCTCGCAATCTATTCTATTCTACGGATATTTCTGTAACACTTTGGATTCTTAATGCCAACAAGAAAGCCCGTGTAGTCAATCGCAATGGAGAAGAAATCCATTATCGTGACCGAGAAAAGGAAATTCTCTTTATGGATATGCGCCAGATGGGTGAGCCTTTTGAAAAGAAGTATGTACGCTTCACGGATGAGGATATTCGCAAAGTCACTAACACTTATCACAACTGGCAACGGGAGGGCTATACTGATACATACGACGACATTCCGGAGTTCTGCAAGTCGGTAAAGATTGATGAAGAGGGTGGCATTGCAGATAAAGGCTTCTCTTTGGTTCCCTCAAAATACATTGAGTTTGTCAATCGCGACGAAACGGTTGACTATGATATCCGTATGAAACAGCTTCAAGCGGAACTTTCGGATATTTTAAAGCAAGAAGCAGAAAGCCGCGATGCAGTCCTTAACGTATTCAAGAGCCTTGGTTATGAAATCAACTTATAAAAGACTTGGGAATTACATACGACAAGTTGATGTGCGCAATCGTGACTTGGCTGTTGACAAACTATTGGGATTAAGTATAGCAAAGCAATTTATTCCCTCGATAGCCAATACGATTGGTACGGATATGTCGAACTATAAAGTGGTAAAGCCCCGTCAATTCGGTTATGTCCCTGTAACCTCTCGCAATGGGGACAAGATAACCATTGCCTTATACGAAGGGACAGAGCCGTGTATAATATCTCAGGCTTATGTGGTTTTTGAAGTCATAGACGAAATAGTATTGCTTCCAGAATATCTTATGATGTGGTTCCGCAGATTGGAATTTGATAGGTATGCACGTTTCAAGTCTCATGGGTCAGCTCGTGAAGTTTTTGAATGGGAAGAAATGTGCGAAGTAATGCTGCCTGTTCCACCTATTGAGGAACAGCGGAAGATTGTAGCCGAATATAAAGCAATAGAGAAGCGGATTGAAAACAATCGCCATCTAATAGCCACGCTTGAAGCAACCGCCAAAACAATTTACCGCAAAATGTTTGTGGATGATATTGACCCTGAAAATTTGCCAGATGGATGGCGAATGGGAACGCTTGGTGAAATAATTAGCATCTCAAGTGGTAAATCGCTAACAGATAAATCTAACATTCCGTCAGATTTATATAAATATCCTGTTGCAGGTGCATCTGGAATTATTGGATATTCTAGGTCATATAATCAAGAGCACAAGTTCCTTACCACTGGTCGCGTTGGAACTATTGGTATAGTTAATCGTTATTTTGTTCCAACATGGGCAGCAGATAATGTTCTCGTGGCAGAATCCGACTATTATGAATTTGCTTACCAGATTCTTAATCATGTAAACTATAATGAACTAATTGGCGGAGGCGTTCAAAATCTGATAACTCAAACGGGATTGTCTAATGTGACGCTACCAATTCCGCCGATTACAATTATACAGATTTTTGAACAAAAAGTAAATCCGCTTATCCGAATGGTTCAACTCCATAAAAAAGAAATTGAATCAGAATACGCGTGGATTTCATTACTATTATCAAAACTAACAACATTATAGAAATATGGGCATTCAAGATTTTATAGCCAATTTTAAAAATCATCCAGTACTTTTTATCGGTTCTGGTTTTTCATTTAGGTATCTTAAGAATACTTATACATGGAACGCATTGCTTAGCAAAATTTGTGAAGATTTATGGGGTAATGATGAAAAATATTTGGACATAAAGGCTAAATGTACTCAGCCAAACGGCTATTGCCCTTTTGATCAAGTTGCAACAGAAATAGAGGGAAAATTTAATACTGCCTTGGAGAATGATCGAAATGGCAATTTTAAGGAAATAAACGACATCTTTTATGAGAATATGCGAAATGGCATCACATTAAGCCGTTTCAAAATATACATAGCCAAACTTGTGGGAGATTTGACCTTAAAAGAAGGAGTTGAGGAAGAATTGAATGAACTCAAACGTGCCAGAAAGAATATAGGGTCAATCATAACTACGAACTATGACCAACTCATTGAAAAACTCTTTGAGTTTAACCCATTGGTTGGTAATGATATTTTATTGAGTAATCCCTATGGAGCGATTTATAAAATTCATGGATGCGTAACGGATATTTCAAAAATAATTATAACTGCCGAGGATTATAAAAAATTTGATGAACAATATGAACTCATCAGAGCTCAAATGTTGTCAATATTTATTCACAATCCGATTATATTTTTGGGTTATGGAATTGGGGATGAAAATATTCAAAAAGTATTAAAAACAATATTCTCATACATTCCTATCAATACCCCTGATGCAGAAAAAATTCGTCGAAATTTTCTACTTGTTGAGTACGAATCTGGTTCTACTAACCACGAGATTACCGACCATGACATTGTTGTTAAGGGAAGCAATATTCGAATAAACAAGTTGAGAACAGATGATTACTCTGAATTGTATCGGCGTCTGGCAAGCATTAATCTGCCTATATCCGCAATGGACGTGCGTAAAGTCCAATCCGTTGTAAAGGAAATATATGCTGGAGGTTCTATCAAGGTTATGATTACCTAAAATCTGGATGACTTAAAAAATAGTGACCGGATTTTAGCTATAGGTTCTGATAAAACATTAAAATATCAGTATTTGACTATACCAGAGATGATTCAAAGTTATTTCACAATTTTGGAAGAAGCCAATTCCTCATTAATATCTTTGGTTAATAAACAAACTATTAGCGATGCTCAATATTTCCCTATATATGGGTTTTCCAAAATTTGTCAGCAGATAGATAATGTAGAACGTTTAAAATCAATTCAAACAACAAATTTGGCCAAATTCATTCGAGAGAAATGCAACACACGGAAGCACAATCATTCATCAATATCTGATATAGAAAGAGACGAGTCAATTGCTGGCTCATATAAGCATCGTGCTATAATGTATGGTGTTAGCGTTGGACAAATATCACTGGATGAAGTCGAGCTATTTTTGAGAAAATATCCAAACGATATGCGTAAAAGTAGCGATTACCGAAGACTTCTTTGTCTTTATGATAAAAAAAGATACCAATAACTTATGGCAGCATTTAACGAAGCACAATTAGAGCAAGCATTTGTCGAACTCTTTAAAAATGAGGGCTATGACTATGTGTATGGAGAGAATATCACCCGTGACACACGAGATGTTATCCTCTACGATGATTTGCGTCATTTCTTACAGGAAAGATATAAGGCAGAAGGAATAACCGAAGATGAGATCAACCGGGTTATCGCCAAGTTGGAAACTTCGGAAGGCGGTGGTGTGTATGCCGAGAATGTGGAGGCTTTGCGACTTCTGCAAGAGGGCTTTTCGTTGAAACGCACCAATCCTAAGCTGCCAAATCTGTATGTGTGCCCTATTGATTATGCAGAGATGGGGAATAACTCCTTCAAGTTCGTCAATCAGTTTGCCATTGAAGGTGAGCATCATCGCATACCTGACGGTATTGTGTTGGTCAATGGCCTACCTTTGGTGGTGCTTGAATTTAAGAATGCCATCAAGCAAAACACCACAATTGAGAATGCTTACAAGCAACTGACTAACCGTTATAGACGTGATATTCCTAAGCTATTCCGTTATAATGCCTTTGTTGTCATCAGCGATGGCGTGAACAACAAAATCGGTTCACTCTTTGCTCCATACGAATTTTTCTATGGTTGGCATAAGGCAGAGGCGACAGACTCTGTTCTTGACGGTGCTTTTGATACGATGTTCACCATGATGCACGGTTTGTTCAGGAAGGAACGCCTGCTGGACGTGGTACATAATTTTATCTTCCTGCCTGATACACCGAAGGCAGAGGATAAAATCGTATGTCGCTATCCTCAGTATTTTGCTACCACATTGCTCTATGACAACATACTGAAACATTCGCGATTGAATCCGGATGGTGATGGCAAAGGAGGTACTTACTTCGGTGCTACAGGATGCGGCAAGTCGTACACCATGCTTTTTCTTGCACGTCAACTGATGCGCTCCAAAAGACTGAGTAGTCCTACCATTATTCTGATTACAGACCGTACAGACCTTGACGACCAGTTATCGAAGTCATTTCTGAATGCAAAGAAGTTTATAGGAGACAAGGTCATAGTTCAAGTAGAAAACAGGGATAAACTCAAACAACATCTTGAGAACCGCTCTGCCGGAGGCGTTTATCTTACCACCATCCAAAAGTTTGAGGAAGGAACTGGCTTGTTGAGTAATCGTGCCAACATCGTTTGCATCTCTGATGAGGCGCACCGTTCGCAAGCGGGCATAGGGAAGAAAACCACGATAACAGAAAAAGGGGTGAAGCATCACTATGGTTTTGCCAAATATTTACGTGATTCTTTCCCTAATGCCACATACGTTGGGTTCACAGGAACACCGCTTGACAATACGCTTGATGTGTTTGGCCCGATTGTGGATAGATACACCATGACCGAGGCTGTTGCTGACGAAATTACACGCAAGATTGTCTATGAAGGTCGCGCGGCTAAAGTCATGATTGATTCAGCACAAGTGAAAGAAATAGAAAATTTCTACAAGCAGTGCAAGCAAGAAGGTGCAAGCGATTATCAGATAGAAGAGAGTAAAAAGACAATGACACGAATAGATGTCATTCTCAATGACCCCGACTTGCTTGCCAAGATTGCCCAAGACATAGTGGCACATTATGAAAAGCGAGTGGAGGAAGGTTCGTCTGTGCTTGGAAAGGCTATGATTGTATGCAGTAGCCGTTCTATCGCATGGAATCTTTATCAAGCGATTGTCCGCCTACGACCGGAATGGACAGAAATAAAGGAATGCATCGAGGGTGAAACGCTTTCAGAAAAAGAACGTGAAGAAATAAAACCGATGCCTCGTATTGCAATGGTCATTACGCGTGATAAGGATAATGATCCTGACGAGCTCTACAATCTGCTTGGTAATGACGATTATCGAAAGTCGCTGGACAAACAGTTCAAAGAAGAAAAGAGCAACTTCAAGATTGTCATTGTGGTGGATATGTGGATTACAGGGTTTGACGTTCCGAGTCTTGACACGATGTATTGCTTCAAGCCGTTACAGATGCACACGCTGATTCAGACCATCTCACGTGTCAATCGTGTTTATCCCGGCAAGGAGAAGGGGCTTGTTGTAGATTATCTGGGCATTAAACGCCAGATGAACGAGGCTTTACACCAATATGGCGGAAATGGAGAAGTCGATGGTCCGGACCTCGAAACTGTTGAAGAAGCGGTAAAAGTGGTTAAGGACGAATTGGATGTGATTAAGCGGATGTTTCATGCTTTTAACTGGTCTGGCTATTTCATTGGAACGCCTCTTGAACAGTTAGGCATTCTTCAAACGGGAGCAGAATACATTCAACATACCAAAAAACTTGAAACTAGTTTTATGCGACACTGTAAAAAGATGAAAGGTGCGTATGATATATGCTGCAACTCAGAACATCTGACAGAGGCGGAAGACAACGATATTCATTTTATGTTGGCCATCCGTTCCATAATCTCTAAACTGACGAGAGGGAATGCACCGGATGCTGTAAAGATGAATAAGCGTGTGAGCGAAATGCTGAAAGATACCTTGATGTCTGAAGCAGTGGAAGAGGTGACTAAAATCGGTGTTGCTGCCGATGAAGAAATAGACCTTCTTTCATCGGAATACATGCAACGTCTTGACCAAATTCCCTACAAGAACACCAAAGTCAAGTTGATGGAGCAACTTTTGAAACAGGTTATAGAATCGTTACGGAAAATCAACAGGCAAAAAGGCATAGACTTCACGAAACGCTTGGAGGATATTGTCAAAAAATACAATGACCGTTCAGACGATGCAGCACTTGCCAACGATGTGATTGATGATGTCGTTGGCGAGATGGTAAGGCTTATGGAGGATGTAGCAAGCGAACGCACTGCCGGCAATTCTATAGGATTGTCATTTGAAGAAAAGGCTTTCTTTGATATTCTGAAATCAGTGGCGACAAAATATGAGTTCATTGAAAACTTTCCAGATGAGACATTGACAGAGTTGGCTAAGCAAATTAAAACGATGGTAGAGGAACAGTCGGATGTGTCAGATTGGTTAAACCGTCCTGACCTTCGGGCGACATTGAAGATGAATGTATTTGTCCTGTTGGCTCGTGCAGGATATCCACCTAAAATTCGTGATGAGGTATTCAAGGAGATTTTGGAACAGGCTGAAAGTTTCAAACGGCACAGCCGGCCTCGCCCTTATGCTATTGACAATGATTCTTATTCATCAATGGTAGCAGAACCGTAATATGACACAATTAAAACATACTATTATTTATTTGATTATCCTTTGTATATTATGCTTAGCGATATCTTATACAATTTCTATAAACATGGAAATAGGATTTTGTGCGATTAATACACGACTTATATCAAACAACTTCCTATTCACTTGTTTCAGTGGCGCATTTGCGAGTATCTTGGCGGTAATTGCTACCGAAGTTTATCGCTTTATTCAAATGAAGAAATCCATTGAACAATTTTTCTTTTCGCAATTAGCATTTATATATGGCCAGCTACAAGCGGCGAATACAAATATCACTAATCTTCTTTACAATAAGGAGCTTGTGTCTGATAATTTATTGAACTATTTATCAAATACAATAAAACAAATAACACCATCATTGCGATCATTGGATTATAATCCTTTTTTTCCTTCTAATCGTTCACGGGCGATAAAAAGGATAATCACACGTCTATTTTCTACAGAGATAAACCAATTAGATTCATTGGCCTGTGACTGTATCTATTTACCTATGGCAATTAATACAGATAAATCGGATGCTTTGAGAAAAGGAGAATCTAATGCAGTTATTACATCCGCATCACCGAATACACAAAAGGCTTTAAATGTTCTCAACAAAGAAATTATACGGTTGATATCACAAATCTTGATTGATTTAACTGAACTTAATACTGCTTGTGATAATTCTTTTCATTGGAATGATATTGAGAAAAAACTATCGGATGTACCAAAACCAGATTCTTCATTGTCGGCATTCTTTTCAAAGTATGATTTTTCTAAATAAATAAAGATATGAACAGAATAATACTTATTGGTAATGGTTTTGACTTGGCACATGGACTTCCGACTAGATATGAAGATTTTATAAATTGGTATTGGGAGAAACGAGTTAATTCTTTTGCAGGCAATCTTACGCCTATATCGGAAGATTGCCTTTGTTCTATCAAAATGACTTCAAATAATTACAATCGCTGTTGGAATGTCTTTGCATTCAATCTTCCAAAATTTTTTAATAAGCCATCCGGTAAAGAAGTTATTGATAGCATTACCAATGCTCCTGAATCTTTTGAAGTCTCATTTTCTCCTTTTTTCAAGAATATATGCACTTCCATTGAAACTAAAGGATGGGTTGACATAGAAAAAGAGTACTATGCCTTATTAGGGAATGCAATTATAAATCCAGACAGCTGTACCTATACAATTTCTGAGCTCAATAAGCAATTACATTATATTCAGAAACTTTTAGCTCAATATCTTTCTTCTATCACAATAGATAATATAAAGTGCAATATGGAGATACAACGTCAAATTTATGGAAGTATTCGTAAAGATGATGTTAGTCTTTCACAATTACAGGTTTATTATGACTACGTAGATTATTTAATCCAACAAGACAATGCGTACCAACTGTTACTTTGTAGATATGGTTATGAAGGCTCCGATAGGCACTTTATGGAAGAGGATATTAAACAGCTCAGAAAGAAATTTGTACACTCATCAGAGATAGAAGAAATTTATCTAAAAGATTTAATAATTCCCGAGAATATTATGCTGCTTAATTTTAATTATACTGATGTAGCAGATAAATATGGGAATCTGAAAGTTACATCGACAAATCATATTCATGGAGACTTAAATAATCCTAGTAGCATAATATTTGGTTATGGCGATGAGCTTGATGATGATTATAAAAATTTCCTTAAGCAATCAGATAATGAGTGTTTAAGAAACATCAAGTCCATAAAATATTTAGAGTCTAACAATTATCGCAACTTGCTACAATTCATAGAATCCGCTCCATATCAAGTTTATATTATGGGGCATTCTTGTGGTAACTCTGACAGAACGCTACTAAATACATTGTTTGAACATCAAAACTGTGTTTCTATAAAGCCTTATTATTATCAAAAAGATGATGGTTCAGACAACTATTTGGAGATAGTGCAAAATATATGCCGTAATTTTACGGATATGAAGTTAATGCGAGATAGAGTTGTTAACAAAACGTTTTGTGGACCATTACCACAAATTTCAAAATAGAAAAGTAGAAACAATGACAATTGACGATATAAAGAAACTGATAGCATCCGATGAGTTGCGGACTCTGGAACTGAAGAAGAGTACCGGTGAGTTAAAAGACGGTATGCATTCGGCATGCGCCTTCGTGAACACCGAAGGCGGTCGGTTGATTTTTGGCGTAGCTCCAAGGTCATTGAAGATAATCGGACAGGAAGTAACGGACAAGACGCAGCAAGAGATTGGGGTCAGTAGAAATTTAGTGGGGATAAATTTCTACTGACCCAAGATTACTGGCGATGAAGAGTCGGAGTGCATGCCTATGTCAGCGGCGGCGCTCTGTCGGCGCATGCCGTGCTATCGCCGCGCTATCGCGGATGAGTCAAAAAAAAGAGAGCATCACTTTCGTGATACTCTCTTTTGCGTGGTGCCACCAGGAATCGTAATTTATTTCCAAGTGGTTGAATATCATTCTTTTCTAAAAGCTACTCAACCGTAATCTCCTCCGATTGCTCCACCAATGACTTGCTGCGTTCTGCGCAAGGTTGCGTGAAGGTTTCCAAATGCAAAGGTGGTGAATTGCTTTAAATCATTGTTTTTCAACTTCTTGAGTTCTTTATCAAAAGCACTTTCCAACAACTCCATTTCGCTTGTGTGCTATGAATTGATTGTCCAGTGCCTCTATCCAATCTTTCAACCCAAACAAAATCAACTCTTCTAAAAGAACAAAATCCAAGCAAACCCAAATGACCGATTTGGGTTAAATGAGTATTTTCAAAAAGGGCGGTCTTCTATTTTAGTGTGAAGCGAGCCTTCTGTGTTATATGGTCCGAGGCGTTGCCGATGAGAGCTTCAAATACGCCGTTCTCCGACTTCCATGAGCTTGACGTTTCGTCGTAGAAAGCGAGGGCTGTATTGTCTATGGTAATGTCCACGTCCTGCTGTTCGCTGGGATTGAGCCATACCTTTTTGAATCCTTTGAGTTCCTTTACGGGACGGTCCACCGATGCTTCCACGTCCTTTATGTAGAGCTGTACGATCTCTGCGCCGCGCTTCGTGCCGGTGTTCTTGACGGTCACGGTGAATGTCAGCTTGCCGTCGCGCGTCATCTCTTTGGCAGACTGGCGCAGGTTGCTGATGCTGAAAGATGTGTAACTCAGTCCGTGTCCGAAAGCAAATGTCGGCTTGATGCGGTTTTTCTCCGTCCATCGGTAACCCACGTATATGCCTTCCTTATATTCCTCATCTATTATCTTGTCAAAACCAGCAGCCTTGTCGTCTGTCTCGCGCCACGTGCCAGGATAGGTTTTCAGAGCGTGTGCGCCACAGTCGTTGAGGCTTCCGTACCATGTGAATGGCAGCTTTCCGCTCGGATTGGCGTCGCCTGTCAGCACATCGGCGATGGCATTGCCTGCCTCTGAGCCTATAAACCAGCTCTGCACGATGGCCTGCACTTTGTCTTTCCAAGGCATTGCCACGGCGTTGCCAGAGACGTTTACGTAAACGAGACGGTCAGTAACCTTGGCGAGAGCCTCGATTAAACGGTTTTGCTCGTATGGCAGATTATACTGCTTGCGGTCGTGTCCTTCGCAGTCCTGATAGTCCGATTTGTTCAGTCCGCCCACCATAATGACATAGTCGGCGTTCTTTGCCTTCTCCACAGCCTCGGCAATGAGCTGGTCAGCGGAGCGGTTATCCTTCAGATTCTGACCAGTCTCCACTCCATTATATTCGCCCGTCACGTCTCCCACGTAGCCTCGTGCATAATCAATCTCTGCCGAACCTCCGAGTTTCGCTCTCAGTCCGTCAAGAGGAAGCGTCTCACGCTGCACCTTCAACGATGACGAACCACCGCCGACGGTCATCATCTTGATGGCGTTTTCGCCCACTACGAGTATGCGCTTCGCCTTGGTGCGGTCGATGGGCAGCACGTTGTTGCGGTTCTGTAAGAGCACGATTCCCTCGTCAGCTATCTGACGGGCTGCTTCGTAGTGCGATTCAGAGCAGAGGAAGCCGTGAGGACGCTGTCTGTTCATAGTCGTGCGGAAGAACAATCGCAGCACACGGCGCACCTTGTCGTCAAGTTCCCGTGTGGTGTACTTGCCGCTCTTGATATCTTTAAGATATGGTGTGGCAAGATAATAGTTCTCGTAAGCGTTGCTTGTGCCTGCAGACAGACCATTGGTCCAGGATCCGAACTCCATGTCCAGTCCGTTCTTTACAGCCTGGTCAGTGTCGTGACATCCGCCCCAGTCGCTTACCACCACGCCGTCAAATGCCCAGTCGCCCTTCAGAATGCGGTTTAGCGTATACTGGTTATGGCAGTTATGCTCGTTCTTGTAGAGGTTGTATGCGCCCATAATCGCCCAAGCCTTTCCTTGTTCTACGGCAGCCTTGAATGTAGGCAGATAAATCTCATGCAGAGCGCGGTCGCTTACAATGACGTTCACCTGATTACGATATTCCTCGTCATTGTTCAGGCAGTAATGCTTGACGCATGCCGAAACTCCCATCGACTGTAGCCCTTGTATGTAAGGCACCACCATCGTGGAAGCCAGATAAGGGTCTTCGCCCATATACTCGAAGTTGCGTCCTCCGAGCGGAGTGCGATAGATGTTGACGCCCGGTCCGAGAATCATGTCCTTGCCACGATAGAGAGCTTCCTCGCCGAGACTCTTGCCATAGAGTGCGGCAAGGTCTGGATTCCATGTGGCGGCAAGGCATGTCAGCGCAGGAAACGCCACGCATGAGTCGTTGGTCTGTCTCGCCTGTTCCCATTCGTCCCACAGTACGTCAGGGCGTACACCGTGAGGACCGTCGTCTGTCCAGAAGTCGGGAAACCCCAAACGCGGTATTCCGGCAGACGAGAATTTGCTCTGCGCATGTATGACGCGTATCTTTTCCTGAAGAGTCATGCGTGAGAGAGCATCGTCAATGCGCCGCTCTATAGGCTGTGTCTCGTCAAGATAAACGGGAGTGTGCTGAGCAATGGCTGTCATAGCACACACTGCAATCAAGCAAGATGTTATGATATGTCTCATGATAATGTGTAAGTCCTTAATTCTGCAACACTATTATAAATTAAATTTTTAAACGCCTGAGTAACAAAAAGTTCTTAGACTGGCCAAGCGGTCCAAGATTTTGCCATGTCGAAGAATTAATTTGTCTTAGTGTTGCGAAAAGAAAACAAGAAAATCCAACGATAGACATAGCAAAAATACAAATTAAATCTGAGAAGCACACTCCTTTTGGAGGAATATTTTCGGGACATGGAGCAATTTGACTCTACACCTACTCATCAGCAGTGCCATTCTATCAAAAGAATGGTTTCAAATTCCTTGGTGAGTCAGAAAAAAGTCTATACTAAAAATACAAGAAAAACAATAATAGACAGGATACTATTGCGATGTATTTTTTCGTTGAAATCAATAGTATAGAGGTGTCAGTATCTGCACAAACAGCAGACTGAACACTACAATAAACCCAAATCGGTCGTACATTTGGGATAAAAAAGGCTTGGAAACGTATGTCATAAACGATTCCAAGTCTTTTTTTATTGAATCACTCGCAACGATTTTATTCGGGCTGCCCTCAATCACGACCCCTAATAATGCGCCACCGCGGATGAGTCAAAAAAAGAGAGCATCACTTTCGTGATACTCTCTTTTGCGTGGTGCCACCAGGAATCGTAATTTATTTCCAAGTGGTTGAATATCATTCTTTTCTAAAAGCTACTCAACCGTAATCTCCTCCGATTGCTCCACCAATGACTTGCTGCGTTCTGCGCAAGGTTGCGTGAAGGTTTCCAAATGCAATGGTGGTGAATTACTTTAAATTATTGTCTTTCAGTTTCTTGATTTCCTTATCAAAATCGCTTTCAAGCAGTTCCATTTCACGTTTGCGATAGATGGCGAACTCTTTTTCTGCCTTTTCAATCGCTTGTTTATGCGAAATGTTTCCCTTGCCAATTAAAACCTTTCGCTTGTGTGCTATAATTTGGTTGTCCAGTGCTTCTATCCAATCCTTCATTGTCATAGGATTCATTTCCAACGCTTGAAACTCGGCAAAGTCCAAGAAACCGGAAACAAGCAGATTTAGACGTTGAAGTTCAATCTCAGTCAAATAGTTCTTGGCAATCTTCACATCGTCCTTGGTCACATAGTTGCCCTTGAAGTTCGTCATACCCACAAATGGCTTCTCGTTGTCCACACGATTGTATATCACTTCTGCTGCAGTATTCTCATGAACCGCATAATGCAGCTTGTTTTGTACAGTGGCGAAGAACATCTTTGTCATATTGTCGCGTGGGTCATAATCCGTAGCCGTAGCATAAATATCTGTGACTTGCTGATAGAAGTTGCGTTCGCTACTACGAATATCCCTAATGCGTTGCAGTAACTCACGGAAATACCGATTACCTCCTTGCTTCAACCGCTCATCATCCATCGCAAATCCCTTTTGGATATACTCATGAAGCCGCTGAGTAGCCCAGCGACGGAAACGGGTAGCCACTTGCGACTGCACACGATAACCCAAAGCGATAACCATATCAAGATTATAGTGCAAAACACTGCGCTGCACTTGGCGTTTACCTTCTTGCCGAACTGTCAAGAAATCCTTTACAGTTCGATTTGCGTCTAACTCACCATCATTTAAGATGTTGTCTATGTGCTGACTGATATTCTGCTTCGTTGTACTGTATATTTCTGCCAACTGATTTTGTGTCAACCACAAATCCTCATCGGCAAAACGCACAGACACACGAGTTATCTCGTTATCGTCCTGGTAGAGTATTATTTTGTTTTCGTCGTTCATTGGCTTGTTTTCCTTCTCTTTTGAGTGCAAATATAGCTAATATACTTGGTTTTATGGGCGTTTATGCTACTTTTTGAGTCTCAATGTGGCGTTTCCGAGTATTATCACTATATTTGCGTTACAAATCAAAGTATTGTAATTTGTAAGCAAATAAAAACGTATGGAATCGCAAAAGATAAATAGGCTAAAAGTTGTGTTAGTTGAGAACGGCAAGACCGGGAAATGGTTGGCTGAACAGGTAGGAAAGAACGAAGCAACCGTTTCACGGTGGTGTTCCAACAAGATGCAACCCTCCCTTGATATGCTTGTAAAGATTGCAAGTTTACTTAATGTTGACCCTCGCCAACTTATCAATGGCGGTAATAATAAATGATTATGGCAAAGAAAGCGACTAATAAGAAGGATAATCTTCCGATGGAAGAGGTGTTATGGAAAGCATGTGATGCGCTGCGTGGTTCTATTGAACCGAGCGAATACAAACACGTTGTCCTGTCATTGATATTTTTGAAGTATGCAGGATTTCATTTTGAGAAACGCCGTCAGGAAATTGTCAATGAGGGTTTGGAAGACTTTGTGGATAATGTGGAGTTTTATGCGGCCAAGAATGTTTTTTATTTGCCGGAAACAGCCCGTTGGCCGTATCTTAAAGAAAATTCAAAGCAACCCAACATCGCATCTATTGTAGATAAAGCTCTTTCTGACATAGAGAAGGAAAACAAGCCTTTGCGTGGCGCATTACCCAACAACTACTATAGTTCGTTGGGTATAGAAGCAGAAAAACTCGGTTCATTGCTTGATAAGATTGATGGATTTGATACGATTCTGGAATCCGCAGACGGCAATGATATTATTGGACGTGTTTATGAATATTTCCTATCCAAGTTTGCCATAAAGGAAGGAAAGGGTAAGGGGGAATTTTATACACCCAAGACGATTGTCAATCTCATAGCCGAGATGATTGAACCCTATGAGGGGAAGATTTACGACCCTTGCTGTGGTTCGGGCGGTATGTTTGTGCAGTCGATGAAGTTTGTGGAAAGTCACCACGGCAATCGCCGTAAGGTATCAGTGTATGGACAAGAATACACCAAGACCACTTTTAAACTGGCAAAGATGAACCTTGCCATTCGTGGCATCGCTGCCGACCTTGGCGATTATGCCGCCAATACGTTTACCGACGACCGTCATAAGGATTTGAAGGCTGATTTCATCATGGCGAATCCGCCTTTTAATCAGAAGGATTGGAGAGCGGATAATCAATTGATAGATGACCCACGTTGGAATGGTTACGATGTGCCTCCCACCTCCAATGCCAATTATGGTTGGATTCTCAACATGGTAAGCAAACTTTCTGCCAATGGTGTTGCCGGTTTTATCCTTGCCAACGGTGCGCTGAGTGCCGATAGCACAGAGGGAGCTATCCGTCAGAAAATGATTGAGCGCGGACTGGTGGAGGCTATCGTGATACTGCCTCGCAATCTATTCTATTCTACGGATATTTCTGTAACACTTTGGATTCTTAATGCCAACAAGAAAGCCCGTGTAGTCAATCGCAATGGAGAAGAAATCCATTATCGTGACCGAGAAAAGGAAATTCTCTTTATGGATATGCGCCAGATGGGTGAGCCTTTTGAAAAGAAGTATGTACGCTTCACGGATGAGGATATTCGCAAAGTCACTAACACTTATCACAACTGGCAACGGGAGGGCTATACTGATACATACGACGACATTCCGGAGTTCTGCAAGTCGGTAAAGATTGATGAAGAGGGTGGCATTGCAGATAAAGGCTTCTCTTTGGTTCCCTCAAAATACATTGAGTTTGTCAATCGCGACGAAACGGTTGACTATGATATCCGTATGAAACAGCTTCAAGCGGAACTTTCGGATATTTTAAAGCAAGAAGCAGAAAGCCGCGATGCAGTCCTTAACGTATTCAAGAGCCTTGGTTATGAAATCAACTTATAAAAGACTTGGGAATTACATACGACAAGTTGATGTGCGCAATCGTGACTTGGCTGTTGACAAACTATTGGGATTAAGTATAGCAAAGCAATTTATTCCCTCGATAGCCAATACGATTGGTACGGATATGTCGAACTATAAAGTGGTAAAGCCCCGTCAATTCGGTTATGTCCCTGTAACCTCTCGCAATGGGGACAAGATAACCATTGCCTTATACGAAGGGACAGAGCCGTGTATAATATCTCAGGCTTATGTGGTTTTTGAAGTCATAGACGAAATAGTATTGCTTCCAGAATATCTTATGATGTGGTTCCGCAGATTGGAATTTGATAGGTATGCACGTTTCAAGTCTCATGGGTCAGCTCGTGAAGTTTTTGAATGGGAAGAAATGTGCGAAGTAATGCTGCCTGTTCCACCTATTGAGGAACAGCGGAAGATTGTAGCCGAATATAAAGCAATAGAGAAGCGGATTGAAAACAATCGCCATCTAATAGCCACGCTTGAAGCAACCGCCAAAACAATTTACCGCAAAATGTTTGTGGATGATATTGACCCTGAAAATTTGCCAGATGGATGGCGAATGGGAACGCTTGGTGAAATAATTAGCATCTCAAGTGGTAAATCGCTAACAGATAAATCTAACATTCCGTCAGATTTATATAAATATCCTGTTGCAGGTGCATCTGGAATTATTGGATATTCTAGGTCATATAATCAAGAGCACAAGTTCCTTACCACTGGTCGCGTTGGAACTATTGGTATAGTTAATCGTTATTTTGTTCCAACATGGGCAGCAGATAATGTTCTCGTGGCAGAATCCGACTATTATGAATTTGCTTACCAGATTCTTAATCATGTAAACTATAATGAACTAATTGGCGGAGGCGTTCAAAATCTGATAACTCAAACGGGATTGTCTAATGTGACGCTACCAATTCCGCCGATTACAATTATACAGATTTTTGAACAAAAAGTAAATCCGCTTATCCGAATGGTTCAACTCCATAAAAAAGAAATTGAATCAGAATACGCGTGGATTTCATTACTATTATCAAAACTAACAACATTATAGAAATATGGGCATTCAAGATTTTATAGCCAATTTTAAAAATCATCCAGTACTTTTTATCGGTTCTGGTTTTTCATTTAGGTATCTTAAGAATACTTATACATGGAACGCATTGCTTAGCAAAATTTGTGAAGATTTATGGGGTAATGATGAAAAATATTTGGACATAAAGGCTAAATGTACTCAGCCAAACGGCTATTGCCCTTTTGATCAAGTTGCAACAGAAATAGAGGGAAAATTTAATACTGCCTTGGAGAATGATCGAAATGGCAATTTTAAGGAAATAAACGACATCTTTTATGAGAATATGCGAAATGGCATCACATTAAGCCGTTTCAAAATATACATAGCCAAACTTGTGGGAGATTTGACCTTAAAAGAAGGAGTTGAGGAAGAATTGAATGAACTCAAACGTGCCAGAAAGAATATAGGGTCAATCATAACTACGAACTATGACCAACTCATTGAAAAACTCTTTGAGTTTAACCCATTGGTTGGTAATGATATTTTATTGAGTAATCCCTATGGAGCGATTTATAAAATTCATGGATGCGTAACGGATATTTCAAAAATAATTATAACTGCCGAGGATTATAAAAAATTTGATGAACAATATGAACTCATCAGAGCTCAAATGTTGTCAATATTTATTCACAATCCGATTATATTTTTGGGTTATGGAATTGGGGATGAAAATATTCAAAAAGTATTAAAAACAATATTCTCATACATTCCTATCAATACCCCTGATGCAGAAAAAATTCGTCGAAATTTTCTACTTGTTGAGTACGAATCTGGTTCTACTAACCACGAGATTACCGACCATGACATTGTTGTTAAGGGAAGCAATATTCGAATAAACAAGTTGAGAACAGATGATTACTCTGAATTGTATCGGCGTCTGGCAAGCATTAATCTGCCTATATCCGCAATGGACGTGCGTAAAGTCCAATCCGTTGTAAAGGAAATATATGCTGGAGGTTCTATCAAGGTTATGATTACCTAAAATCTGGATGACTTAAAAAATAGTGACCGGATTTTAGCTATAGGTTCTGATAAAACATTAAAATATCAGTATTTGACTATACCAGAGATGATTCAAAGTTATTTCACAATTTTGGAAGAAGCCAATTCCTCATTAATATCTTTGGTTAATAAACAAACTATTAGCGATGCTCAATATTTCCCTATATATGGGTTTTCCAAAATTTGTCAGCAGATAGATAATGTAGAACGTTTAAAATCAATTCAAACAACAAATTTGGCCAAATTCATTCGAGAGAAATGCAACACACGGAAGCACAATCATTCATCAATATCTGATATAGAAAGAGACGAGTCAATTGCTGGCTCATATAAGCATCGTGCTATAATGTATGGTGTTAGCGTTGGACAAATATCACTGGATGAAGTCGAGCTATTTTTGAGAAAATATCCAAACGATATGCGTAAAAGTAGCGATTACCGAAGACTTCTTTGTCTTTATGATAAAAAAAGATACCAATAACTTATGGCAGCATTTAACGAAGCACAATTAGAGCAAGCATTTGTCGAACTCTTTAAAAATGAGGGCTATGACTATGTGTATGGAGAGAATATCACCCGTGACACACGAGATGTTATCCTCTACGATGATTTGCGTCATTTCTTACAGGAAAGATATAAGGCAGAAGGAATAACCGAAGATGAGATCAACCGGGTTATCGCCAAGTTGGAAACTTCGGAAGGCGGTGGTGTGTATGCCGAGAATGTGGAGGCTTTGCGACTTCTGCAAGAGGGCTTTTCGTTGAAACGCACCAATCCTAAGCTGCCAAATCTGTATGTGTGCCCTATTGATTATGCAGAGATGGGGAATAACTCCTTCAAGTTCGTCAATCAGTTTGCCATTGAAGGTGAGCATCATCGCATACCTGACGGTATTGTGTTGGTCAATGGCCTACCTTTGGTGGTGCTTGAATTTAAGAATGCCATCAAGCAAAACACCACAATTGAGAATGCTTACAAGCAACTGACTAACCGTTATAGACGTGATATTCCTAAGCTATTCCGTTATAATGCCTTTGTTGTCATCAGCGATGGCGTGAACAACAAAATCGGTTCACTCTTTGCTCCATACGAATTTTTCTATGGTTGGCATAAGGCAGAGGCGACAGACTCTGTTCTTGACGGTGCTTTTGATACGATGTTCACCATGATGCACGGTTTGTTCAGGAAGGAACGCCTGCTGGACGTGGTACATAATTTTATCTTCCTGCCTGATACACCGAAGGCAGAGGATAAAATCGTATGTCGCTATCCTCAGTATTTTGCTACCACATTGCTCTATGACAACATACTGAAACATTCGCGATTGAATCCGGATGGTGATGGCAAAGGAGGTACTTACTTCGGTGCTACAGGATGCGGCAAGTCGTACACCATGCTTTTTCTTGCACGTCAACTGATGCGCTCCAAAAGACTGAGTAGTCCTACCATTATTCTGATTACAGACCGTACAGACCTTGACGACCAGTTATCGAAGTCATTTCTGAATGCAAAGAAGTTTATAGGAGACAAGGTCATAGTTCAAGTAGAAAACAGGGATAAACTCAAACAACATCTTGAGAACCGCTCTGCCGGAGGCGTTTATCTTACCACCATCCAAAAGTTTGAGGAAGGAACTGGCTTGTTGAGTAATCGTGCCAACATCGTTTGCATCTCTGATGAGGCGCACCGTTCGCAAGCGGGCATAGGGAAGAAAACCACGATAACAGAAAAAGGGGTGAAGCATCACTATGGTTTTGCCAAATATTTACGTGATTCTTTCCCTAATGCCACATACGTTGGGTTCACAGGAACACCGCTTGACAATACGCTTGATGTGTTTGGCCCGATTGTGGATAGATACACCATGACCGAGGCTGTTGCTGACGAAATTACACGCAAGATTGTCTATGAAGGTCGCGCGGCTAAAGTCATGATTGATTCAGCACAAGTGAAAGAAATAGAAAATTTCTACAAGCAGTGCAAGCAAGAAGGTGCAAGCGATTATCAGATAGAAGAGAGTAAAAAGACAATGACACGAATAGATGTCATTCTCAATGACCCCGACTTGCTTGCCAAGATTGCCCAAGACATAGTGGCACATTATGAAAAGCGAGTGGAGGAAGGTTCGTCTGTGCTTGGAAAGGCTATGATTGTATGCAGTAGCCGTTCTATCGCATGGAATCTTTATCAAGCGATTGTCCGCCTACGACCGGAATGGACAGAAATAAAGGAATGCATCGAGGGTGAAACGCTTTCAGAAAAAGAACGTGAAGAAATAAAACCGATGCCTCGTATTGCAATGGTCATTACGCGTGATAAGGATAATGATCCTGACGAGCTCTACAATCTGCTTGGTAATGACGATTATCGAAAGTCGCTGGACAAACAGTTCAAAGAAGAAAAGAGCAACTTCAAGATTGTCATTGTGGTGGATATGTGGATTACAGGGTTTGACGTTCCGAGTCTTGACACGATGTATTGCTTCAAGCCGTTACAGATGCACACGCTGATTCAGACCATCTCACGTGTCAATCGTGTTTATCCCGGCAAGGAGAAGGGGCTTGTTGTAGATTATCTGGGCATTAAACGCCAGATGAACGAGGCTTTACACCAATATGGCGGAAATGGAGAAGTCGATGGTCCGGACCTCGAAACTGTTGAAGAAGCGGTAAAAGTGGTTAAGGACGAATTGGATGTGATTA